>JGI24159J19872_10006987_pt1 | contig 14755 bp, 6 predicted proteins | sample Ectturendosymbi4_FD_19872 | JGI IMG/M metagenome (IMG submission 19872) | reverse complement strand
GAATTTAAGATCCAGTTGGGCGCGCAGTATGCTATGTGTTGGTCGTTGCTGGCCACCTATCAACTGTTGTCGTGTGTTGAGCTACTACACCAATTGATGCAGAGCGTGGAACAATATAACAGAACTCTATGTGGCGGGAAATGTTTCTGCACTAAAGATAAATCAGCGCCTTTCACCTCTACCTTGTCGAAAAAATGTTTATAGGTATATTGCCGGCTTGCACTACACGAGTAAAGAAAACGTAAGTTAATTTCATGTGCTAACAGATTGTTTTTGGTACATTATAATTGTTGGTTCTTCTTCTGTTCTGAGAGGAAATGTGTTAACAAAATCATTGCAACACCGATCTACTTTTCTTAAAACCCATCTGAACGTTAAAAGCGACAGAAGTAATCTTGTCAAATTGGTAGCAGCTCAGGTTAAGTGAAATTCGTGCCAAAACAAGTGTCAGGCTTACTAAACTGTAAACATTGCTAGGTGTAGAAATAAGAAACGCCAACGTCGATGTTTAAACGCTTCACTGTTTGCGAACATATACTCCTGTCGTCTTTTGAAATGCCACTCAGTTTGTAGATATTGTTTTGGCAAGGTTATGAGAAAGGTCAAATAAAAGAATTTGTTTGGATTTTCTGTTTTGTGCAAACATCGTCTTTTCTGTAGGTTGGTCCACGTAGAAGAACAAGCTTTTGCGTCACTTGCATAGAGTATGTATTAGTTGTTCAACGCATCAAAAGAAGTGAATAGACCAGGGTTGAGCAAACTTGTTCAACAGAAGAATCATTGGCCGAAAACCAAACACACCAGTGAACCGCAAAATCAGTTTGTAGTGACAAATACAGTTCGTTAAAGAATGCAAGTTTTATATACAATGACCTATATCAAATCGCGTAGACTCCTTGGCAATTAACCATACGAATTCGTGTAAACACCTTGATAAATGAAACAAATTAAGTATGAGGCGACAACTCGCTATTTATTTGAGATATTGCTATTCAGCTAGAAAAGCCATACAGAACAGGTCGATGAGCCGCAGTGTGCCCACCTTTGAAATAGACATCGTATATACCTGTTTGTGTCACATAGGTCTCACTATTAGATTGCAATAGAAGGTGTCGCATATAGATGAGTGCGTCAGCAAAAGTAAAGAAAGCCTCAGTTTTCGAAAAATGCGTTGGAAACTGATGTCGATTGGCAAAAGCAACACAAGGAGAATTAGTACATTGAGGTTCCTGTGTTCCGCTGAGAAGACTGATGCTTGGTTTCGCCTTAAATAGTTCTGCTATAGTCAGGAACACGAGAGTAGGTCAATAATTTCCAGATTTATTTCTAGCCTCCGTCTTTTTCATCTTTCAGCGTCAACTTTAACGACTGTCATTTGAATGAGCACACGAAGAACGAATACGTCTGTGATTTTCAACTCTTGTTTATGTTTGCTTCTTGCTTTCAAAGAAGATCTTGCAGCAGCTGTGAAATGAAAATTAACCAGCAATACAATTTAATTTATCAACTAGAACGCTTCACAAGCTTCTCGACGCTGAAAGAAAGTACAGAAAAAAGAGTTTATGATACCTTTGCATAAGCTTTATCAAAACCACATAGAATGTAGTGTATTAGAAAAATACTCTGAAACTTTGTAAAGCAATCATTTGCTATTTCGAGGTATATCAGTTAGCTTTGCAACAATACACTTTAGCAAATAGCATTGGCTACGCTCTACAGAGCATTTTAAATATTTGCTCACCGCTCAAAGGAGCGAAATGTCAATTAAAGAATGAAAGAACCGGGTTTGATTGTAAAGGAACAATGGCATATTTGCTTTACATTTGTTCTGCACAATGCATTTTTCACAAAGAGGTAGAGACTGTCGTGCCTAAAAAAGAAATATTTCCTCTGGTGGAAACAACCATGGCGGTTGTTTTACAAATCTAGCTGACCCAAAATCTTTCTGATTTAGTAATGCTTCTTCGACAGTGAGACTCTGCCTAGTAGTAGTTTAGTTTATTTCAGGTTTTGTGCTGAGAGTTCGTATACTTCAAAATTTAATCTTAGTGATTAGACTCAACACAACGTCTCGGCAGTAAAGACGGAACGGGTGAAATGAGAATCCTGAGTTACCAAGGCAAATTAACCATTGTCATCTATCAGACTTATTACTGTTTTTGGTTAGTTTGCGAATACAGGTTTCATGCCAGTAACAGCCACTCTTACTTGCAACCAACATCTTCATACTTAAGTTCTTGGTATCAACGGATAAACACTTTTTTACTTTCGCATATAAAGAGGTACGCCTTCACATCCTGTTTTCAGCTGCCTCACGACAAGAGAGGGATGGCTAGAAATGGGGGAATGGTAGCTTTTTTTGTGGGTGGCTTGGCTTTGGTTGGCATTATTCTAAGCACAGCTTATCCTGAATGGACACGAAACTCGCAAGTGAGTTCGCAACCGTTTCTACGGGGCCAACGTGTGTTTCGTGGATTGTGGTGGAGATGCTACAGCGGTTTGCAGGGCCTTTTCCAATGCGACTTCTACGACACCTCAATTATTGGAATCGAGGGTAAATTTCTCCTTCCCATCACTATTCTTTTCTTGTGTTGTGCACAGAGATTGACGCACATGAGTAAATCCCGTGCCAAGTTTTTTGCTTTTCAGAACTATGTTTTAAGCTGCACGGTTGAGGTTTGGAACGTTGTGGCAATATATTCTAGCTTCAGACAGAACAGTTTTCCGGGATTCAAACTGAGAACACGATTTGCGTGGGAGTTTTACGTTGAAACTAATTTGGGCAGAGACATTCGTTTACGAACGCAGACCGAGTTCTATTGAAACAGATTTTGAAATAGAGTTCAAGTCTCTGAACCACTAAGTGTTTCATGAAATCGTTGCCGCACAGTGGTTTTTGAACTTGGCGACCGACATAGGTTTGTAAGAAGCTCTGCTGCTGAGTACCAGTCATTCTAACAAAAGTGCTCTGTGCTCTCGTTTCAGAAACACGTTTTTTCAAAAGCCACTGTACACGGTTGACCAANTACTCGCTTGTTGATAGTAAGGAGGTTAGCGCTATATGTCTCATCTCAACAAGAANGAATCAAGACATTTTTTAAAGTAGACCAACTCTGTTTTCATAACTATGCATTTTGCTTTCTTTTAATAGCTGATGTNCAAGCGTTTCGAGCCCTCATGTGCATCGCCTGTATATTCTCCTTCTTTGGGGTGCTGATATCCCTTCTTGGCCTTGACTGCACGACCCTGATTGAACCTGAAACAAAAGCCAAAGCGAAAACGGCGTTCGTGGCAGGGACTATGTTTATAGTGGCCGGTTAGTTTTCGATAATTGCATCCAGCTGGCGTTTCACGCGGCAAAATGAAGCTCATACTGCAGCGAGCAATTTGCACAAATCGTTTCAGTTATCGATTTTCCAACGCTCAAACGATCCTCTTTTTCTGCATATATCTGGTGCAAAAGACGCAGATAACATTGGTTGCAGAAAAATAAACCCATGTCTACTGAGACATTTTTGGCCAGGCTGTGAAACACGCACATTGACACGTGCTGTAAACGAACGCTGCGCTGAGCTTTAGCCACGTCAAACGCAAGTTGCTTCTAACCAGTTGTCCTCTGCACAGACAGAGGCCGGTGGTGACACTGGTCGGTTTTCGCCAGCAGCCGCGAAAATTGCAAAGTTTTGATTTGCAGCGTAAGGTCTACCCCGAGGAAATTTCCTGTTATTGGAAAAACGAGATGACCTGTCTGTTGCCGCCTTCGATTCACCACAGAGTTAATATTAACTTTCCGGACCTCTATTCCTACTGATTTGTTGCAGAACAGCTGCATCACTTGCGTAACAATGTTTCCAATTGGGCTTTCGGGACTTGTTNCCAGCAACCTGTGACGCAAGAAGTTTCTTGCTGTTGAATCTGTGGCAGTTTCCCTGGCGCTGGCGAAAACAGTGCTGNGTTGACGCCGTTTCGCGACCACAAATCGAGCACAGACTTCAATATTCTGCTGCTGAGGTGATTAGAATTGCGTTGAGAAACACCCGCTCGTTACAGTTGTGGAAATCGCTAGACGGCGCCAATATTCGACGTTATAGGAAATGTTGGATTTGCACCGGCAGGCAAAGCTGCATTCCTTGTAAAAAATTTCAACACAGTAAATTTGGTTGGAAAGATCTTCTTCGCAACGGACATCAATACTGAAAATAAATCGCTGATCTTTAATATGAAGCACTTGAAATCCGTGTGATGGATAGATTTTTGACTTTTCTGCAATTATATTTTTGAACTCTCGACTGCTTCAGGTGTTGAGGTGTTGAGTCTTACCAAACACAAAACCAGACTCATTGTCAAAACTTTGAAAAAATTTTCTGTTTTGCGTCTCCCAAATGCTTTAACTGCTTTGTGCAATACCGACATTTTCTGGATGTTGGATTTTGTCGAACTTACGTGCTTTTAACATTCGCGGATTTTTCAACGCGTACAGCAAGTCTTCAAGCGCAGCGGGCCCTGATGGTGATAGCCGTTATTTTGTCGTTCATCGGGTTGGTTATCGGGATGGCCAGCCTGCGCTGCACGACGATGCTGGACAACGCAACGAAATGGAAATCAATAATTGGCATAACATCCGGGACATGTTTTCTGCTGACCGGTCAGAGAAACACGAGTGCTTTGCGGTGACGTGCGACACTGTGGTCCGGATCTGGTTGGAAAATTCTTGTTCTGGCGCTAAACACGAGGTCAAATGAGGATATTCTGCGCGTGAAACAGTTAATTTCTAGCTGTCGAAAACGTCCTTATAGTTAAGGACGTATTGAATTGGAGAGTCTAATACCTTTACAAACCATGCCAATGCCCTGAACACACGTCACTTTCAGCTGCATAAACTCTGGAGAAAACTGTTACAACAAAAAGGATTTGCTGAAAAACTTCTGCAAAATAGAGATTTGGCAAAATTTCTGGAAATATTGAAAATGATACTTTGTGAAAAGTTACCTTGTGCCAGTTAACGTGTTCCGATGACATAAAAATCATGCCACTGAGGTTATTTGCATTAACAACAAAAGTTTTAATTTACGTAGGTTATCAGCTTGAAATTAGGTTTTCTCGGTAACTAACTACAATGGAGCAAAATCGATAAATTCTATTCTTCAGTCAGAGATAAAGCCGTAATTTCGAAACTATTCGCTGAAACAAACCACGTGCGATGGACGCAATGGAGCATGTTCACTTTACTAAAATAGGATTGTTATTTTTGGCAAGCCGATGTTGATTTAAGTTTCATTCTTGGAACCAGTGGCTTAACTTAAGGGTTGAGCCAGGGGGGAAACTTACCTGAATAGAGCGCAATGTCCACTGTAGGGGGCCCACTAGCCAATAATCAGAAAAAACGTTAAGAAAAGATAGTGAATCCGGATGAGGATGGCCATACTAAAACCCGGAATCGCCAGATTATATTCAAAAAACGAAAAAAACAAGAAGCTACGGAAAACCAAAGGAATACTAAATACCGAATTATAAGCTAAGTGTGGGCACGATTCTTACATTTGGCTTTCCATTACTTTTGGGAACGGCGTTCCCACACCTTTTGCGCAGTAACCTGACTTGAAGATGTGTTTTTTACTCAAAGTTTTTGTGTGCAGCTCCAGACGTCGCATAAATGAATAATGTACAAGCTGTCTCTTGCGTAGCACCCTTGCATAAATTGCTAGTTTTTAGTTTTTTGGGTTGTTCCCACACTTCTCTTTTAACACTACACCCCTGGTAATTACGTCCATCTTCATCCCGTGAGGACGCTGTTTCATGACATGCCTAAGCATGAGCCTGCTTCCTTCCTCCACCCAATACTGGAAGTAGTAACTTGTTCACCGGTCTTGTCTAAGAGAAGCTGAAAAACATTTTTTTTTTGCAGAAAGCAGAACTGAAAGATTGTTAAAATTCTTGTTACCTTAAGTACAAGTATATGTGTCTCGACTGAAAAAAATGCCCAGTATTGCAGATACACATGAAGCAACCAGAACCGGACTGCTGCGCTTAAGAGCTGAATGGGGCGTATGGCTTGCGGCTTACCACGATCACACTCGGCACTTTTGCGTTCAGCTTCGCTTCGCACCTGACGTGTGTGGTGCAGTGTGCTTTCCCAGCACGGAACGAAATACCTCTAATGGGCACGTGCGCCTAATAGCTTGAAAACATGCAAGACATGCTTGAGTAGAAGTGTCATTTGACACCCGGTGATATTTTGTGCGATTAAACAAACTTCAATCAGATGAACATGTTCGATAAATTAATCTCTCCTTATACCATGGCGGCAACTTGCTGCTCAGTTAACACGAAAATATAAACGAACTTTTGGCGAAATCTTTAGGGAGCCATGAAGAGATAAAAATGTGAAATTTACAATACGCCTACCGCCCACATCACGATCTGAAAACTCTTGTGATTTAAACTATTAAAACATGCCTTGAAACAAACTGCAACTGAGCTTAATCTGACCATTGGCGCACTAGTTCCGTGTTTCGATTCGCACTGCGGCTACCTCCCCTCTTGCTTTTCGCGAGTGTGACTTTTTTGGTTTTGCACGTGCACACTGTTTTCGGTAATTTGCACCAGGTATTTGCTGTGGAGCTGCAGTGTCCTGGTACGCGTGGAAAGTCACGATGGAGTATTTTCACCCTTTCTACCAAGAAAGGGAATTCAAATACGAATACGGGGCGTGTCTTTATATCGGATGGGTTTCTATGTTGCTTGGTGAGTTCTAGAAGTTACATAATGTTGAAATCTTTCAGTACACAGCTGTTTCGTGATGACATGACTTTTATGTTTTTAAACTTTAAACGATTTTGAGATTTATATGTCACAGACAAACGTTTTTCAGGCTTGGCTTAGTGGGGAAAGTTTTGATCAGATCGGATGAAGCACAATGTGAGCTTGACGCAAAACTGAGGTTGCAATGACACTTTTCTTTGTTTTTTTTAAGGAAAAATGAGGACTAAAGTATTATTGCTGCTTGCACCACAATCTTGCTTGACATGAAAATAAAGAGCACATTTTGTTTGTGGTGACATGCATGCCTTGCACTCCTTTCTATCTGTAAAACAAAAAAAATTCCAACATTCCTTCGTTAATGAGTTGATCATTGAAAATGTTTCTAGCTGTCTTCAAAACCGGTTGTGAATTTTATAATCTCAACGGAATACATTGGACGGTGGGTTAATACGAAAAAACACGCGAAGCAAACTTTGTACATCTAATTAAAATAAAATCCTCACAAAAGCATACAAACTCTTCATGTGATAAATCATTCTCTCTCCTTGTGATAACGCCGTAACTAAAACAATAATGAAGCATTGTCTGCATCCCTTTGCCAACCAGGTACTGCTCCGAATTGCATGGAAATTGTGTTGAGGAGCATCAAAATTTTATAAAGGTTTACATCTGCAACACGTGATGAGCTGCCCGGCCAATTCGTTGATGGTTTTGCAGAGCGTAAAGCGCATCTGTGTTGATAAGGATTGTGAGTAAAGTAGTGATTACAAAACGTTTTATCAAGTTCGCGATAATTTTGAGACAGCTAGAACATTTTCATTCATCTTTTGGCGGTTGCTTGCCTTTGTTCTGTTTGACTCAACTTTCTCATATTGCTCTCTCTCGCCATCTGCTGTCTCTCAGTTGTTTGACTATCTTTTTTATCTTTTTATTTTACTTTTTGTGTTTCTTTCGATTTGCATTTATTTCTTCTCTCTCTTTTATGCATGATCCATATTTTTCTACCCGGCTTGTTTTCTTCTGCCGTTTTAAATTATTTGTGCCACCAACCATCGCTTGGCAAAGATTTTTTTCGACTGGATGGATGCACCAGCGTAACGTGACAACTTATTTGAACAGGTGCTTGTGTGCTAATAGCTACTATATGGTATGGGGTGACAGTGCAACAAGAATTCTACGACCCGGCCAACAAAAATAACTCATTCAAATATGAGTTTGGATCATGTTTGTACGTTGGTTGGGTTTCCGGGGCAATAAGTAAGTATACCACGAGGCAGATCAGGTCTTTATTTTGATTACCTGCGGCTTTATCTGAGCATATTCTTTATGCATTAACTGTGAATATTTAAATCGACAAGCATCCAAAAAACCTTTGATGGAGGAATGACCTTTACTTTCTACCGTACGAATTCACTGGAAAATATTGAAATGTTTTAAACATGCTTTTTTAAATTATATACTTTCAGGCGGTTATTAGAAACAGTGACGTAATGTGGCGACCAAAGTTCGCGAGTCACTTCAAAGACAGTGCTGGCGTTTAGAATGTTTTTCGTTTTCGTCCGGGACAATGTTATGAAGTGCCGTTTTAGTTTCAGCGACCAACTTTGACAGGATTGGAGTGAAGACTTTGTTACATCACAGATTTTGTATCTGTTACTTTTTGTTTCTGTTACAAGCGTGATCTTATTGACACAAACAGTAATTACAGCAAAAAAACAAATTCATAGGTCTACTATCTTTAACAAGCTATCTTTTACTTTTGATTTGCATCACGCAACTACATTTCCCGAGTGGTCCTGCTGTATAACAACAATTCTTTTCTTGTTTTCATTTCTTTAATCAGCAAGAAAATTTTGATAGATTACAGAGCGAACGGCGTGAAATAATAAAAAGCTTTTTTTCCACCAAAAGCCTTAGGAGTTTGATGTTCCAAATGTCCATGGGGTAAAGGTGTACTTATTTTGTAATTTATAACAACTGATGGGTGGCGGCCAAGAAATGGTTGAGTGAACCGAAGTCAGTAGACAAACCAATCGTCTACTTCATGAGCAACTTGACCGAGTGTAAATTTTGTGTTAAGTTCGATAGGTGCTTGACCTCGTATATGTAATATTTTTCCAAATTTCGTTTCACAACACTTTAAACCTTATCACTTCAGGCAGAATTCACTGTAATTTTCCTCTGTCATTCTTAAATGCAATGCAATATTAAAGCAATTAAATTGCTTAAAGTTTTTTCTGACGAAGCCAATAAAATGCGTTGCCTATTCAACTGAATCTGTCACAGTGGTCTTCAACTGCTAAACGTTTTTTCAGAGTTCGTGTGAACTAAACTTCTTATAACCATAAAGCAATTTTGGAACCAGGCAGTAAACTAACGTTCTATTTTGCAGTGACAGTGCAACACGCTATTCACGCGCTCTGTGATCGTTTGAAATCAACGATTTAAGCTAAAGGAGCGAGTAACATTTGCAAAAGCAGTTGGAATATCAAATGGGCATCGTTCATCTAAACTGTCTCCAAAATTACAGTACATAGAAATATCGACGCTAAATTGGCAACAAAAGATGTCAAAACAATTAAAATCAAATATTATCTTGGGAGATCACCACGTCGAAATATACTTGAGCTTCTGATATTAAGATGGTATCCCATTGCTGTCACGCCGTCGCACTGATTGCTATTACATATTCAGCGATACGTCAATACATTTTATCACCGTATAGTTCATTTCTTTTCAATTCACCCAAATGCTTCCAGTATGTTATGCGTTTTTAACGACATTGCGTTGTTTATAGTCAGATTTTTGTACCGTAACGAGGAATCGCTTCAGGATATGTTGAAACCAATCTTCTTTTTAAAGCTTTGGTTGCTGGACTGATCCTGACCGTGGGATCATGTCGCAACTTACGATCGGACAAAGCGGACAAATATACACCTTACACGTACAAACCACAGGCAACGTAAGTTCATGTAGTGCAAATATCATGGTGCACCATGTATTTTCGGGATTCGTTCGATTTACCTATACTGTCTGTACTAGATCTCTGATGAAATCAACCGTACACTTAAAGACCCTTTAACTGTTCACGAAGGTCAATTTCTACAGCTACTAGATGTTGTCCGCAGTGAACAAATCATGATTCATGCAGTACTTTGACAATTCTCATGAAACACTAAATGTCGCATGTAATAAGGCTCTGTTGTCGCAAAATCTAAAAGTTCATTTATTCAAATTGTCACTTTGGTTCGTCACGTTTTGCGTGCGGAAAAACGTGCCGTTTCTGCAGCTTCTAATATCAATAAATTGTTATCAGTACGCTAATGAATAGTCTGATCGAAAATCTGTGACATTTTTCAATAATTAATGAATAGTCATTTAAATGTTCAGATCCTAGGTCATGTGCAGATTAAGGATTTGCTACTAGATGTATTCATGCAGAAACATTGCAAGACATATTGAAGCAATATTAAGTCGGATCACTATAATTTCCTTAGCAATGTCACTAGCACTACAAACGAATAAACAAAAACTGATTAAAATATATCTGCAATAAATCAATAAAATAATGAATACATTAGATTATTTGAAATAATTGTATTCTATTTACTGAAAAATATTTTATACATTTATAAAATGTATTTAAATTTCTATTTATTTTTTTATTTATTTATTAGAATATGTTAAAGCACTTTGTTCATATGCCTTTGTCTGATAATTTTTCGCTCCCTATATAAAATTTCACATTTTGGAACTGGAATAAAAGTTTTAGGGAGCTGGGATATCATTACATTAGTCCTACATTGTATACTTCCTGAGCGTGCACGTTAAATGCACGTCCCGCAGCAAAAAAGGTATTTTTCCTAAATACGTTAAGTGCGATGAAAATTTATTCAACGTTTTCCAAAAATGCTTTGAGGACTTTACATTCTTTACTTTCTTTTTCAGTAAAGCTGTTGGCGAGAGAACGGAGTATGTTTAAAAGCAACAGAATGAGCCTGAAGGAGGTTTATTGTCTCATCTCTGATTAGAAAGCTTTGAAACCTTAAACTTGTTTTGTACAAATTCACTGGACACCTGGTGCAAACGCGGATTCGAGAACTATTTGTGAAAACGTTTTCTATATTTCGTTATTTGGGCACTTTTTATACTGGCCTATGCACCGCGACACGTAGACCCGATTTCAAGACTTGCTCACTTAGATCACTCTACTACAGGGATTCTCAACCATTCTCTGACCATGTACCCTTTCAGAATTTCGACTGATTTGTATTGCATGCACCCTTAAATTTTTTTCTGTGGGATAGATCGACTTGTTCCCAAATATTTTCTTATGACTAATCAGAGGTATATTTAGCAATAGGCATATAATGACTTTTGAAAAATAAGATTCACGGATATACTGATATATGTATAAACATTTGGAAATAAATAATATATGAATATATGTTTCCCTTCTATTGCTAACCTTACATGTACCTCTTCAGATAGGCAAATGCACCCCTAAGGGTGCATGTACCTCAGGTTGGGAACCCCTGCTCTACTGCACAATGGCAACTACACCTCGTATTGGTACATCGTCGCTTCTGATATTGTGATGGTCTGTGGATGATGCTACTTTTAGCGTACCAGCTTGCAACTGGCGTTATTTCGCGCTTGCTGTTTGGTTGTTAACGAAGGTGGCACTTGTACCTCAAAGGTTATCTTGGTTTGTGTTGCAAATTGAAAATCAATGAAACGTCTTGTCAAAAAATGCGTGTGGACGGTTTTCAATCAAGAATTTGTTGTGTGACTTTTCTTACGGGTTGTTTTCCCTTGTTCAAGCACATTTGAGGATAAAATAATTCAATTTGACAGCTTTTCTCTAAAGTGGCTGTAGACCAGGGGTTCCCAACCTTTTTTGCTGCTCGTACCCCTTTGTCAGGTCAGAGCATTCTTAGTACCCCCAAAAAAAATTTGAGATATATATTGCTCTACAAGAGATATATAAGCTGCTCTGTGACCCAAGGATCTTCGTGCCCCTTGATGTTCAATCTCGTACCCCTTGGGGGTACGAGTGCCCCCGGTTGGGAACCCCTGCTGTAGAGCCTCACCGTGTGTCCTGCGTTTTCAAAGGCTAGTTTTTCCTCGTCTTTTGCAACGATAAACTCGTCGGGGCGGTGTAGACCTCCACAATGTATGAGATGGAAATTACATAACGTTTCTGCTGCCACACACTACCTTTGGTCACAGACCAAGAAAATGTATAAACTGGTCAATTTAAAAATTAATCTTCCTTTTAATGAAAGGAAACAATACTAAGGTTTTCACACATATTATTCTGTCTATATTTTCAATTGCTGAAAAAATCTATGCTGTGATTTTTTGACGTCACTGGCTTTAAATAGGTGCAGGCCCGTAACCAGGGGGGGCGAAGCCTCCCCTAGAAAATTTTTCGCCACACCTGGAAAAATGTGTTGGATATAGTTTGAAACTATTGGACTTAATTCAAAAAATTTGGGCCCCTCTCAGAAAACTCTTCACCGCTCCTGGTGTCCCAAACTGGTTACGGGCCTGCCTAAGGGTAAGCTACAACCCATCGTTTCGATGGCTGTGCTACTAGCACCGGTGATTTATTCTTTCAAGTGGAACCTTTCACGATGAAAGGGGAGTTGAATGTCCAAAAGCCGTTTCTAAGAAGGCAGGAGGAATTTTTACCTCACTGCACTCACTCAGAGATAGATTTACGTACACCTTCCAGTGTGTTTGGGAAAGCTGTTGCATTGCTCGTACATTTATATACCGTCATCGAAACAGACTTTCAATTTTTTCCACCAGCTATACATACCTTGAGGTCGCTACAAATTAGTTTGAAATAAAAAGAAAACTGAACATCTGATCGTGGTTTATAGCACTTGATGGAGAGGGCAAGGTTTGAAATTAAAGGAAAACTAAATTATTGGTCTACCTGCTTCCGAAAGAGTACAGAAGAAAGGTTGTTTTACCATCTTTCCAATTGTGACAATTTGTTACTGGTGCTCTTTTATGTTGCATTAAACCTCTTTATATTTTTGTGCTGTCATGATGAAACGGATTCCAGTTAGCTGCTCTGAGGTCTGTTCCTTCTGGGTTTTTGGTTTACGGTTCTACGCAGTGAAAATGCTTTACGTAGGGGCTGGTAAGAATTGCCTTCTCCGTTACTTTGTATTGGAGGCAATAGGGCAAAATACTTTTTTAATGTAGTATTTTATCGACTACCAGTCTCATCTTCGAAAAATTTCTTGTAACACCTAAAAAATTCGAATCGTTTTTGAGTTTCCAGCTCGAAATTCTGCGATGTACGTTAAGGCGAAAATGATTTCCGGTATTTGCATGCATTCCGCATTGAACGCTCAAAACGGCTGTCAGATTGTAGCAAAATTTTTTTACGTAGCAAGAACTGCCGTTAAAATAAACTCCTTTTTGATAATTTTTCCCGTTTTCCCGCTCTATGTGCAATTTGATTTGAGACCTACAAAGTTTATCAACTAGTAAAACATCACAAGCATCCAAATAGCTCTTTTAAAGACAGACAGGTTGCTTTTTTCCTTTAATTTTTTGGTTTTACTTTTTTATCCTCTCAGAGTATCACACAAATACCATTCAAATTCAAAGGTTGTTTCTAAGCGTCAATTGCTTCAATACGCTATGTAGTTTCTTATGTACAAAGCGTTTTCTTGGTCAACCCTTTGGTCTTTCCTAGACCCTCTACTCGTGTATAAAAACCTCTCCAAACGTAAATTTAAACAAAAACGGCACTGCACTGCGTCATGTAAAGTTGACAATTATCCGCTTGGCTCTATTTCATTATTTTGACAAACTGCATTTATAGTCGAATTGTTCAAAACGTAACCTGCCACCCTAAAACGTTTACTACAGCAAGTGCATATTTAAAATGTCTCGCATTTTGAGTAAAAATCTGCAATTTAATCTGAGGTCTCAATGAAGGAGCGTTTTGATCAAATGTTATAATGGCGCTTTGGGTCCTATCTCAATTCCAACATTGGCCCTAGTTCCATGAAAACATATGATCTTTTCGGTGGAACATGCAGTGCTCTTCGTCCCACCTTTTATTCAGCTTGCAGTTGCTTGTGCTATCTACAAATGCAATTTTCAAGAATACTCTTGGGCAGTGGTTCTCAAACTTCCATGAGCCGTGGCCCCCTTCTAAGTTTACTGGCGAATACTTAATATATCGTGGCTCTTGGATTATGCAATATCACGGCAAAGCAACCTAGTGAAGGCCTCTGCTCGTGGCTCCCAGAGAACCACTCCGTGGCCCCCAAGGGGGCCGAGGGCCCTGTTTGACAAACCCTGTTCTTGGGTGTTCGCAGGAAAGACAATCGGAAGGTTTGCATTGCATTATTGTATTCAGGTTTGACCTTTTAATGCAGTAGGTTTAACAGACAGCCAAAATATCATAAATACACAATAAGAACATCAGCAAAAAATGAAACGTGAGGCTTGGACCCCGAAAAACCCGAGGATTATCTTGTCAAGGTGTCCCTAAAGTTGCAAGAAAAAGTACCTTGGGGGCCGTTACAACTAAGTAACTACAGTATTAGTGTTTCATCGTGATACGTAAATATTTAAGAAAAGGGAAAGATAAAGAACAAAGAACTGATATACAGAAAACAACAATCAGCAACAACGATTTCAATTTCCATTATGAAGTTAAATCCATATGATACAGACCAGCGAAAATGTAGCAGAGTCAATATTTTGTTACTGATAGTGAGAAAAACAAATATCTGCAAGAAAGCATCGGACAATAATGATAAACTAGTTGTTCAGGTTGCAGTTTTTTGCGTTCTTCAGAGCAATTTCCGGTGATTTAGGGTTTTAGTATAGCCATCCACGTCCGCATTCACCATCATTTTTCAATTTTTTCTTAAAGTTGGTTAATGAACCCCTACAGTGGCCAGTGTGCCCTTTTCAGCTAAGTTTTTCCTCCCTGCCTCAAGTCTCTAGTTAC
>JGI24159J19872_10006986_pt1 | contig 14755 bp, 8 predicted proteins | sample Ectturendosymbi4_FD_19872 | JGI IMG/M metagenome (IMG submission 19872) | reverse complement strand
CATCTGTATCACGAATAAAACCTTGACCATTACATTCTATTCACTGTCACTACCTTGGAACAAAAATTTAGGTAACTGCCAAGAAGCACAAAATGCCATTGTTCCCACCAGCAGAACAATAAATAACGCTGACAACGTTTGTTAATATCTGTATCGATTTACCAGATTTTGTATATCCATTATCAATATACAGTATAATCGTATTAAATTCTCATATTACGTTTTTGTTAGAAAAATCCAAGACATGTCACATTTGCATGATTTTATGGGAGTGACCGGACCTCGAAAAATTTTGACAATTGTCACTGGACCCTTTCTTAAAATAATTGAGTAGCCCTGCTCTAAAAAATAGCAAAGTTTGATATGCAGATGGTACAGTTGCGTAACTGCACGAGTTACTCTGAAAACAATCAATTGGAACAGGTTGGAGTAGGCGCATGACCGATAGTTTCAGAACTGATTTATTGAAATGAAAATAATTCGAAAACTTTACTGTCATTAATCATATGAAACCATCAAATGCCTCAGCGTTTTCCACTAAAATCTAAATTGCCCTTTCCAAATAAGCATGAAGAGTTTGGATTCTTAGCTTGCGTGGAGCTCATCCAATTATGGCTGATCAGCTGTCTCGACACATTGTCAAATACGGTATGGAAATAGACTTTACACAAACTTAAAAAGTCATTTGGCTATTCTGTCTAATCCGCCGATTCTCTTCAATTCAGCTTCCTTCAAAAATGACGAATCAGACAGTGCAAAAATCCAGTATTTCTATGAAAGACAATAAAATTATTTAAAAACCCAAGTCGTTTGATGATTATACGAAATCTGCAAAATCGCCAAGATTTTAACAGACTGAAGTGCTTCCGAATAAAAGAGAAAAGCCTGTTTCGCAAATAAAGACAACCTAAAAACATTCTTGAAGTCATATTTTGCAACAGGATACGAATTAGATGCAGCCGAAGCTGAAGTGTATCCACAGGGGATGAGGACGAGCAACTTCTATACAAGGGGTATATCAAACTCAAATTGCTCCGAGGGCCAAATGAGGGCTTATAAAATAACCCGATGGCCGCATTATGACGCTGACGCAACAATGGCGGGGGCCCAGTTTTTATATTTAGCTTGCAAGGGGGGGCAGTTCGCCACCTTGCTCACCTGTCAGTTACGCCACTGGTGATGCGTGATGGAAACAGGCCAGTCGCCGTCCAACTTTTGACAGAACTAAGCGGGATGGTTCTAGAACAGATTTTTATGTTTAAAAATCTGATCAAGCCTTGCACAAACATGTTCATCTTATATACCAGTGTTTCTTAAACTTTTTTATTCCATCGTCCCCTTTTCATTCTTGACACGTCGTTTTCGCCCCCCAGGCCCGATAAAGCAAACACAAAATAGTGAATTTTAAGAGAAAGTATTAAATAGCTGAACCAAGCCATTAAATAGCTGAACCAAGCAATCGTATTACGACACTAATATTACGTTCGTAATTCTTGTGAAAATAATCCACACTGCAGCCGATCCACAGTACAAATTTTACAGATAAATTGCTTTTGCAACAACCTCAAACGATTATTACAGTAAATTAAAATTTGCATGAAATGAACAAGTCATAGTAGTAGGCTACTGAAATTAACTCAACGGTCGATTAGTGGTTGCGAGTTTTCGCCACCTTTGTGTTGATTTTCCCCCCTATTGCTGCCATTGTTTTTTCGTCCCCTTGTACCTCAAAATCGCCCCAAAGTGGGCGATTCAGCTCACTTTGAGAGCCACTGTTATAGACCGATTTGTAAAATAGAGGGCTCAATCTGCATTACAGTTTCAGGTTCCTTCAAGGCACCGTGACGGTGGGAACCCCTGCCAGAAATGCATTTTTCATGAGATTGTTTTACATTCACCTACAAGGTCTTACAACGTATTTGTACGAATTTTCATGGACTAAGTTTCAACTGAGTTTTTTCATCAGATTGCTAGAATACACCAAGGCAGGGGTCACGTAGTTTGCTGGTTGTGGTGTCACGTAAAATTCTGAGAGGTGACGTATCTTGCCTGTCGGTAATCCAGCTAAAAGACATAGGCTACATGAAATTTTGTTTGCATTCTCTCTCTCGTTCGGTGTCATGGCTGATCCAACCCTCGATGTACTATGCTATGATGTTTTCCCATTTTGTTCTGTAACGGGCTGCCTCCCATAATTTTCCAGGATTTTTACACAAACGTTTATAGTTATTAATAAAGGTAAAAATGCCCTTTTCCTGGGATTCTACCAATTAGAGCAAGATATTTAAGCTCTCCTTTGCGTATAACATGGCCCAAAAATTTGAATTGTCTTTGTTCTATGCAACAAAGCAGTTCATGCTTTTGTCCCAGTTTGGAGTGCTGTCAATGAAATAAGAAGAATTCTGTGGTAGAACCACATTTCTGCTGGTTGTACGTTTTTCCTGGTCATTGTTGTTAGTGTTCAAGTTTCACAGCCATGGATCAGAACCGACCACACGAAACATTTACAAAACCCAAAACCATCAAAGTTCAGTAAACGAGTAACTGTTGATTTAGGAAGTGCCTTGGTCTCGTACGTGACAAAATTGTAGCATCACAGAATCTTTGTTACATATGGTCTTTGTTAGTCATAATGCGTATTATCGTTTATTATGGAACAATACTATTATGATTCTAGAATGGGTTTCAGTGAGTTTCATGTTTGTTTCACGATATTTCAATTTTTGTGCTCATGTTTATGGCATCAGCATACGGTGTGCTATGATTTCATCCGTGACGACGATGAACGAAACAGTGAGTTTTGGATTAACTACAGGCGATGTTAAGCGAAAATTTGAAGATCTGGTGAAGAATGAAGGCTCGATGGCTGCAGCAATAACATCACTTTTGAACAGGTAAGTTTGCTTGCCTCAATCTTCTGCACAGCATCCTGCGCGTATTTCTGTAATCTGCGAGAAACTTTTGTCACAAACCCTTACTAAATGACAAGCTTGGCGTGCAAACACTATGTGCAGTAATAAAAGTGGAATACAGATAGAGTTATAAATGTAACAGTCGCAGAGCTGCCCTCGCCATCTGCTTGTGAAATGCCGGGTCAACAGTAAAAGGTGTTGGACGCGCAAGTTTGAATGAGGCCAATCCCGTCATGTTATGACTGTGAAGCGTTGCGCAAGTGTGCGAACATAGCATACCTACAAGAACACATGAAGTATATACAAACAATGCACAAGAATGCATGCCTAACGACGTCTTGGGAGAGTTTTTTCTCTTGGTTTGAGCTGAAACATTGTCGCAGCCTCGTACTTCGCCCTCCGTGAAGGTATTTCGATGGCAGGGTCGACCAAGACGGTAGGCTAAGTCAGCGGTCCCCAAGCGTTTTGGATGCTGGGCCAAATTTGATCTTACCAGCCTCCGCGACCCGGACAATTTTGTGTATTGAAAAAAAAACAAACAAAAACAACACGCATAACATTAGCCACGTTTGTATCTTGTTATTTATTTTCTTTGTTCGGTAACATGTTTGCAATGTGTCTAACCAATGTGCTTTTTTTGTTGCATTATATATAGCACTTTTCAGCTTTTCTGCCGTGGTACCTTCTACGATTTTCAAGAAGCTTGTATACCTCACAAATCACTATGACTAGACATGGTATCTAAGCAAATATCGGTACTAGACGAACTTGCTTGCAATTAGCACCCAGTACTCCTGTTAAACAATTTACAAACTGCCAGATAACGCCTACGCTTTTAACTCCAAATGCCTACTACAATTTACAAATTTTGCACCACTTATGCACGCTAAAATGTAGACTACAGCAGTCTCTAGGTGCCAAGCAAATGTACAATGGTGTATATTAGGGTGCTGGTGCCCAGTAGCTTCCAATAGAAAAAGCAGCTATGACGTAACAATTGTCTGTGTTTGCGTTAAATGTCGGTGCTGTTCGCGAAGTATAACATTCCGAACGAATGGCCAAGGTCCTAAGTAAATCACTTTTATTTCAAACATTGCAAGTAAACTCCGCAACTTTTGCAATTGAGCTTTTGATCAAAGGGCAAAGCTTGGTTTGTTTTGGTTTCAAAAGCCTATCGGAATAAAGTTTTCAATTACAGGAAATGTTTTTTGGTCTTTGTGTAACTACACCTTACATTAATTTATATACACAAAATTGTTAAAATACTAGCCATTCCTAGGAAAGCTCACGGGCAGGGCCTGGCCCGCGGACCTGACTTAGGGGACCGCTGGGCTATGTGATTTAAATAGTTGTATAAATATGTGGCTTCTGGTTGCGAATGAAATTTGAATTTAAGCTTGGAAGAGGTCGAGGTTGATGAATAGGTCTTCAAATTAGAGTTGTGGGAAGAAAGGCACGTTTGTCCTATGCGCAGAGCTGGATACCCCCTGTCACAAGAAGTTCAAGAAGTTTTCGAAACATTTCTATGTCGTCAAATTAAGTTTTTGTAAAGATAACGCCCATAGTGTGAACTAACGCTCAATATAATGCTAGGGCAGGGGTGGGCAATTAGCGGCCCGCGGGCCACATGAGGCCCGTCTCAACGTTTTCGGTGGCCCGCGGACGCATTCAGCAAAAATCTTTAAATCTGAAGTATGTGAGGTTAGATTTGTCAAATTGAATATATGGCGCTGGATAAAGTGTATGTGCACAAGAACAATAAAACCTTGTCTGTGTGCCATTAGTGTTTTTGTCTTATTTATTTATTTTACGACCAAATTAGAAGTAGACAGCCCTTCGCTCATCGCGGTATTCTCAAAATCGCCCCTGAGCCAAATTACTTGCCCACCCCTGTGCTAGGGAAAACTTCATCTTGAATAAACGTGCTGCAGGCACGTGGATATGAATATTTAAAGTTATGTATTGAGTTTTGTTGTTGTGATCGTTGTTATTACCTGCTACTGATGTCCTTCATTACTAAAATTGTATAATCATGATAAAATTGAGGAAAGCTAACTGTGAAATTGTTAACAGCATTTCATCTAGCGGTGTTGAAATGCTTTATCTATGGCAGGGGTGCACAACCTGTTGCTGTATGGCCACATGCGGCCTTTCGATAAAAATGTACGCGGTCGTGCAGCGTGCACTTGTAATACTTAAAAGATCAACAAGTTATGGCGGCCGTGCCTTGATAAGAGTTTGTCTCTACTGCATGAGGATACTTAGTAGAAAGACGAACAAACAGGTGTGTGGAAGCAGGATAGGCTCAGTGTGTGGAAGCATAACAGAAACAATGCAAAAACGTGTAAGAATATCTTGAACTCACTGTCGGCTGTAATTCATAAAAAGAAATGTAATGCAGCCGGAAACAGCGAAAAGGTTATGCGCCCCTGACCTATGGTTTTGGTTGCACCCACACACTCTACATAAAAATGTTCAAATTTGCTCCTGCTCTATCTTGAGAAAAATTTCTGGCAAAACTCTTTTTGTTTGGGTTGGAATAGAAATCAAACATTCTATGAAGGGTCAACAGTCTACAAAATTCGGGGTCTCCTGATTTAGAGACCAGTTGTCAGTCCAGTGAATGCAAAAATATGAGATACCTGTTAACCAACCTGCTTGTTAGTGTTATCTGATACACTAGCTTTTCGTTGTTGAACGCTCGTGTGGTGCCCAATAACGCAATTAAGCGCGTCCACCATGACTTCAACATACGAAAAAAGTTTAATGCTCTCGATAAACGTTCATGCTGAACATCTCCCAAGTTTTTGCCAGAATATCATTTTGGATTAGAACAAAGGCTAAAAGTTCTGCGAAGTCTCAATAGAAACGACAAGGCAATAACCACAGGTACAAAGGGAATCATGCTGAGCATTTTGAGAACGCTCATTGTCTCCAGCGAAAGTTCAGTAAATGAGGCGGGACAAGTATGAATCACGAGGCTCACGGGTGGTGCGAGCCACTCAAAAAGGTGGCATTTATGGACACAATTCAACCATGTCGCAATATCTTTGCGTCAATGATTACTGCGACAGATAGATCAATGGCTACCAGTAATGGCGCCAACGACAACTGACCTTTAATCTTTGAAAATACAAAGCGGTATAGACACAAATAGGTTTTAAAGACCAGTAGTTGTCCTGAATATCGTTTTCTTACTGCGAAACAGCATAGACTGTTCCATCGTGTTTGCGATTACAGAAAATGGAATAACATCTGGTAAAATATTCGTTTTCATTCAAATTACAATGCAGAGAAACTTATTTCCCAAAAAGTTTTCGTGAGTCCGGTGTGTAGCAATACTTGATTTCAACGAGGCAGAGTTGGAAAATGATCCGAAGTCCGATGTTGGCACGCTCGTACTTTTAAAATTGATTGCCCCCCTGAAGATTTGCCACAGCAGATGGATCTCTGTATGACAGCAGTTTTTGACCATGTAGCAAACTTACGAGCATTTTCACAACTTTTCAAAAGTTGGCTGTTTTTCAAAAACTTCGAGCTTTGCATAATTTATTTTATTTGACTAAAACCCTGCGTCCACCAAAATGCGTAGCTAGCCTATCTGCTCGATTGCTTATGCATGCATTTATTTCTTTCGGGCGATTCACAATCCTTTATGGAAAATAGGTGAAAAGCAGTTGGATTAAACGCGCAGCAGGTTGGAATTCACGTGGAGCAGATAGTCAACACTTTTTTGGGACAGATATCATCAATGTTACGAAGTTAAGGCGCATGCTACAATTTTTTCTGTCGATAGCGTTTGCAAGTGAATTTAAGTGCAACAAACCTCTTCGCCGACGCAAACCCACAAGCACTTGGCGAACAGGACACGAAAGCAGTTCTGCGTGGGTGCAAGCTCGCAGTTGCGAAAATTATTGCTCCCATCAGCAAACACCTGTGCTCCCTGCAACTACACGTTAGGTGTTATCTTGGAAGGTTTGAAAAATGCCTGACGCAATATCTCTTGTATATACAGTGTTAGTTTCGCCAGCCTTTTCAGAACCTGTTTGCTTTATCTTCTTCGCAACCTGTTAAAGGTACGATGCAGTTCCGACGAACCTTTGCCAAGCAAGTGTCTTGCGGTTTTGCCAAAAAATTTGCCTCAACCTACCTAACGGTTTCACAGAGACAAAAGACAAAAAAAACATAGCGTAGGTGTCAGCAATTATGTACTCATTTCAATTGCAACGCTTTGCGCAATCTGTGTTGTCTCATGTCAACTATGTCTGACGGCACGTGATAACCACCGTTACTTTGCGCCAGCTAGAAAAAGTCGGTTTTTAACTTTGAACGAAAGCAAATTTTTCTACTGTATTTCGCTTGCCAAGCGCTGACAGTTCACGACGAGCTCGTGCTGCAACAACAATCTGTGCCAATGATGCAGCGCATAAAATTCAAGCTTTCGGTGAAGGGATATGTCGAGCGGGCACGGTGGCGGTTTTCAGTTTTTTTTGTGATAAATTAATTCCACAGGCGTCTGGCAGGCTTAGAGAATCTGAAGAAGGTTGAAGGTTGCGCAATGGCAAACCATATCCACGGAAAAACACCAGCTTAATAATATGTTGAAAGCGCTTCGCTTGAAAGCCCACGGTTGTAAAATGCCTGATGTTATTTGATGTCTTGCACTGCGGTTACTTACATTCAAAAAAATTCCTGTCACGAGGAGTCACGGGTATTCCATGCGAATGTACGGCTACAGTACATAGCACTCAAGACTGCGCAAGCTTTTTGAAATGGTGGTGACTTCATGGTTGTAAAACTTCAGCAAAAATCGTGCCCCATGGGCAGATGTTTATTTTGAGGAGATGTTTTTTCGGAGGTTTCGTACTGTATGTTTCAAACAAAGTTCACGCGCACTATAGGCGTTGCAGCTGGTGGTAAAGAAGTTATTCAGGTCGTATGCTCTTCACAGGAGCTCGTGACTTTCTCAACCTCACCTAATTACACGTGCACTTTGCTGTGATCGAAAAAAAAGAGTAAAACGTCACAGCTGATGTGACCTGCTGTCATGCCAATGTTTTGGTCAGTTGTGAGAAAAGTAGGTGTGTTCGGATTAAACGTTTTGAACCGAATAAGGTCGACCTCCATCCGTTTCAACAAAAAAGCATTTGCAGCCTAATTAGCCAGGCGGGATCAATGCATGACGTACAACCTGTGAAATCATCTACCAACAGGTTTTCTGCTCGAGCTTCTGTCAGTGCACCGGTTCGTTTGAAGTCCTCAAGAATGTAAGAAACATGTTCTTTAGTTAAATACCGATTTCATCAACTCCCACCTGGCGTCTATTCTCTGGAGTTCTGGCGACACTGGTTGTTTCCTTTTCAGTGAAGCAGAATGTTTGGACAGCCTTTCTGACTCATACAACATTGTTCTACGCGATTCTTTCACACTCTGACCATGCTTAATTAATCGACTGCTAATTAGGAAAACATGCCAGCCAGCTGTTTTTTAGCTGAAGTTGCCGTAAAGTGAGAAAACAAACTTCGCAAGTGAGAGTCTGTTGGATTCTTGTGGTGTCTGTACGTACAGGCTCGCATTAACACCTCACTGCTTTTTTGAAGTTTGCTCAATGCGCAAAAGCTTTAAAGTTTACGCATTCCCTTCGCACTGTAGGGTGGCAGCAGTACACCAATATTAAATGGGTTCAAAGGAAACTTTGAATACGCGTAGATTTTTTCCTTATTTTATAGGAAACTTTTGCAAAAAAGTGTGATACTAACATACATACTGTAATTTCTTGTAAACCGCCTTTATTTATTCGAATTGCAGTCAGCACCAATAATTCTTGTACGTTCCAAAATGTTTAGATTTATTAAAATGTTTAGATTTATCCAAAATGTTTAGATTTATTCGTTAAATGTCTATCTACCAAAATTTTGCCGCTCCTCACGTCAANAAACACAGAAAGTCGGACACACTATTGTAGTTTTACGGTTAGTAACGAAAAGGATCATGTATATACCATGAGGCAACCGTTGCTGAACATGACCCTGGAAAAACGGTTGTGGGTCTTGAGCGAGACAATTCGCCGTGTTTAATGTGAGATGCGTGGAGGGATCAGTCATCGGTTATATTTACCTACACCCTTTGTAAACCATTTCGCACTGGCATACTCTACCAAATGATTATACACACACTAATGTACCGTACATCCGGGTGAATAGCGCGTGGTTCAGGCTTCTGTAAAGTTGGATGAAGCGTTTCAAGCGTTATGCTGCCGAATTTCGTTGTTTACCTCCGAAAATATCACACTCTCTTCTGTTTTGTTGAATTTTTTTCTACTTNTCTTCAGGGGTAGTGAGTCGAACATGACGTCCAATAACGTGAACATAAGTTGAATCAGGATCAGGTGTTTGGAAGCGATTNACTCAGAGAAACGCAGCTAACTTTGAAACACAATGGCAAAAGTGTATTTTTTACTAATCCCCGCCTGAGATGCGAGGGAAAGTCCTGATGACCGCTGATTGGCAATCGCGCCGATTTTAACCAAAACTGGCCAAAGCCACCGTTTCGTAAATTCATGCCAAACACGGCCAGGTTGGAGATGCTGGCAGGCAAACTGGATGTGGCCTTATAATAGCGCGAAATGCAGTAGCAAACATTGATGTTTGTCGGTTGATTTCGCCTATTTTTTTACGACCATAGTTTTTGTGTGTAGACAGTACAAGAATAACAAACGATTTGCTTTCACCGTATGCATTTGAAAGTTCCTCAAGCAGGCACCGCGTTTATCAGCTTTACGTATTGTTCCTGAAGTCACGTAGCCTTTTTTGTGAAAGATATCCCCGAGTAAAAAAGTTTGTTGGTGGCATTATATAAAATTGTAAATTGGAAAGGAAATGCTTGGGCCAGCGACGCAAAACTGACAGCAGAGAAATCTTTTACGATTGCCAGTAATTGGCAGAACTTGGACCCAAGGCTGTGATTAACTGGGTATTTTCAGACAAAATTTTTTGAAAATGCGGACAATTTTGAGATGCTTGGACCCAAGGCTGTCATTAACTGGGTATTTTCAAACAAAGTTTTTTGAAAATGTGGACAGTTTTGAGATGCTTGGACCCTAAGATCTTCTCAGTCCTTTAGAGCTTTTGGCAGTGTTGTGTAGATTCGTTTATGTGCGTTTTGCACCTATGCAACAGGACGAACGGGAGTAATCACTTTCACAAAGATTTAAAAAATGTGTATTGACCTGCTGTTCATGCATTGGAGATGGCTTCTGGCGGTATCTTTGCGACTGCTGTTACCAGCATTCTGTAGTTGTCGAAAGTTAAGTATTGCACATGGTTTTGTCTGCGCATTGGTCATCTGTTTACAGAGAAGTGAGTCGATACGTGACCTGATTTTTTTACGCCGCTCAAGTCTGTAATCTGATGCTTAACATAACAAATGAAGCTTACTAATGTTCGGCGGCTGTCTTGTTGTACAGAGCATAAATACAAAAATGCCTCCTTTTTGTAATCTACCATATTAGATAAGCAAAAATAAGAAATAACATACGGTTGTTGGCCGAAAGCCAGGCGATTACGGCGTGATACGAATTCCAACTCTTTTTGTGTGTTAATGCACTGACCTGAAGTCTTTTGCCGGCATCTTAAGCCTAAGTAACTCTTTTAAAAAGTAAAAGCGAAGTCCTATCAGCTAACTTAATTGTATTTTGACTGCTAGATGACTTTGAAAATTTATTGAATAGTATTTCTGTTAGTTAACTTTAACATGTGGTTTTCTTATTAAAAATCGACTCTGGTATTTGCTAAAGCGAGCGTCGAAATTCTTTCTTCCGTTACGAAATCACGTGGACCTTGCTCAGCGTGCTTTCACTGTAAACTTTTTCGGAATTTCCCTCGCGTGAGTTTGAGATAATGTGGTTGAACATTGTTCGGCTCTTTTTTTCTTGATTAAAAAAAGCTGTTGTGACCCAGAACTGCCGAACATTTTCGACCGATCCTGTGGCAACATTGCACGTGACCAGAAAATGTCAAAGAGGTGTCATACGATGACCTGACAACACTCGCGCGAGTTTTACGACTTCGCCCCTGATCACGTTGCGTTTCGCGAAATCATCCTTCGTCGCAGTTCTCGCGAACTGTCTTTTCCAAGGCCAGAATTCAGAACCTTCACGTTTGCCCTTTAGGTGTTTTGCAGTCAATTTTCCGCTTAACAGAGAGCCACAAACACCATTGCGAAATGATTTCCAGAAACCATCAACAAACAAACCTGATCAACAACGATTGAAAGGGCACTGGTGCTTTGGCATTGCGATGCGTCACAAAAATGTTGTTGTGTGGCTGTTGATTTTAAGTCGTGACACCGGGAAATACAGTATTTTTCACTAGTGGTGGATAATAATGCTTAAGTTTATCCAGACATGAAATAACGACAGTCATCGTGATTCACGAAGTTTGTCAATGTTAGAACTCGTTAAAGTGCAATCGTGGTAGTTCTAATTTACAAATGAAAGAAACTGTGTTACGTCATTGCTTCGTCACATTTGAATCACAAGCGTTTGCAAATGTGGGAGCGTTATGAATCGCCAAATTGATGGGTGCTGCAATCGTTGCCAACAAATTTAACCATCACTTTCACTGCTTGGTCATCTTGCAGTAACCGCGCACTCACAGCGTTGCTGTGTCAAATCATCTGCAGTCATCGAGCCACGAATACAGGGTTAATTGTGATCGTTAAGTGCTTGCAACACATGTGTTCTCAAACTTCATTCCACCTGTGGAAAGCTCCAGCTCGCAGTGTTTGGAGATCATGTCATGAGCAAACAGGGTTGTTGCATATTATAGAACCATTTATCCATGGATAAAACATTTGTGAATTGCTAACAGTATGCAAAACGATGGCATATTGCAAATTTGCGATAGCTGTTGTCTGAACGTTCCAGCTAGTTAAATGATAGGGCTTGGTGAAGCAGTTATCAAGTATTTTTGTGCTTAAATGCAAGCGATTTATAATGCAAAGAAGTAGCTTTCACTAAAGACTTGTGTCTTTTCCATGATTTGCTTTACTCAATACTTATTTTGGCCCCAAGACCTACAACAGCAAACGATATGATTAAGCGTCACAACATGATTTCTATGGTTATACACAAAAATTGTTTTGCTGCTTGAGATGGCTAATATGTCTGCAGCAGCTGCTGAGACTGTCTTAATGCTTTACAGTTATGAATTTTGACTTACACAGTTGACAAAAACATATTTTACAAGTACCGGCATTTTCATTTTGGAAAGACATGGTGGTTTTTTTGACTGTGTATTTCAAAACCCAGGTGACTTTTCTGGGTTTGGATGAAATTGCAGAAACCCTGAAAAAACTCCGACCTGCATCTCTCAGATATCATGTCTTCGTGCAATATTAAAAAAATACTTGCATGGTATACACTTGTGGCATTGCACCTGCAAAGCATTTCACAAGTGGACAAAAACTAATCAGCTACAAGCACCTTGCTTTAAATAAGAATAATTACAAACCGAAGGTTCGTCAGCGCCTTGCAAACACTGTGCATTTTGCGTTTGCCATGGAAAACACAACAAATCCATGGTCCCAAATGTTCACAAATCCCGACAAAATGGAAAACTTTCCCGCTGAACCAAAACCTTACATGTGCAAACTATGGCATTTGTGTAGCGGCTTGTGTGATACGCCATCATTAGCATGTTGGCCAAACAATAAACAAATTTTCTAAGAGATGGCCAGCGCACCAAGAAACTAGAAACCAGGCCCGAATCGCTAGCCCCGAAATTTTCAAAAACATTTTGAAAGCCCTAGTAAGTATTTAGTTACAATCATTCCTCCCCGAAATTTTCAGCTGGTTGCGACTGTGCTAGAAACAAACCGGATAACAGAGATGACAGCAACCAAGTCTTATCGCGGTACGATACAGTGTTCCATAGCATTTTAAATAAACCACCAATCTATGAATCTTACACTTTTACTTTTGCGGACCAACCGAGCTTTGACTCTTTGTAGACACCTGTGAAGATAAATGACTTGACAAAATTAACGCACAAATTAATATTGAAAGCAGCATTCTCCCTCGTGTGCCCCTTTGCGTTTTCATTGATTCTTCCATTCTTTTTTGCCCACTTGTGGATCCCTTTTGTACTGCACATCAGTGTTCCCTCTAAGCTTTTTGTAAGTCGGCTGGTGTCCAAAAAGTGCCGTCAAGATCAAAAGAAACTTAGGCGCCCTTTGTAAATTTTCCTAAAATGCGTCCATTTTTACCGAAAAACTGTCATCAACCAGTTTTGGTGGATGACCAAAGAAAATAAAAAATGGTCTTCACTTTTTCCAACACGTACACACGCAACATTTTTTGTAAACGAACAAAAAAAAGTCCTCATAAAGGCAATGAATGAAATCAGCTGCATGCAAACTTCCAAGACAAATGTGAACCTTTTCTCTCACACAGAGGTTGCCCTGCATACGCTCCTGAATAATTGTTCTTGTGTTTATTGTGCACTGCTTACTGTCGCACTAAACTAGTTGTTTTAAACCTTTTCTGTACTACAACCCATTACAGCAACCCACTCTAACCCAACAACTCCCATCTAAAACTCGAATAAAGCAAATGTAATACAGCTGTGTTCATGAAATATCTACCGTTGACACCTCAAAAATGGTTTATGACCCCCAGGTTGAAAATCACTGCACTAAACCAACAATACAGTACAAACGAGTCAGGGTGATGATACTGCGCAGTTTCTTTACTTAAAGCTTTGTCAAAACGTAACTCATAAATCGAAACAGAAATTTTCGCTCTGGCCGATTCAGTCTGAGCCGTTTCGGTGACCGGACTTTTCGATCTTGGTCGTTTTGGTCTCAAGACATTATGGTCAGACTAACGTTTTAAATCTTGCAGAAATCTTACATGCTTTTTATTGCAAACGTACTTGAATCAACGAAAAGTTTTATTTAAAAAAAATACAAACATGATGTAAGATCCAACAGTTAATCAGCATCAACACATGATTTTTATGTTAAGTTTAATGCAAACATACTTAAATCAAGTTGGTATGACACCAACTAGTGTTAAAGTTCACCTGTCAAACTGTTTTGTCACTTTGCTGCAACATCAAAGGGAGTTTGTATAACACCAGCTAGTGTGACATTTCGCCTGCCTATATAACAATTTAAATAAACAAATGTTATCGTTTTTTTTTATGTACAGAAATGTCGCGACCGATATGTCTCCAGACCGAAAAGTCAGCACCCCTCAGAAATATTGAGAAATTATTCAACCCAAATTTGGAAACCTGTCAAGTGCTGTACCTTTTCAGGTCAGAGTGAATCTGACAATAATGATGGTGAAAGGGTCATTCCGCCCTTCCCTACCCAAATTCGCTAACTGCACCGTGGGCCCATGGTCGGCTGCAATGCCCAGCACTGAACCGATTAAAGAAAGTTTGATTTCAAACAAAAAATATTTGGCACAAATCACTGGTCATCACGGGATCGACACGACACTAGACGTATACAGACTCATCTGAAACTGATACATCATAAATCACATGTGATAAACAACTTCAAAATCTTCCTTTGCAACTGACATGCATTTGAAGTCCAATGCGCGATGGTTCTTCGAAGAAACCCAGTGTTTACACGAAAGCTGCATATCGTTTATATCAGGGGTTTTCAACCTTTTTTTGCTCATGGCCCACTAAATTAGTAAGAAATGGCGTTGACCCAGATTTCTAGCATTGTTATTGGATTGAAAAGTTAATTTGAAACTGTTTAACAGAAATGGTTCAGATTTGAAGCATTTTACCACAATAGTGTTTAATGCACAGTTGTAAGTTTCA
>JGI24159J19872_10006985_pt1 | contig 14756 bp, 9 predicted proteins | sample Ectturendosymbi4_FD_19872 | JGI IMG/M metagenome (IMG submission 19872) | reverse complement strand
GCTCGTGTGAACTGGCCCTTCAGACAAGTCTTCGGGGTAACGAAACCGGCAGAAACATCTCCTTCAAAACTGCAAGCGAATCCTGGAAATTGGAAAAAGTTATTGTCAGACATTGGGATCATACTGCAACATAATTATGGATGTCAGAATGCAAAAGAAGTGACATTTCAACACTTCCATCACAATTATTCGAATCAATAAGTAACGTTAAATCTAACTACGACCTAACTCTTTTGGCCTATTTCATTCGCACTAGCCAGTAATCCACGCCTTGCTTTTAAAACGAACTGATGGTTATAAACATGTGAAAGTTTGATGGTGAGTACGTACTTCGCGCACTGTCAATCATCTGCTGTTCCAGCACCATGTCTGCTAATTCTTTTTCACTGAGGGGCGCTACGTTGGTGGTGGCGTTGACTGTCCTGGTCTTATTCTGCTCAGCACCAGTCGAATTGTCGGATTCAGCCAAGCAGCAACCCACCAAGGCAGTCGCAAGCGACAGCGCTAATGCGATATTGACTCGCATTTTAACGACACTAATTTCCTGTCCTGAAACGAAAAAGTGTAAACTCATACATACGACTAATTGCGATCGAATGCTTGCCTGACACAAAGTTTTTCGCATCGAGCAAAAATCTATTATGACTTGATCGCAGTATTAGTGGCAAACAACTGTTGTTTTCAAATGTTCGAGTATACGTCCGCAGCAACAGGCATTGTGCCTCCTGACAATCTCAGAAAGGATCTAAAGTTGCTCGAAAAAGCATAATAGTCGAAGTCCATGTTAGAGACGCACAGAAAACTGGTGACGTTAAAGCTCTCTGTGTGCCAAGCGGTGCCGCGCTCGACGCCGCGCCTTGTGAGTATCTTGCCCTGCAGCGACGGACGCGGCGCTCACTTATCGCATCTGGGCCTTGGTGCTTTTGGAAAAACATCGTTGACAAGGGAGAAATATGATATATCGGGCTTCAAACAGAAGCTTCCCTCATGTTTTACAGCGGAGGTGTTCAAACCTTTTTGAAAAGAGTTCCAAATTTGATCATGCGAAGATGCCCGCGGGCCAGCGTTTGCTTCCAACAATGACCAAGGTTAGCATAGTCCGGGCATTTCGCTTTGGGTTTGAGGAAGGGACTCCTTTGCGACAGGTACGACATAACCTGAAACCAAAGTCACGGGCATGTGAAACGTGCTCGTGGGCCGCGTTTGAATGGCGGGCTGCTCTTTGGGAACCTCTGTATTACTGTAGGGCAAAGAAGCGGTAGACTTGGAAAAAGAGGAAAGTTTCACTATACTCGCTTTGTCAGCTACTCTCATTGCAGTGTCACGTGTGGTCTGCAGACACCTATTTCAACTTACTCTGCTAAAGGGTCCATGAACCTGCCAAGATGCTGCATTTGTGTTGAGTTAATGGCAGCACTGTTCGTGAATGTTTTGTTTGTAACTTACCTTGCCGATCGCAAGGCTGCACAGGCCGCAAGCAATGTTTTTGAGGTGTTTTGAGGACCTGAACGGTCTCTCATGTTTTTCCAACGGTCTCTCAAATGTAGTAGAACCTCTCTGTATAACCACCTCCAAAATTCACTGAAACCTCGCTTTATGACCATCTTGGTACTCAGATGAAATAGTTGTAGTATCTCAAAACGTCTTACCGGTCACCAAGGTCAAACCTTAAAAAAACCTGCCGCAAGTCCCGTGTTTCGAATCTTTGGAGTAACCCGACGTTGGCATGACCCAACCGAACCCGATCTATCAGCATCAGAGGCCAATCTCAACCCAATTTATCAAGTGGCCGGTGGAACGGGAAACTTAACAGGCATAAAACCGTTACACCAAAACCGTTGAAAACAGTTTTTCTTTTTATCACCTTGTAAGTGAACATGCGATCGAAAATGCAAAGACTATCATAACAGAAACGTTTTTACAAAGCTTCTTATTTACGATTTTTAAGATATTTGTTATTATCACCGATGCTTACGCGTTTAAATTCTGACAATTCCTTCGTCTCGTGCATTGCTAACTTAAATGGCTCTCAGTCGCATGACGAAAACAGGAGAATGGCGAGGAATGAGACTGGTCGTAAGACAGATCAAAGTGCGATGCGCAGAAAGATCCTGTCTGCAGGTGATGCTCTTAAAGGTTAACGTAACATTTTCAGATGATGGCCTTCGATGCACTGATTGTTTTAGGCTTCTTAAATCAAAGTAACTTTATTTAAACACATTGTAAATAATGGTTGGCAACTGTCAAAGTTTGAAATTAGGAAAGGAAATTTCTTGTTTGATACATAATTATAAGAGCAACCTTTAAAACGAGCAGAGTGCATTTCTAATCACCTAAAAGCTCCCTAAACAAACCTTGCATATTGGAATGCCACTAATTTTTCAACAACACTGATATGCATACAATCACGACCAGGCATGTTTTTAAGGAAAATGTTAGGTACCCGGTATGGATCTGCAGGGAACCGATTTCTCTGATTCTAGGTACCCGATTTTCCCTGATTCTAGGGACCCGATGATAATTTTCTCTGATTCTAGGGACCCGATTTTCAATTCTAGGGACCCGAATTAGGTCCCTAAAAGGCCTTAAAGAAAACCCTGATCACGACTGATGTTAACAACTTCTTGTGGCTGATATTCACCACTTAACTTTCAATTGTCGTTCTGTGGCGCCACACAAAGCCATTATTTAGATGTTCAACTATTGCATCCGCAAACGATCATAGCTTGCAATTGAGCTCCTCACAGATGAAGTCCCGAAACGCAACTGAAGCTCCGATACGACGTGGAGTCGTTTAAAATTCGACGACCTCGCCGAACTTCCACGTAGCTTGCCAAGCCGATCTTTCATAAAATTCTTGGTCAATTGCACGAAAAAATATTTTCGTTTTGCCTCAGGTCACGATTAAATTGAAACGGATCGCCTAGTGGCACCGGTCGATTTGACAGCATAGACGGCAATCGCCAGACAACTGAAAATTTTCACCAGAATGTCGGTGATTACAATTTTGAGCAAACGTGTTTCCGCATCAAATGGCCGCTCAAACATTTGGAGGTCGCTGAAAATCTTTTGGTGACAATCAATGCTTTTTTGCAATTTTTAACATTTGATAGGCTCTAGTACGCTACATGGCTAGTCGAACGCAGATTGACCACCCTTTCTTCTCATCAGTATGTGAGAATGTTTTGGTTTTCTTGTTTCCAGTACAATTTAGTGTGACATAATGACCAGCGCTAACCAGATGTTCTTATGACTGGTTATGCGCATGACAAATCATGAAGAAAATTGAATGTGCGACTTGAGGGTGCAAATGTGAAACCTCAGTTAGGTTTCCTCCTGTATTTGCTGCAGATGCTTCTTTCCTTACAACAAAACAACGAAAAATTGTCACGTGATTGGTCTTTACTGTGTTCGTGACAAAGTAACGACGATTGCGTCACAATGAAAAAAAAACATTAATTTCTCATCAGAATAGACGATGGAAGATTTTTGCTGAAAAAGTCGAAAAATTGACAAGCGAAAATGTTGTTTTTGACTGAATCTCGTTGACTGCTAATACGTTAATGCAAATTTAAGAGCATGCAAGATAGAGGATCAAATTTGTTTTCTCATGTACAAATTTGTTTCTCCTTAACGAGCGTGATTAGACGCATTACATTAAAAACTTCAAACGATTCAATCTATAACATTGGAAACTCCATTAGTTGGAAAATAGTGATTTCTATAATTATTTTTTGTTAATTTCAAAAGAAATGTTGTAATAAAAACAGTATGTATTCAATTTGGCAAAAAATGTTTCAGTATTCATCGAAAAAATTAGCCTCTCTCTGCCTGTCACATCATGGTAGTCACATTAACCCTTTAAAGAACAACGTTCCCAAAATGGGAACATGTTTTTAAATGCTCGTAACTATTTCACGGATTAAAAATGTGCATCCGGATTTCTTCAGACAATTCTTCTAGATTGGTGCTATTGAAAATACACCCATTTCATGAAATCCAAAATGTTGTTTTGTTTCTATGGCGATTCATATTCAGTCAAAACGTAGTTTTTAGGGTGGCCAAACTAATCTTTGTTTGTTTAGTGTAAGCTCGAAAAAATTTCAAGGAAATATGCCATGAAAATATTTTTTGTAGTTATATTTAACTGATCCAAGCGTTAGTTTACAATTTTTTGTCCATCTCTTTCCTCACAAAACGTTTGAAAACGTTGTTCCCAAAATGGGAACGTTGACCCTTTACAGCACAGAAATATCCATGTTTGGCAACAGATGTTCAGTATTAGGACAATATTGAGGTAATTTTTAATCTATCTTGTTTCACACTACAGCGCTGCTGAAATAACTCGTTGTCGGACAGATGTGAAGAGTTTGTCACATGCACCAATCTATTTCATTACAGATATACAGTGAAATTGCTTCCCAGGATAGCCAGCATGATTACAGAGTGCTACACTCATGGGCAAAAAATAAGACCACTTGTACATTTCAGCGACATCAAACAAACAAAAATCCTTCAAACTTACATTTTCTTCTGAAATAGTGCTTTACCTGACAATTTTTAATATTCAGTGTGTAAACCACGGCTTGTGTGTGTGGGGAGGGGTGTTCGCTGTGCTGGGGGAGGGTTTCACTGATGCAGCTGTGTAGCGGTCGTCGAATCTTCTGTCACTTGACCTCCAAACAGTCTTACTGCATACACATGACAATCAAAATTTAGCCTACTTTAAATTGGCAAAAGTATTACCGTTGCTAGAAAAACTGAAGACCAGCTGTCAACAATTTGGTGTGTTTCACACAAATCTAAGTATATATGAATTAGTGGTTCTGTATCGAGGTCTTCTCAGCGCTAAACAGTTTATGAAAGGAAACCAGTCAAATTCGAATGTATAATGTGGATGCTGTGCAGTGATGACGGTTTTCTGTATATCTTGGATATATACTGTGGAAAAGATTCTCGGAGAACCACCCCATTAGGACCATATGTTGTATTTACCATACTTAGTCCAGTAAGCAGTGATAAACAACATTTTGTTTTCTTTGATAAATTTTTTGCAAGCCACCAGTTGTTGTGTGACCTGGCTGCCAAGATATCAGAGCCTGTGGTAGGCTACAATTAGAGAAAATCGAACTCGACGCTGCTCTTTGATTGCAAACAAGGACTGTAAGAAACAGCCCAGAGAATCTTACGATTAGCGTTCAGATGGCAATGTTATTGGTGCGAGATGGAGCGATAACTGTCCACTCACGGTTGTCAGCCACTATTTTACTTTAACACTTATCAGCAAAACAGAAAGACGGGTTAAAAACGAACACCGAAGAGCAGTGGAACAGCCACACGTTGTGAAGATGTACAATCAAGGGATGGGTGACGTGGCCGTGTGCGACCGCATGCTGTCATCATACCCACCGCGGCTGCGATCACGAATGTGGTGGTATAGAACCTATTTAGCAACAGTTTCAATCTTTCTGTTGTGACGGTTTTTCCCTTTTACAGCTATGTAAATCACCCTAAGGCTACTCATCTCAAAATAGGATGAGAAATCGCAAGGTATTTGGTAAAAGCAGAAGCAAGGCTCCGTTTGGGTGGTGGCCCTACAGCGCAAAACATAATACGATGCGACGGCGTGAAACTTACACTTGGATCTGTTTCACAAGATGTGTTTTGCCAAAAAAACACTAGGTCTTAATGTGGCATATTTGAAAAGAGACTTCATAAGAAATGTAGCACACTGTTCCACACACATTGAGGTGAAGTCTTTTTAACTTTTCTCGAGCCGCTGGCATACGTGGATGCTTATTGCAGTTGGTGTTTTGACTTTGTCCTGTTATAAAACGTAAACCAGCGTATTTTATGTGTAACATACGTAGACCCGCAACCAGCTTGGGACACCAGGGGCGGCGAAGAGTTTTCTGGGAGGGGCACAAAATGTTTAAGAAATGTGTTGAGCATAGGTCAAAACTATATGTCCAATAGTTTTGGACTATATGTCCAACAGTATTGACCTATGCTCAACACATTTTTCTAGGAGGGGCGTAAAATTTTGCAGGGGGGCTCCTGGTTACGGTCCTGGACATATGTCTGAAGAGCAATCTATAGAAAGGCAATTCAAACGCTAGTAAATACTGCTATTACTAAAGAAATACAAGCAATTTCTCATTAATTTTGCCAGAGAGAAACGTTGTCAGCTTTATGTATTTTCAAGTAGCAGTAAACTCCAATGGGAACATAATGAAACAAACAAAGTAAAGCAAAATTTGAAAAAATAAAATTATTTATGCTTTTATTATGGCAAGTAGACAAAAGTTTCAAAAAATCATGAAAAAATATTCACGGGGTCTATGGTCCGTCCCTAAAGGGTTAATGCACGTTAGAATGTTTGACATTAACTTTTATTGTTCTGGCTACAAACATTTCATGAAAGGCAGGTTAGATATTTAATTAATTAAATTAATTTTAAATCTTCTTCGAAAGATTTACCCTCTGTCTGCTTGTCCGATAACAGTGCTGACATTAATGCAAACTAAAGCATCTGAAGAATTTTAATGTTCTGGATATAAATTGTTTCCTAAGAGAGAAACAGATAACGACTAAACGCATTTTAAACCATGTTTCACGAATGACATCAAAACAGCAAGTCAAAACAAGCCTAATGTAAGTGTCCATCTACAAGACAAAATGCTTGTCAGTTTGTGCCGTAAGTGGAATCTACAGTATGTATCGCTTCTCTTCATGCTTAGACAATTGTTTTGCAGGCCGCACTTGTTTTCGCTTAAGTTCGAATGCTCATGCCTGATGGCAATTTTGCAACGAACGTAAAAGAGTCCGCATCTTTATTTCACTTCCGTCATTGCCTTAAGCGCTTAAAGATACAGTGTCCTCGCCTCCCGTCCCCACCAGGAGCGGTAAGACGTGACAGGGCGGGTGTTATCTCATCACTGTCACTGCACGCACCGTTTCACTTGGGTGTTAAATGAGGACATGTTGATATAGCTGGAATCGACATCAGTATTTACAATTGTTGGCCTGTACAGTGTAAATGAGAGCGTGGACTGAGGTGTAGCTTCTATTTATCTGGGGTTAGGATCAGTAGGATCTAGAAAAGTGCCACGTATTGCAATTTATAGGAATGTGACGACAGGCTATTTTTTGAGTAACGCTGACTTCTTCATGAACATCCAGTTTGTTTTCCTATTTTTGCTAAACCATAAATCCGTAACCACATAGATATTGAAAGCAAACAGCTGGTTGTGTTTCAATTGCTTGATGTGCAAAATCTCATAGTTTCAAAACGATGAAGGCAGTGACGAATTTCTTCAACAAATAACGAACAGTGAAGCAAACTATAGAACAAATACAACTAAACTTTCCTCAACGGGTCACGCTTGCTACGTTTTCAACACCTTCTGCAACTGATAAATAGGTCGGGCGTCGAAATGTTTGAATGTTTAGCACAATTATATACTGTAAAACAATAACTAACGTGCTTATTGATGAGTCTATGAAAATTCTTATTATGTGGAATATACCTAGAAATTTTAAAAAGGACTGGCAATACCTTTTGAAAGGCTTGGATCATCTTGATTACAAAAAATTATTTATTCAGATATCTGCAGCACAACGAACGATGGGACAGGAATGCATTTACTTCCTTTGCTTCCGCATTTCTCTTTGTCCGTATTCTGTCCAATTTCGTGATGAAATGCAAAATGGCTGAGCAGGCAGTCGCTCCAATACATTCACATTTCGTCGGAAAAACATATTTTCGTACCTGTCCGCGCAGATGAAGGCAAATGCTACACGAAACGGATTGGCTTATTTTCGAAACGTCTCATTATGTAGGATTGTCACTTTAAATTCGTGGATCTCTCGCAAAGAGTGGTGATTTTAAACAACGCCCATTAATCGTTATTCCAAAATGATTTTCCTCCATGTTGCCACCACAAGTTCTCTTTTTATGATTTCTTATTCGGATATTCGGATGATTTGTCTTCACACAGTTCAGGAGGTGCGATTTCAGTGTAAAACATTCCAGTAAATAACAAAAAGATTTTCCTACGAGATCTTCATTATTTTTAAGCCCTATTTAGCGGTTGGAACGGCTTTAACACAGAAGGTGTTCTCACAACAGCTTTATTGGTATTGTCCGGTATAGAAATCCATGGATGAATTGATCTCGTGTTTTCGTTCTTGAGTGTTTCAATAATGGATTTGATGAAAATTTGTTCCACCAAAAAAGTTAGTGGAGAGCTGGCTAAGGAGCGGTTGTCGTGACGAACATGAGATACCAATATTGAAAGCATATTTCTTAAACTTGGAACGTACATTCTAAGCAGAAAAGAATTTTAATGTTCGATTTTTGTCGAATCAAACTCAATACCAAGACACCTCCACTCAGACTGCATGCATTTTTTCGTTCAACTGGATAAATTTTCATGTATGTGGCAAGGAACAAGAAATACTTTTGCTGAACCCAATTCTCCTGCTTCTTGCTTTTTTTCAATATAACATAAATTTCAAGACTCCCTGAATCTTTGAAAATAAGAATTACTGTGTACGGCTCAGTGGTGGAGTGTCCACAATCGGAAGGTTTGGTGTTCGATCCACGGCCACTGAGTGAATCGCCGCAGCGCTCCTTGGGCAAGAGCGTTCACCTCAACCGCCCCGGCAAAAAGCATTATTCAGGCTTCGCCCTATCGGTAATTGTCTTTAAATATGTCGTCGAACTGCACTGCATGCGATCATAACAAGAATTACGGTGCTTATTCCAGAAATAAGATCTGCAAAATCATCCTGCAACCACTTGCCATTGAGCCGCCAAACAGCTGTTCAAAGTGAACGGAAGCAGGTGAAAACCTCGTTGGTGATTCCCCTATTAAAATTTTCGCAAACCACAGGAACTCCGGAAACACACGTTTGTTCAAAAACCGCTCATGCGTTTAACCTAGACAGCACATTTGCGTGCGACCGCAATGTCGCGCAGGAATGCAGTGATAGCGATCTAAAACCTGTGTAACATGAAACTGATGGTTGTCACAATAAACAAACTTTGAAACGTTTTTTCTTACGCAGGAAAAGACGAGGTTCTACTTCGTTATTCAGTTAATTTGTATAGTTGGTTATAGATACATTAGAAGCCGCTTAATGAATTTATGATAATAAATCCATTCGTCGGTTAAATCCAATTCGCCTTGGAAAGGATTTTTCCATTCAAGATACATCACAAATTTCCCGTTTATTAAATCCAGACCACGCTTTTCAATCCATTTTCAGTTTTATGTGTGTTGTGACTTGTTGTTGTAAATCAGCGGTCTCCAAACGTTTTTGTCAGAGAGCCACATAAGCCAATACACATAGTTCGAGGGCAGGACATCTTACGTAATGCGATTGTTTCAGGATATGCTGCATTCTAAAATGAAATGTCTAATTGAATGCTTATATGCTTGCCAGATTTCTCATGCTTAAAATTTTTCTCACTTAAGCTAAATGTTTTAAATCAGTCACACGTTTTGTTGTCCAAGAATGATCTCCACCAACTACTGCCCTCCATCTTCAAACGCCAACCCTAGACAGCTCATCAGCTTACTGTTGCAAGCTGCAGTGGTGCAAATAAACGAAGGGCTGTGTTTCCGCAGCCCGAGATTGGCGACCAGATTTAAATCCAGTGCCGCCAATATAGCCAAAGCACTATTAACAGCATTGTTAAATCTAATCATAAAATTCAATATTCAAGAAATTCAGGTAGTAAAAAACAGTCAAGATCACATTTCCTCCGTTTTTTCTTTAAAAATTCATCGTCAAAATAGCAAAAGCTCCTTGCGATAGGCGGACATACCACCATGTTTCTTGTAGCTAATTGCTTGGTTTCTTTCCTTTAGAGCTGTGCTGAAGACAGCCCCGAAATCGCAAAATTCATCGGCAAGTGTGCTGAAAACGCCATCGCATAAGCGGCGTCGTTGGTAAAGAGCGAAGCATTGGTTTTGTTGGATTTCTAGGAAACGTTGAACTAATATAGTATCGGAAGTACTGAAAATCATTGTGTTGTGAAATTTCTAAATCCAAAATTTAGGGCAAATTTGGCGGAATCTTTTGCCTTGCATTTTTCAGGGTGGGCTGCAGCCGTGTAGCCCGTCTAGACGAGTCGCCCCTGCTTGGCCCCTCTGGAAATAAAACAAATGGTTTAAAGTAATGCCTTCATGACAGTGGATATAGGACTACACAAATCGCATTCAATCCATTGTAGAAACAAATCATGCAAATTTTGTGTAATGCAACAGTTTTTTCTTCTAAAATGTGGACAGCACTAGTTTTTTAACAATTTGTGAGACATTACATAAAGTCCAATTTGGCAATTTGCGTTTTTTTAATTCATGTAGCCAGTTATTTCAAGGTTTTGTGCAGTGTACCGCAGCAGGTCTTCTGTAACTTTCTACAACGGTATGGTGTACAAAATTAGTAACACCTTGAAAGTATGTCACATGTGATGTCAGAACTTAAGTAAAACACAGTCTTGCACTGCAGCGCTGACTTCCGGGTCTCAATCATCCGTTCAGCCCAGGCCGTGCGCAATGAACGCAACGCTTCGTGCGCAGACGTGTGCATACAAAGGCGCATTGAACTCACCGCACCAGTCGCAGACACACCAGACACACCGCATTAGAAGCATGCCGTGTGCATACAACTTAAGCCTAATATTCTAAGCCTGAAACCAGTGGATTACACGGATTAAGAGTTTGAGTAATCAAGTGTGTGCGTGTTGATATGTCTAATGATAATGTTTCTAAGCGATGAAATGTCGGGGTGTTTAAATGTCTGCGTGATTAACTGTCTAGTGATGAAATGCCAGTGATCAGTCGTCGCGTGATTAAATGACGCGTGATTAAATGTCTGTACACCACATTGTACAATGAAGAGATTTAGACAAGTTATGGCAACACCTGACAAGCTCGATTCGCAAAATTATCAAACGATTGATGACATTTTTGCTATCTGCATTCGTTGTTTTGCTTGTGGTCTAGGTGGGCGAACGGTAGATTTGTTAAGGGCCATTTACTGTATTGGGTATAGCTTGTAGGCCAAAGTGCTGAACGTTTTCAGCAGACGTTCTCACTCACACCTGCAAATATTAACGTGAAAGGAATTTTTCTGAAAATCAAGGTTTTGCGCAGAAATGCACTTGTTCTGACTTCACATTCAAGTGTATTGAAGATTTTGTTGTAATCTGAATATAATCGAAAGAGTCAATCAACGCAGAGTGCTACTGGAGAGTTATAACGGACAAAGTGGTGAGAGCTTTTTCCTCGCCTTGCATTGGTTTGCCAACTTGAAGACGTCAGGTCACGTAGCTGGTAGGCCAGAGGTCACCAACGTGGTGCCCGCGGGCGCCAGGTCGCCCGCAAGGGCCAAGTAGGACGCCCGTGGGCATAGGCGTAGCCAGAGGCGCCATTCGCGTCAAATGTCTAGCATTTTTTGTCGTTTTGTGCTTTGAGAGGTGTTGTCCCAAAAAAAGTACTGCAGCTCGCTGAAAGTCAAAATATTTAGCCCCCAAAAATTTCGCGCTGGCTGTGCTAGCCCCCGCGGGCCTGTTCTAAAAGCAACATTAGCGTGAACAGTGTCTTAACATTGCGGAATATCTTAATTGTTAATACTCAAATAATTTAAAGACAAATCGAACAACATTTTCAATTCAGAAGTGTGTATCAAGCTAGTAGCTATTCGCATTAATTTGAACACAAGAAGTAGCTCGCAGTTTCATAAAGGTTGGTGACCCTTGTGGGAGACTGACCTGTGCTCCTGCAACAACCAGGATGACTTCTGAACTAGTATGGATCCCTATTGAATCGTAATCGACCGACGAACCACTACATTCGGCACCGCAACACCACCAAGAACCTACAATAAAGCTGATAAAGCACATCAGTGCAGATGTGGCAGAAACGTTACATATACTTTCGGTTATTTCTTTTTCAGTTTTATTTCTTTGTTTGCTTTATGTAACTCAAAAGTAAGTGAATGTCTTTGCATGTGGTCTTTGCAAGCTTCATTCTTTTTTAAAACTATTTCACAGGATTTTTGTGAAGCTTATGCTTCAAAAACCGCAGAGCCAGCAAACGTAAGTAGGACAGACAGCGAGCCATTTCACTCTCGTAGAATCGAACGCTGTCAGGACAAAGTAACCTTCTTATCATATATTATGACCGCAAAAATGAACCACATAACCGCAACTTAAGTCTGAAATCATACCCAGACAGAGTGGTTACTGGAGATGATATCGTTTCAGCTGTCTGTTCTGTATATTTGTTTCGGAAATTTTACCCTTTTTAACCAGCCAATAGAAATATGCCCGTTTGCCTGATAAATAGAATTTTACCGAATCTGAATAATAGGGTGAGCCAAAAGGAAATACAACCTTTGCCATAGGAAGCACGTTTTTTGAGAAATGTTTGTTGTGATTTGATCTGATAATGATAAAGNACAAGTGTTTAATCTATTTCAAATTAAAATGTTTAGCTGAGCCTATTTCAAAATGNCATCTTCGCTGGAAATCACTTTGAAGCCACAATGGAATTATTTTTTGCTGAAGGAGAAACTCTTGGTAACCTTCATGTGATGTTGTGAAGTATTGACAAGAAACGAAACCTTTCTTTCGTAAACATTGTAACTAGTGATGAAACTTGAGTACTCCACTATGAACCACAATCTAAATAGCGATCAACGCTATGGCCTCATCCGAGGTCTCCGAAACCAAAGCACTTCAAGTCGCGGAGGTCAACAGGAAACATCAACCATTTCATTCCGGAATGCCCAAAGACTTACTCTTGTTGGTTTCTTTCCGAGAAGAAAAGCAATCTGCATACCGACACAAAAATATATTTGAGCAGGGCTTCTCAACTCATTTTCATCCGTGGACCACCATGCCTTTTCATATAACTCTGTGGACACCAGTAGATAACCAAAAAATTAATCAGACACAAAAATCAATTTACACATTGCATTTAGTACACAGTTCTATCTGGTCAGCAACGAAAGTATTGCTTCATAAGAAAATCATGTGGACCCCTTCAGTAGGTCACCATGGACCGTCATGGGTCCATGGACCCCCAGTCGCATTTGCATAAACTTTCAAAGAATAAAGACGGAATTCTATATTCTAATTATTTATAAGAAATCTTATGGGAATTTTTCTTTATCCTACTGGTAAATTATCTCCTTACAAGATTTATCTTGAAACAGGTTATCTGATCGAAAATTTCATAAATGATTGGTATTTAAACACAAATATGCTGGAAGTGTCAAAACTTTGGAGATAGTTTAAAATGTTCGTATTTTTAAGGCATTTTTTATCTGTTTGTTCGTGTACTATTTTTTGTTAGACAGGCCTCAATTTGCCCTCATAAAACTTTATAACATTAGGGTACTGTTGAACCGCGCAAATTTTTGAAACTTTCAGATTGATAAGAGAAATCTTGACATCGCTGTTAGTCCCTCGTCAAACCACTTGTTCTTCTACGACCTTTTGATTATTATTTTTGTTAGGGGCAAAGCGGAATCGCCATTATTAACGTAGTACATTTCTTAATAAAACGTTGTTTAGCTGCATTTTCGCTTCGAAACTTGATAGGTTTCAACTAAATTTAGGTTGAGGACTGTTTCACGGTTTAGTGTCTTTCTGGGTTGATCCCAGTACCGCGACTTGGTAAAAAGGTTTNGTAAAGTGTCATATGAGTGCTAGTCAAGTGTTGAACNCACCTACCTNCTAGACCACTTTGGCTCGAAATGACGCTTTACAAGACCCTAACTTTTGCAACCAGTGAAGTCCTGAATGCTCCTAGCCTTAAACGTACTTCTAAAAACTTTAACACAACTCATGGATGCCAGAAAAAGCCGTTTTGCCCCAAACACACCTGATCTATTATGCGCCAAAGGAACAAGACACCTGATCCGTTTTGTCCGAAATTCAAAGATCCCTTTACTCTTGACATAGGCTATCTTTCAAGTTTGGGATCTTCATTTGTGATAGAAATTCATGCACATGCTAGAAGAATAGGCTTAGAACGAATTTACTAACATAAGACGAAAATTAACCAGGTTTGCTACTGTAGTAGCTTATACATCTGTCACACTAAAGCCATGACTACACTAGTTGAGTACGTAACCAGGCGTTTGTATGAGAATACTAATTTTTACTCTGTCCTGATCGTTCGGCGTGCATCTTGATTAAAGCTGAAAAAGGTTTTCGTTTTCGGAAATGTTGCGAAGAGAATTTTTATCTATGTATCAGGCTTATGCAGAATCACATGGAAATATTTTCAACTACAGCAAAACTGTTTGTATGACCTTTAAAGGCTAAGAGTGCAAAAAGCACAGTCACCTCGGTGGTAAAAATCTAAAATCTCTTAACCAATACAAATACCTGGGAGCTGTACTGGATACTGAGCTCTCAGATGACAAAGACATTCAGAGACACTTGCGATAAAAATATTGTGCAGCAAACAAGCTGCGAGCCTCTTTTTGCCGATGTTCAAATGCAGTTAAAAATGTACTCTTTCGTTCCTTTTGTACGTCCATGTATGCGTCACAATAATGTTGGAATATCAGAAAGTCATGCACGCAAAGATTGCGTGTGGCCCATAATTGTGGATGCAGAGCTTTATACAACCTGTCCTGGAGAGCGAGTGTTAGTAGTCATGACTCATCAGGTTCAATGTAACATTCCTACATTTGAGGCATTATTAAGAAAAAATATGCACTTGTTT
>JGI24159J19872_10006984_pt1 | contig 14756 bp, 8 predicted proteins | sample Ectturendosymbi4_FD_19872 | JGI IMG/M metagenome (IMG submission 19872) | reverse complement strand
GACTCATCTAGCCTCAAAGCTTTCCAAAACGAGTCTCAGGTTGAATGTATTTGTATGCTATGTTCTTTAGTTAAAAGGATGAAATTTAAAATAAATTTAGTGTTTTAAATCTTCTTGGTTGTTGTTTATACTTTCATGGATTCCTATAAAGTCATGAATGTCAACAAACGGATGATACCAACTACCAAACATTTTTCTAAGGGGGAAAGTGTGAAACTTTCAAAGGGGTAAACGTTGTAGTTTATTGATGGTGAATGCAGAGAAATGGGGCGCGAAAATAAACAAGTGGGGACGATGCCAACTTGCTTTTGCCTAACTTTTATGTGTTGTGTTGCCAGCCTTGTCTTCCTAACTCTCAGTGTTTTCAAAGTTGTGTATCATGAACACCTTTTTGCATTTTCTCCTTCTGCTGTGTCAGTCATGTCGTAGTCTAAGAAACGTATCCGTGGGTGGCCGTATCTTAGGCCTGATCAAAAGTGCTTATCACTGTTGGCTGAATATGATGACGTGACCAAAGGGCCCCCTTTTTGTTCTTGCCTCGGGCCCCCCCACACGTAAAGTCACCTCTGGTTATAATTACGGTTGTCACTAAACTCGCAGATTTTTGCACTGAAAGATAGTTCAGTGCTTCGCCAAATATCGCGATGATCACATTTATGTCATTATTACTTTGGTCAAGTAATATGTCTACTGGTTGTCGCAACTAAATGCTTTTCACTGCAATACAAGACAAGCAAACAATAAGCGAGTGCCTTCAGAAAGCCTTATTCTCATTACCTGCTTGAAGAAATGTGTTTTTATTGAAGTTTGTATGTATCGTTGCGATCTGGAAGGAAATGCGAGCATTTATAATTTGTCCAAAGCATTTGTTTTGAAAATCGCACATCGACTAGAGCTATGTTGATGACATGCATTTCATTGTCTGCCCGATGTATTTGTTGCTCGTTGCTGCAGAGGTCCACATAAACGTTTAACAATTTTCGTGCAAAGCTAACGTTCGTTCTTCCACGTTCCACCGTGTACGAAAGGTTGTTGCGCTTGTCTGTGAACGCGCTGCTGATTTCTTTGATCACTAAACCGTCGGCGCGTGTGCTCCGCTCCATTGCAGAGGTTAGCCTGAGCCCTTGTTTGAGCTGCGCGGCGATTTATAAACAAGTTTGTAGCAGAGTTAAAAGCTCCTGACGGGATTAACCGCGGAAGGGAAGCACGTTTCAAAGAGGCTGTGGTTAAACGTCCGTGAATGTGTTTCTTCGAATTCGTCTATATTCGTGGTAATGCGCCCGCAGGGAATGTCCTCTTTGTTGAGGCTCCTTATGGGAGATGCTAACACGCAATGGAAAAACGCGAAGTCAACCAGTGCATTAGGCAAGCAAAATTAGAGATATCCCGTTCGAACAGGTTCGCTCTATTTTTGCTTGTGCGCCGCAAAGTTCTTCAAGCACTTCCCGGTTGTGCGATCATAGGCATGTGACGGACTGCGCTTGCACGTCTTGTACATCTTTGAAACATTGCAAATCAGGCTCATGGTGTTTTTCATTTTTGTTTTGTTTGATCCGCGGGATTCCGCTGAAGGACCGCTAAAGACACGTACGTGGCATTCAAGCAATTTCGTTGATGACTCACCGATTGATCATGCGTAAAAGTCAATGAACGCATCGTTAGATTCAAAAGATCGTGCACTTTGTTGTAAAAAAATGGATTATTTAGGATTTGACATTTTTAGGCAGTTTGACGTCACTAGGAGGTTCCTTTGACGTTATGGGGATCTGTGAAAAACACTCAAAGTAAATATATTATATTGCAATAAGAGCTGATGATGCCTACTTAGCAGGCGAAACATGCTCTCTGTAAGCTCATAGTGTCTTATTCGTTGATGCCAAAGGATTCCTTTTGATAGACAGAACCCAAATTTTTTGTGTTTTTCTGGAAAAAAACTTAAGACGCATCATGACGCTCAAGGGCGGATCGAGGCGGGCGATTGGGGCGATCGCTCCCACAAAACCTACGAAAGTAACTTTATTCACAATAATTTCGTACAGCTTGGAAAACAACATTCGCGATTTAAAGGCCATTTTGCCGTCCATTGTTTTTGTCACAGCAGTATTGTGAAGTAAACGCCATCTCTCTTACCGTAGTGAATCCATAATGAGAGTTGACTGGCAAATATTATCATGTTTTTTTAAGGCGTTTTAAGGACCGAAAATCGGGTCCCTGGAATCACAAATATTATCATTGGGTCCCTAAAGTCAGAGATATCCGGGTCCCTAGAATCAGATAAATCGCGTCCCTTAAGATCCATATCGGGTACCTAACATTTTCCTTAAAAAAAACTGATTATTGAAATCAACCCCTAACCTTACCGGCTGGATTCACCCCTGATGACGTATGACGTTTTCTTTAATTATCCTGTGCAGTAGGTCGCCGATTTATTGCCAAAAAATGCCTTTATAGTGCCACTAAAGTGTTTTGGAGGTCCTTAAAGTTTTTGTTTTGTAGTAACTTCGAGATATTTTTATCTAAGATATCAGTTTTTCACTTTCATCTATACAACAAGTGGCGATTCATTAGATTCCAAGACACCTTGCCATGCTTTCATTGCACCAGATACCTCCAGCATTTTTTTGCAAGTTCGGCATGAAACGTCTTCCGCATTTTCTTCCTAGTCAGGTTAGGGCAGTGGTTCTCAAACTGTGGTAGGCGTACCAACGCGAATGCCTTCAACGTGACACGCAAAAGGACTAATTTCTTTTTTTCCTCACAAAAAATATATTCACAGCTACAGTTTTTACTTGTAGGGTTCTGTTAATACATTCCTAAATTTTTGTGTAGCCTACTTCCCTTGTTAGTTTCTAAAAATGACCATTATAATTTCTCACAGCCATTTTGTCCATGTTGAGTTGGTGTCAATTCTGGTTTTCCAAACGTTTGAGTTAATGATATTTGGCAGATTGAGTTTTCCTGTAACAAGATGGTATGTGACAGTACAAGACCTACAATTGTTGCGCCATCAGAAAAGGTTTGGAAAACACTGGTTTGGGGTGATAAGGAAAATGCTTGTGATGCACGCCTTTTCCTTGTTTTCTTTTCCTGGAAAAAATTTCTATGAAAGTAATTCGTGCAACCACTGCTGCGGGAGGAGCACTGACGACAACCTTAAGGCAGGGATGGATCTAGCCAGTAAAACAAGGGGGAGGCAGTTTCAGTAATATTTTGTAGGCCCCAGTACGGGCTCACTACTGTAGGAGAGATGAAGTGTATGTATTTCGCAACACTGCTTGGCAAAACGATGAACCGCAATATGACCTTATGTCGCGAATGCTGTTTCCGAATTGTGCAAAGTCATGATGAATAAAGTTAATTTCGTATGTTTTTTTTGGGGGGTCGATCGGCCCAATCGCTCCCTCTTGATCCCCCTCTGCCTTAAGGTTTCTCGATAATAAGAATGTACACGGAAAATGTTGCCAATCACTTTTCAGTATTGCAGCATTCACTACAACAAGTAGCCGCATGTGGCGCGAAATAGAAATGACGAGGATGAGTACCTTCAGACTATAATCTACGAAATTAAACCGAGAAAAGCAACGAGAGGCCGTTGCAGGCAACTGCAATCAGGGATGCATAAATAATTAACAAATTAGTACTAACACATCCGTAACTGTAAAAAATTTTATTATTATAATCTTCATATTTCAAGATCACTCAAGACCTGCGCAGAACCATAAGTGGTAGCAAGAGATAATCACCGAGGTCTACAACCACCATCATACTACTGTAGGTATGTCCAGGTCCACACATAAAATAAACGCACGAAACATATATCAACGTAGGAACTGAGCATCAACCAAACATTTGACATCACAATGCATGCATTGGAAAGGTATGAAAGAAGGTCGGAAAAATGTCGACATTCATGTCGGGTCACTGCTCTTGTACAGTATAAGAGTGTCTCTTTAATTTGTTTACGGCTTTATGGATAAAAGGAGGTGTTATACCAGGGGTCTGAAACTCAAATTGCTCCGTGAGCCAAATTGGGTCTTATAAGGTAACCCGCGGCCCGCATTACCCTGACGCAACAATGACGGTACCTGAACTTACTAGAAACAGCTTTTACATCTTATTTATTGTGAAACGTGTTAGGAATTGTAGGCAAATCATTTGTAGTCGTCACTACGTTAGTATTCATCTATTTTAGACGCCTAACGAACTTGTTCATTCACTAGCTGAGCACTTTTAAACACCGGTGAATAATCTAAATACCGTAAATGTTAATAATTTCATTCATTTTCATGCCCGCTTTTCCTCTATGGAGGATCGCGGGGGCAACAGCCCCAGGAGGACTTGGAAAACCTCACGGTCAACAGCAATTTCAGATAGTTCTGCTAGCTCCACGCCAAGGCTGGACCAAGCAAGGCCGGAGATGCAATAACTCAACCTATGCCTTGGACGACCCCTGGGCCGCCTTCCCGTGTGTTTAGCCAGCAGGTCTTGCCTCGCTAGTCTTTCGTGAGGTATTCTGGATACATGGCCGAACTAACGTAGCTGTGATCTCTCAATTCGGAGAAGTGGTTCGACATTCAGGGCTCTGCAAATCTCACAGCTGCGCACTTTGTCGCGAAGTGTCACACCAGGGGCGTAACTAGAGGGCCACAATGCCCCAGGCGCCGAATCACTGGTGGGCACCGAAAGCCAAACCATGTCGCAAGTTTTTTTTCAATACAGTACATTTACTTCCAAAAAGCCTTAGGTTCGAACAAAGGGGCGCCAAACTTGTTTCTTGCCGCCATCTAATCTCAGTACGCCGGTCAGACCCGTCGCCAGGAATTCGCAGCAGGGAGGCCAACAAGCACAAGGGGGGCATATTTTTTAAATAAAATATTGGATATATGCAGCATCCGGGGGCCAAACATAAAACAGGGGGCACATATTTTGAATGGGGGGCCCCCGCTGGCGACGGCCCTGACGCACCTGTGTCACATCGTGGAGTCTTCGCAAAAATCCCCTCTCTGGCGTTTGCACCTGAGTTAATGTTCTTTCGGTCATAACTCAAGATTTATGGCTATAGATAAGGATCGGAACAAAGACCGATTTAAAAAGTGACATATTTGCGGTGTTTGGAAACTCTCGTTTAATGAACACAGAGCGACAAACGGCGCTACCTGAACTTACCAGAAACAGCTTTTACATCTTATTTCCTGTGAAAGGTTTCATAAACTATAGACAAATCATTTCTAGCCGTCTCTACGTTCGCATTAATCAATTCTAGCCGTCTAAGGAGCTTGCTCACTCGCTTGCTAAGCACTTTTAAACACCAATGAACAAACAAAAGAAGGCAAATGTTATTCATTTCAATTATTTTCATGCCCGCTTTTCCTCTAGGGAAGTCACTGGGCAGCAGCTCTAGGAGGACTTGGAATACCTCACAGTCAACAGCAATTTCACGTAATTCTGCTGGCTCCACAACAAGACGGCCCAAGCAAAGTCGGAGATGTAGTCACCCCAACTAGGCCTTGGACGACCCTGGGCTGCTTTCCCGTGTGTTTAGACAGCAGAACGTGCCTCGCCAGTCTTTTGTGGGACATTCTGGACACACGACCGAAACAGAGTAGCTGTGATCTGTCAATTCGGAGCAGTGGTTCAACATTCAGGGCTCTGGGAATTTCACATCTGCCCATTTTGTTGGGAAGTGTCACACCAGGGGAGTAACGACGGGGACAAGGGGGTAGAATGCCTCGTGTTCCGAATCACTAAGGGCAACAAAAAGTCCCAACAATGACCCGCGTTTTTCCTTCATTACACGACATTTATTTCCAAAAGACCTTAGGTTCGAACATGGGGGCGCTAAACTTCTTTTTTGCCCCGAGCGCCATCTAACCTCGGTACCACCCTTGTGTTACCTCGCACTCTTCGCAAAATCCCATTTTGCTGCTTGCAACTGAGATAATATGCTTTCGGTCATTAACCAAGATTCATTACCATAGGTAGGGATCGGAACACAGACCGATCTAAAAACTGACAGCTTTGCGGTGTTTGAAAGCTCCCGTTTCGTGACCACAGAGCGATGAAGCTCACCCAGAACAGCGTTTGCTTTACCAATCCGTGTTTCAACCTCCTCGATCCACCTTCCGTCACTCGTGACATAAATACCACTCATAGATTCTTGAACCTTTTACCTGCTGCAGTGTAATGCCGCTCGCTTGCAGCATACAGTGCTTTGGGCTTCTAGAGAGACATCATACCGCGGTATTTTTAGTGCTGATTTTCATTCCGGCTCATTCGCACGCAGCAAAAAATTGATCAAGTGTATGATGAAGGCCCTGTTGAAAAGATACTAGCAGTACCAAATCGTCTGCAAAAATTAAACGGTTGATCTTGCAGTTCCCAGCTGTGACACCCTCGTCGACTCGACTGTAATTTTCTATTCTAGCTATATCTAACCCAAATGGCTTACTGAGTCAAAAACTATGTCACTATCTTAACCAGGGCCGCACATTTAATAACACATTAATGAGGGCCGCACATGAATGGCTTGCTTTGATCTTAGCAAACCTAATTCAGCTAAAGCTAATATCCTGAAAGCTTTCGAATCCTAACTGCAATGGTAAAAGACGTGACAAAGTGGCACTGGGTACCACCTGCAACGAAAATGTCAAATTCACAATCATCAAAATAAGGACAAATTGTCGCGTAGGATACTTTCACCACAGCGAAAACCTAAACTGGGCCGAACAAAACCTTCGACAGGGCCGCAGGTGGGCCGCGGGTTGGACATAGCTGGTCTATTCAATGCACAAAGACTATGAAAAGGTGTGGTGACTGCACACGCCCTTGTCGGAGTCCAACAACAACGGTGAACGGTCGTGATTTAACTCTACCGACACGGACACAAACTTCTGAGCAGGAATTCAGTGGCTTCACCCCATAGCATGGGACGCTTAGGGGACCCCAAAGCATTTTACGGGGAACCCCGTCGCATGCTTTCTCGAAGAGGTCGACAAAGCATGTGTAGACTTTGCTGCACTCCCAAGATTTTGCTGCACTCCCAAGATTTCTCAAAAATATGCCTCAGAGTTAAAATTTGTTCTGTAGTGCTATGACCGGAACGAAAACCGCGCTGGAAATCATTCAGTTTTGATTTGTTTGAGACCCCTGCTATAAGGCTTGAGTCTAGGGACTCAAAATCCCAGGGGGGCTCCTGTAAACTGTGGTACGCATAGAGTCAATTGCTGGTATATGATCAGTTCCGTAATTTTTCATCAAACTTTTCTGTTTTATGTTAATTATTCATGAAATTTAGTTTTATTCACCTAAAGAGATTTCGTGTTGATAACTCCAGGCAGGCCCGCAACCAGAGGGGGGGAAATCGCGCAATTGCCCCTCCCCCGAAATTTTCACAAACGTATGTTGTTAAGTGCAGCAAGAAGTTACATCATTTTGCACCCCCCAAAATATCAGTAGGTTGCGGCCCTGATTCCAGGGTCTTCCAATGAGTTTACATGAATCTCAATATGACAGTTCGTCAAGCCGCTTGCCGACTATTGTATAAATGTACTCAAAGCACGTTGGTTGCGTCCTGCGTTTGATGAATCGTGTAAATTGTGACGTGTGAATCAGCAGAACCGTCGCCAGAAAGTTTCCAATAAATGAGCTTGACATTTTGAAATTTGATAAAAACTCCACCGATTTATAGTGCTTCACAATTCAATTTGGGGCCTTGGAGCTTTGTTTGGAGCGACTTGGCTGTGGATAAGGAGAAAGAACTTGTGGCTGTTCGTGTTGGAAATCCACCTGATCAAAGCTTAAGGTTGTACTGCAGATAAGAGCTATGTGTAGGTCTAGCAGCATTATCCTACAATAAAGACATTGTTGCTTCTTCTGAGCAATACTGTAATTTTGTTAACTTTTTTATTACGTGAAGCTTATTTGGTGTTTTTAGATATTTTAATTTTAGTTAACAAAATCATTCAGAAATCAGATTGTTATTGAGTACTTGTGCAAGTTTGTACTGGTCCCATGCTAAGCAAATCGAAGAAGGTCTTAATACGCTTGAGTAACATGCAAAAGTCACTTCGACAACTGGCAACCGTAGAACTCTATCCCAAAGGAACCAAAGAGACAAAGAAAAGGGTAACAGCAAGCAAATTGCAAAACCGCGTTTGGGTCTGATGCCTTAGATTACCGGTAGTGGTTTTTAGTTGATCCGACCACGCGTACCCTTATTTCTTAGATTCATTGTCACTAACTGCTCAGGAGAAGGGTCTTTCAAGATACAAAACAATTAAAAATGACCTAAAGGGTCGCAGCGTTCCAGGAGAGGTTGCTCACACTAAGCATTCAGTGCATTGAAAGTCGCAAAATTAGGCAAACAAACTTTAATGAATCCTTAGATGACTTTGTTATGCCAGGACAAAACCTTTTTAATTGTTTACTGTGCTATATTCAGTCTTACTTGATTCGATGATTATAGCTTTTTGTGCGAAGCGGGAACCTAGCATTTGCAACTATTTGGGTGTGTTTAACTTTACTTGTTTTGCACGTGTGCGTGAGATTTTTACAGTCGTGGTAAGCGAGTCGCAACGTGGTCTACACGTTGTGCTTTAACGTTCTTTTACCAACACACATATGTCCTATGAAAAGCGCAAAGCTTCTGAGAAGAAAAAGCGTAAGCAAGGATCTGGAAGTGGTGGCTAACACTCCGCGACTGATTCGCTTTTTCTAGAAAACTTTCAAGCAGCAACGTTAAAGCAGTGGCGTTAAGGAGAGCACCTGAAAATGAAGGTGAAAACCAAGACATTAGCGTGGAAACAATTTTCACACTCAGCCTGGCTGGCCATATTGACGTGTTCTTTTTCCGTTGTTTTTGCTTGTAATCTCTGGTTTCTGCTTATTGTATGGGTGGATGTTATTTCTTGCCGAGTCGCTCGCTAGCCTGTGAAATATATTTTCTTAGTAAAAATACACTCTTGTATTTACTTCTCGTTAATTTATGGTATTTCAGGAAGCATATTCTCGACTTCCGGAATAAAAACAAAAGTGAACCTTGCGAATCATTGAAAACATAACTTTTACAAACGATGGCAGCATGAATTGCGTCATAGGGACCCTCCAGTAAAAATTGCCCAGGGCCCCAAACCCTTTAATCTGGCTACCACTACAGTACTAGGCACTTGAACACTTGAACGTCTACACCTGCTGCAATGTATTGCCGCTCACTTGCAGCATACACTGCCTTGTGTTTGTAGAGAGACAAAATAACTTGGTGTTTTTAGTGCTGATTTTCATTGTGGCTCGTTCGCATGCAGCAGAAAACCGATCGAGTGCATGCTGAATACTCTGTTGAGAAGTTGCTAGCAGTACCAAATCGTCTGCAAAGAGTAAACGGTTTATCCTGAAGCTCCCAACTGTGACAACCTCGTCGACTCGACTGTGACCGACTATCCAATTCACGTAGTGTAGACTACGAAGAGGAGCAGTGACAGCACACACCCTTGTCGGCGTGCAACATCAACGGGGAACGGTCGCGATTTAACTCTCCCGACATGGATATGAACTTCTGAGCAGGAATGCAGTGACTTGGCGGCCAGTAACAAGCGGCCTCAATACTGTACTCCCGCAACACTTCACAAAGCTTTCCACGAGGAACCAGGTTGTATGCTTTCTCGAGGTCGACAAAGCATATGTAGACGTCTTTGACATACTCCCAAGATTTCTCAAAAATTTGCTGGAGAGTGAAATTTGGTTTGTAGTGCTACGGCCGGGACGAAAACCGCACTGGGTATCATTCTGCTTTGGTTCAATTATTTCGCAGCATTTTTTCAAGGCACTTGACAACATAAATGTTAATTATTTGTAAATGTAATAATACACTGCGATAGTACGAGAACGCTCGTTTGCAGATATACAAGACCACGTCCTTCCCACGGTATCCGAAAGGGTCAGTCAATCCGTGCTGTTGCGTTTCAGGCACGAGGATATTAGTCTGAATGTGGTTATGACGAGTCAATGACATTGCGAATGTGACTGTTACCCAGGCAACTGCTGCCAAGCTCCCACATGTTTACAATTTACTCAAAATTGCTGCGCCTGGCCCCGACTTTACGATATTTCGTCGATAGCTAATCGTGTGCGAGAAATAGGATAAAAACAACGCCGCAGTCCAGATTTTAAAGAAGAGAATTATTGTTAGTCCTCAAAAAAACGTCAGAAGTTAGAAACGTTACCGCCTAGTTGAGTAAAAAATTTAGTCACGAGAGAAGAGATTTATTGGTCAATTTTGTTTAGAGCTATCTTTTTCTAACCAGTGGTCTCACGTCTAAAATAGTTGGTGTTTCTCTGGTACGCGTACGCATAGTGCGAAGAAGCTTGGGCCCACCGATTGCAACACCGACGAGCAGAAGCATAAGTTGATTAGAAAAATCAAAATTTCAAATGTAATAACCCTGATCCTTTAAGTTCCGCGTGAGCCAATTTTCTTACTGAGCTTTGCAACATCATAACTCGCCATCCGATTGAGCTAGAGAGCTGTTCAAACCCTTTAAAATGCAAAATGTCTGCCAGTTTTGATTTTTTTTGCATTGGGAATTTTGGCTTTCTTTTTCTTTGATGACGTCATAATTGCGGTAGATTGCTCATGTTTGGCCGAAGTCACCTAGCCCCGGTCGTCAACCCAACGAGCCATTTTTTCTCAAAGTTTTTTTTTTTTTTAAACTAGGCTGCAAACCGAGACTTTTGAGGCTTTGATCGGCTTTCTAGCATTTCTGGTATCAAAATTATGGCTCAAAAACCACGTTTTTGGTTTATCAATGAAATCCAACAAAAGGCATAGTAGACCAATTTGGGGAAATGCAATAACCTTCCAGCCGACTGTGATCTGTTCAAACCCTCTAAAGACTTGGGAAGTCTTGTAGTTTAGAAGTTTTTTTGTGAATGTCATAATTAGGGTAGGTTTAGGATGTTTTGTATGGCGTCATTGGGCGCTGGGCGCCGACCCAATGAGCCGATCTCGTGGCTCAAATCTGTATTGCACGCTACGCTGTATTACGAGTCTTCAGAGCCATTGACAAACTTTCTAGTGTTTCTGGTTCGAAACACATATAAAACAACAAATTAAATAATAAATCCCCTAGGAATTTTGTGTTTCGGCGCTGCGAATATGTGACACAGGTCCGTCGAATTACGGTTTTCAGTTGCAGTGATTGACTGTGAAAGCCATTGTGTTATACTGTACAGGGCGCGACAGACATACGCGTGTAACGTCACGCCACAACAAATTGACAAAACCATTTGCGTATAAAAACGCAAGCTGTGGGATAAGGTACGTTTCTTGTGTTGACGGAAAAAGAAATAACACAAGCTTGCTGTAGAAACGCGCAGAACAATAAAAATTGTAGCTTGCGATGCGAGTTTCAAATTCATTCTTAGATTTGGAATCTGTTTTCTGTTGTTTCCCGGGTTTCCTGTTTTCTTTTTAAGACTAGTTTACGAAACAACTAACATCAATGAACATCTTGATTGAGAAGGGAAGTACAATAATTTCCTTTAAAAAAAGGTTGGACGCTGCAAACGACCAGGGGTCATTTGAGCTCCAGTCATCACATGGGCGAGACTACTTATAGGGCAAAGGGAATAGTTGATTAATGCAAATAAGTAAAAGTCAGTTGCTATGAATATGGGTTTTTACAGTACATGAGCGATGCGTTTTTTAAACGGAAGCAAAATGCGATGGGGGCAAATTCAGAACAAATTGGCTGAAAATTGCCACATACCTTCTTTGAAACTTTTGCAGATAACATGAATATTGGGAAATAGGTAGAGATTTAAATGCCTGAGTGATGCAGTATCTGGGTGTCCAAGGGCTGCATGCGCACTCCCAAAATTTTCATTCGTCAAAATTTTTGGCAAAATCGCAAAAGTTTGGAAAAACGTTTTGACAATTTTTACCAATGTTTATGAAATTATACTTTTTGTTATTGAGTGCATAAGTAAAAGTTTGTTGTGTCATAAAAAACATTAAGTATACACAAAATCAACAAAATGTTTCGAGTAACTTGGTGTTTTAGTTTGTGAGTGTTGATATGTAACTGATTAAAATGAAGGTTTAGTCAAAAGAAGGCATTTCATTTCTGCGCTTTATTAAATTGTGCACTGAGGTAATCGAGTATGCTGCAGTGCACCTACTTCATATTAGTGGGATCCATGCCAGCTGAACACAAAAAAGCTTTGCTTTCATTTTAGCTAAAGTATTGGATGAACACATTTTACCGTACAACTTGATGCATATATGTTCTGTTGAAGAGATAATGTTGTGAGACTCACTTCATCCCATAATAAAATAATATGATACATTGCACATATACCATATATGTGTCTTCAAAGAAGGAAGCAGCTTTCAGCCTTCGTCAGCAAGGTCTGAGGTTCACTGCTGACAGCAACCGCAGGAATATGAATGGAACACCAAATTTCAGAACTGTGAGGCACAACGTTAAAAGTACTGAGCCAGTTGGCTTTTCATGATGTTCTTGCACAGGCTAGCGTACGTTTTTAGTTAGGTTACTGAAAACAAAATTCCAAGTACCAAATTTTATATTTTCAAGGTTATGGAGACTTGGTAGAGAACAATATAAAGTCGAGTGTTTAAGCTATTGCTGCTTTTGTTCAGAGAAATTATAAATCATATTATTTGCATACAGAAATGGAAAGAATGTAGGTTTATATGCATTTTATTGTACAGTAGTAGATGGAAGTTGTTCACAGAACAGGTTGTTGATGATACCGGAATAAGTTTGTCTCATAGAAAGCTGAGAAATAAAGCATCTGCATTTCAAAAAGTGGTTCATAAGAACCTTCTGGCACATTTAAAGAAAATAAAGTTTTCTCGGTAGACTGCACTAGACTACTTGTCAATTATTTGCTCATACGTATATAGAAAATCTTATAGATCAAGAAATTGATATGTGGATGGTGTGAGTCCTTGATGACTGAAACGCATGGGAACAAGTTGTGCTACTGATCAAAACAACACGCTCGAATTTGTACGTCGTTTGCATTTACTTTTAAACCTCTAATCTATTTACGGCCCTGCTTACTAGTAAGTAACTTGATATTCATGAAATGTATGTATTCACATGAGTGGCTTTGTAAACGTGGAATCTGATGCGTTCCATTTGGAGCGTTTGAATGTAGGGAGGTTTTCGCACAACAAATAATTGTATGACTGAAACGACTTAAAAACAAATTAGCTTTTCAAGTTCACACTCGCGTTACTTATTTTAAAAAACGCAAATGCAACGAAGGGTTGCTGTTTGTTTTCAATGAACTAAAGTTTTAATGCTGTTTGATTTATTACAACACGAAGATTATGCTTAATGAGTTTGTTTGTGGCTTACGTAATATGACTAATTATAGTAATATTAAGCCAATGCATCAAAACAAATGCAAAATAATTTAATTAAATGGTTTCTGCACGTAGATTGGGAAGAAATGTATGACTGGCATTTAGTACTAGCGTCATTTGGCGTGCGCGTTTAGGTCACGTGCGCTTGCAAGCGTACACGTTTTTGACCTGAACGATGTTTGCCTGACTGCTTTGTCGAGTGGTCGGTGATCGCGTTTACGTCACCACTGATTTTGTCCAGGTAGGTTTTCTGATCGACGTTATCTCATTTGCGTTTGACTTCAACACAAGGCAACATGCGACTGCCTTTAGAAAGTCTTTTGTCATTACCTGGGTATAGAATTGTACTTGTTTTGATCTGGGGGCTCTGCAAAAACATTGCGCTTTGACGGAAAAAGTTGTTGGAATATTTTATTTTTCCATTTTGCTTTTTCCTATATTTGTTCGTCGAAAAAACGTTCACTTCATAGTTTGGCCGAGATATTTCTCTTTCACGCAGAGACCCAGGTATTTGGCGAATCATTGCTGTGCAGAGCACACTCCTTCACCATGGGTTGCCAGATGCCTGACAAAAAGCATGCCAAGTGTTTGTCTAATTTAGGCAAAAATTTTGGCACGACATTTTTGGCAATGGCAATGTTATTGGCATTTGTGGTTTTTGATAATTCAAATTTCTGCAAATCATATTTTTTCATACTTTTAAATTTCTAAAGCTGATGTTTTAGTGGGAATCAATATGCCTGCTCCGTAGACAAAATATATCCTGTTTAGATCATAGTCTCTGATTCTTGGATGCGAAATTATTTCTTTGGATTCATGGTTGAAAATTGGAACCAATATTTAAGTTTAAGTTCCACTGCAACACAGTACCAAGAAAAGCAACTGGGTTTCGCGAAAATTGGAGGGTGATCAGAATGATAACTCATAACGATTGCTGTTGAGATACATTTTCTCTGTAATGTTTAGATGTTTGATTGACAAATTATCCAAAACGGATGGTTTTGTCAGTACTACTATTTGGCGTTTTAAAAAATGGCAAATGTTTGACATAAAAGTATTGCCAAGAATGTTGGCAAATTTTTTTGAAAACAGTGATTTTGGCAATATTTGCCTAATTTTTCACCATCTGGTAACCATGCCAGTCTCACTCGTTGTAATGACCCTGTTTTTATCTCAGCCCTTCAGGTTAGCCCTGTGAATTCTTTAGCGATCAACCGTGCTGCTCCCCAGTCGCGCTGTTGATTTGCTCCATTGGCACAGCATTCACATGGTTCACTGTTGCAGCTGAGCTATTTGTAAACAAGCCTGTTGTGTCGATAAATATGCTGGCGATATCAACCACGAGCTGAAAGCATGTCCTACACTA
>JGI24159J19872_10006983_pt1 | contig 14757 bp, 6 predicted proteins | sample Ectturendosymbi4_FD_19872 | JGI IMG/M metagenome (IMG submission 19872) | reverse complement strand
CTGATGCTACGAAAGTGCTATGCCCGTGTTTATCAATCTCATTTTCACAGAAACTTCCTTTTTTAGACTTGCATCTACGAAAACGGATCTGACTGTCCTGTCGTGAAAGATCTTGAAAATAAACGGAAATTATGCCCTGTGAATGATGTATTATGCAAGAAATACGAAAAGAAAATGTTAGAAAAAGTCGACGATTGCTGTTCACAAGCGAAGTATGGGTGTGGAATGCTAACTGCTATTCGTGTTCACTGTATACGCTGGGGATTGCCAACAGTCTGCTTTTTTGTCAATTTTTGGTCATAGACCGAAATGCCTTTTTATATGGCCGAAAAATTTTATTCATTTTGATCAAAATGTCTGAAAAATATAGATTAATGAAGACTGTTGCGGGGGTTTTTAATACAACTGTGAGACAAACGACCGAAATGTCTCAATGACCACATGTCTCAGCAAAAAGTGGCCGAAATATCTCAGTGAAAAAAAAAACAGCCTACAGCTAGATTGGTTACTTTGATGTTGCACTAAATGCAAAACACAGCAGATTTGAAGAGACTTTGGAGCATAAAATTGAGATAGACTTAACAGTTTCATCAACACTAAAAGAGCCCACAAAAATATATGCAGGTTTTATTTTGAGACGTTCGCATTATTCTTAATCCATCTACAGTCAAAAAATAAAGCAACACTTGGCATTGATAGCAGTTCAAAACCAAAAGGCTCTGTGACTCAAGAAATAACAGGGTGACGCAAAAGACGTCAAAAGCAAAAATAAGATCGTCAACCATGTCAAAATCGCTAAAAGTAAAAGCAGGACAAATAGCTATGCAGAAAATGCTAGAACAAAACTTAGGTAAGGTCATAATCTACGAAAACAAGCCAAGACCAGCAGGAAGGGGCCGTTCACAGAACCCTGTATGCGAAAGATGCAAAAAAGTTTAACAAATTGGTACTACAACCAGCACCCTATGTCTACTGTTGCGATCGGAAAGCTCGAGCGGCAAGTGCGCAAAGCTTCACACTGGCAACAAGCAACAGTGGAGACATGCCATGATCACTCTTATCGCTTGTTCGCGCCATATGTATGTGGATGTTATTCTTCGCGCACATCCCGTTCGTGGTGAATCACGCATATAACTCAAACGCCAAACGAAGAGGTTGTAGCAACATCCCCTTCTTTTTACAACGAACCGCACGGGTCGCACGTTCTTTTTGCGAAGGCTGCACCTGACACGACCTTCACATCCTGGTCACAACACCATTTTATTGCGATCGGAAAGTCCGAGTGGCAAGTGCGCAAGGCTTTACACTGTGGCAGCAAGCAACAACAGGGATCACATGCCATGATCACTCTATTATTGCTTGTACGCGCCACGTATATGTGGATGTTATTCTTCGCACACAACCCGTCTGTGGTGAATCGCATACTTAACGCAACGCCAACGGAGTTGGGTTAATATTTGTTAATCGCATTGAAGCCCGAAGTAATCGGTATGCATTTTCACAAAGCAGTCAGCGACAGCAGTCAGTTACAGATTGGAGCAATGGTGTGGATAGTTGGTGCAACATCATCATAGGCAATGCGATGGTTGAGATAGTTGGTTTATGAGCGAAGTAACACTGGACAAAAGGGCGAGAAAACGTACAGAAAGCACGAACATTCGGAAGGTAATAGCTATGCAATAAAGTGAAGGCAAGTGGGGGAAAAGTTATACTTACTGGTCAATACGCTGGGGACAACCAAAATAAGAACAAACACGCGTACTACGTTTGCCTACATCCACGCGATAGAAGATGTGAATCTTTTCTTTGCTTTTCTCGACAGTGACAAATTCCAAGGAAGGTGAGTTTTCAGTCATTTTAAAGCGATCAACTGCATTGCATAAAATTCTTCAGTGAATGAAATGACACAGATAATACTGTTACGAAGAAGTTTGGAAGATGTTTACAATATTTTAAGTAACAAATGTCAAAAGGACAGCAACGATGACTTGGTCAGGTTCTCTAATAAGAATAAGCCTACAAATGAATTTAAGCTGCTAATGAGATATATGTATCTTGCTTTCGAAATTTGCAATGGTCGCTACTTTCGTTGAAATGTTAAAGACGACATAAAAAAGCAGGCAAATTTTGTGAAAATGTTTCTTCTTCTTCGCATAAACAATACAGAGCGAGTTGTCGTCAAAAATTAATGCTCAGGATATATTCCAGTAGATCTTCCCTGTTGATATGGGAGATGCTCAATGTTTGCTTTAATGCGATCGACTCCAGTCTTGCACCGGCTTAGTTGTATCCAAGCTTTTGTGGTGTACTGGTATCCATCTGGTTTTGCAGTCAGTTCATTAATGTATAGTTTCTGGGGTGAGGGGACCTGTGGGAAAGCAATATCTTCTCTTTAGAGATGCTCCACATATGGCCGTAGCAGTCACCTTGATTCTAACCGAATAGGAGTTGGGTGTATATTCAGCGTGTGATGTAACAAATGGTCAACAAGTTTAGCTTTGGTGTAGTTGTGGAAACTCAGAAGTGAAGTATCACGTCTGAGTTTTTGAGGACTGATTCCAGCCACAAGGAGTTGATAACTTACTGGGGTGCTTTTCACGCATCCTGTAATTGTTTGCATGGCTTCATTCAGCACCACATCAATTTTGTGCGAATGTGAGCTGCGACACCAGACTGGCGCGCAATATTCAGCTGGACCATATACCAGGGCTAGAGTAGATATTTTTAAGAGCTCTGTTTGGATGCTCCCCATTTTATGCCAGCCTGTCTTTAAACCAGGGACACTCTAGCTGAGACGTTGCTCTTCAGTTGTTCGATGTGATGTTTGAATGATAGGCTGCGATCAAGATTGATTCCAAGATATCGTGGAGTAGGCTCATATTTGATGATTTGCTGTTGATCCAGACAAATTTTAGTTGCTTATTAACTTGGTGGTTGCAGATATGGAAGGCAGATGAAAAAGTTTTGTTTTTCACAATTTTAACCTCCACCGTTTTAGGAAATTTTGCACAATATTCATATCATGAGACAGGATGCCTTCTACCTACTTGGATGTAGGTGCAGCAATAGTCTGAGCAATGCCGTCTGCATACAAGTACCGATCAGCAACTGTTGTGGAAAAGTCCGACGTATAGATTTTACACAATGTTGGGGCTAAGACAAAACCCTGTGGCATGCCGTTTTTTAGCCAGCTTTGGGAGCGGCTCTTCTCACCATCATTAGTCACTAGACAAAGGTTCTTGTATAAAGTAGTTCCATTATAAAATTAGTCATTTTCTTACACTTAATGATTTTTAACAGCTTTAGGTGAAGATCCTTGTGCCAGACAGTGTCATAAGCTGACGTCAAACCCAGGAAGACAGTACCGCACATTTTTTGTTGTTGAATGCCAGTTCGATGTTCTGTGAAGGCCGCGTAACTTGACCAACTGTGGATTTCCCGTGACGGAAGCCCGCATGCTCCTTGGGTGGGCAAGGGTCTACAATGGGATATATTCCGCTTAGAACTATGCGTTCCAGTAGCTTGTACGAGGTACACAGCAGTGATATGGGTCGATAGCCTTGTGGAAGTTTTGAGTCTTTACCAGGTTTCAGAATAGCAACAATAGAAGCAAACTGTTCTGTCTTCAATTGATTCCTAGGATGTGGTGAAAATGCTGTTTCTGCAAAAATGATATTAATTTTGTTACAGAACAAGGTAAACCGGATTAATGACTAACTGTAAAGTATTTCGCGCTGTAAAAGCAACCGTAATGATTAATTTACTGATTGGTTTTGTTAAAAACTGGATGAATGTTCAGAGAGAGATGCTACGCAAAAGAACAGAATAGGTTAGCAAGTTGTCAGTGAGTTTGTTTTTATACTAGCGTCCACATGGTCATCAAATGATGTTCAAGTGAAGCAGTCTTGGTCAGTTGCATGAATATTTCCTTATCGGATTAAAACGTGACATGCCCTGGCACGGCTTTTTGCAACACAGTCCGTTACAGGTTAAGTTAGAGCAGTGTTTATCAACCCCGAGTCCGCAAGCACAAGGGGCAAACAAGTTTGCTGTAATGCCCTCACACAATAATAACTGTATCAACTTCATACCATCCACGATTTTGTTCGTACAGCGATTAAAAAGCACCTAACCAGCGTGAAAAAGTCAAACATTTGCTGTTCCACATGGCATTCATACTTTTGAGGTAGTGTGGTTAACAGCTTAAAGTTGTTATCAAAACTGCAGTTTGTTTTTGCCGTCTTAGTTTATAATTGCTGAACGAAAGCAGGCGTTTGTGTATAAAAACAACTACTTGAAACTTTGATTACTTCAGTCGTGGTAAACGGTGAAATCCGGCCACAGTTCGTGCATTGCTTAGAAGTCCTTGCTCACGGATCTCTCAAAGACGCTTAACTATCGAGGAAAAAATATGTAAAATACCATGACGAAATTCTTGAGCTTTTTAAGAGAAAAAACACCAAATTGAAGTTGTACTTATCGTCCATCTACTTCAGGAGTAAAAACGTACTCCCATAGTAAAGCAGTGCGTGCTTCTTTTTCTATTGCTTGGAAAAATGCAAGAGCAAAAACACCTTATACAGCAGGAAAGAGCTTGGTCAAACCAGCACCTGTGAAAATAGCCAGAATAATGTGCAGCGATGCCGCGCAGCTCAAGGGTGTGCAACCGAACAGCACTGCCAGCCTAAATGCACATAACCAGATTATTCCACGGGCCACAGCTGTATGTGTGAAGCTTTGCGGGTTAGGCAAATCGCTGTCAGCCCACTAAAAATTGGCAATGACCTTAACCTGCATTCTCTGTGTGTTTGTTTGATTAAATCGCCATTGTTCCACGAGGTGTGGACAGCACAGCTGTTCAGGTTTAGACAGAATTGCGGTTGGGCTCTGTTCTGTCTAAACCTGATTTTCTGCCCGTATTCTAACAAGCCACGTATTTTTGTACTGTGTGAAAAGAAGCCTGCATAAGAATCGTTTGATTAAGCTATTCACTCGGGCACGTTGATCGCAGTCTCACCCTAACAATCGATTTTTCAAACTTGTGGAAGCACGGCTACAGATCATGCTTCTTTTCACACGTTATATAACTATACGTGGCTTAAAGCTGTCAGCAGTGTCACTGTATCGCTGGATTACCTGCCAAGATGTCTGTGTTCAACAGGCATACGCAGGGTTCCCATTCAGTGATTTCAAATAAACCCAGATTGCCCACCAAAAAAACTATATTCGTACAATAAAAACCAAGAAAGCTTGTGTTACGCACAGAAACATGGGTGTGCTTATTTGAATTGAAACGATAATCGAATACTGATTTAATTATAGTTCCTCTTCCAAATTTCTTCTGCAACGCAAACATTAACATTTGAACGACCTTTTTGTTTCTTAAGACAAGACTTTTTTCATAGTGCTGGTAACATACTCCGTTGATGATATTTGCCATTAATTGTAGAAGTACATTTGTTATTAGAGTAGGAAATTTTTTGCAATCTTGAACTGCAGCGGGATCTAAAATCCCACAAAAATATATACCCAATTCCTTCTTCCTGTAACTGCAATTTTTTTTTTAATTTGTTTGCATAGGGAAACACCGAAATTTAAACAATCGGTCCTAACCCTTTTCTCACCAGTCTCTTCAATTATTATCATTAGACAACAAAATTATNTATGTAACCCCGACAATGATCTTGCATGAGGATATGAAACCGATTGAACACGTTCTGCTTCATCCGATATGCGTATACTTTATTACCTGATGTGCGCATGCAAACAGTGTAATATAAAGTTATCTNTATATAACTGAACACATTGCAGTTGCTGATGAATTTATCACTTCAGAAACAACGCGATTTATCATAATTAACGAAATTTTTCATAAGTAAATCTAGACACTCAGATCGAATGAAAAAACAGATCTGGGTGGAAAAAACCCGCAGTGGGAGCCCTGGTCGCATGCGGAAAACACGTGTCACCGTAACTTGAAGTGAGCATTTGAGGATTTATTGCCGTGTTATTGTTACGCAGGCAACACCAACAGTAGAACAACCGATAGCAGGTTTCGCAACCTGTCTGGAGGCAAAGGAGCATGGACATGAGCGAACTGCAATCTTATCATTGCATATTCGAACAAATTAAGCACATACGAAGCGCCGTACATGGTCATCCTCAATTGTCTTTGAACTGAAGTGCAGGCTGTCAAATCGCATCAGTTTCGACGTTTTTGACCGGTGCTTCTGCAAATTTGAAATAGGGCATGTGAAACTTCCCAGTTGCGCTAAGCGTTTAGGGGGCCTCGCGGTCACGATTCTGCCCGGGGCCTCCCGTTCATTTGATCCGGCCCTGTTTCTAACTCTTCCGCATTTGCAGAAGAGGTAGAAATTGAATTGCGGTTAGGCGCTGATAAATTATTGCTGCTGCGAACCGAAGTCAAAATCTTATTTCAGAGTTGGGCGAGACTACAGATTTTGAAAACGATGCACAGTTCATGGTGTTCGTGAGGTACCGTGCGACTGAGGACCGCATACGTGGAAAATATTCTCTTGCTGTCCACTTGCCAAACATACTACAAGAAAAGAAATGTTTAAGAAAGTAGATTCCTTCACTAAGGGACATCAGCTTTCGCGAACTCACAGCGTGTTTGTTTGTGCCGATGGTGCTTATTGGGCCATGATAAGATTCAACAAGACTTCATGAATTTATGAAAAACGAAAACAAAAATATTTAGGTAGTTTTGTCTTCTTCGCCGAGAAAAAATCAGACAGCGAAGAAATTTAAGATCTGACAGTTTTTGAAGGGATTTCATCTGCTGTTAATCACACCAAAAGCCGTTCCTTACGCATTCGTTAATTTGGTGCTTTGTGCGGCGTGATGGGGGCAGAACACAGTGGACGTTTGTTTCATTTGAGCATCCGATGGCTCATGAGGAAAGATGCTGGAAAGAGTGGCCCACGCAATGCACCGATGCGTTATTAAAAAAACAGAATCATAGGTTTGCTGAACAATTCATCGACAGCAAGTTGATTGCCAAATATTCTTAGGTGATTTTTTATACGTTTCAATCAGTTAAACAGCTCCAGGAAAGGGAAAGGTAAAATACTTTTAGATATGTCCGAGACATCGTCGCGTTTAAAAGTAAAATACAGTTGTGGATTCATCGAATTGAAAATGGAAGAATATCTGCCTTTGTAGAATTAAACTCATTTGCAGAAGAGGTAGAAATTGATTTGCACTGCATTTGTCAAATCTTTCTTGAGCGCCTTACTACATCTCTCCGAGGTGGATAGATTTATCTCTTCTCACAATCACATCAAAACATTTAACTGAGTGCGAAGCCCTTTTGAGGTGCCAGAGCTACAGGTTCATTGCGAAGTGGATTGCATTGATGAACAGAAGACTGAGCTGCTAAGTCGACAACTGTAGAGTCTGACTCAATTTTGAGTGGATGTGCAGACAATGGAACCAAATCTGATCTGTGTCGGCAGGCAACAAAAGCTCTTTTTTCCTACACATACCGTTGTGAAGCTGTTTTTCAACGATACAAGTATTTTTAAAACCAGGCACCGATAACCAACTTCAATCAGAAGACGCCATCAGATGTGCGTTGAAGATCACAGGCCCTTATTTCAACAAACCTGTGAAACAAACTCAGATACAAGATTCTCATTGAAATTTGTGAATGTGGGCGATGAATCAAATTTGCGAAAACTAGTGTTTGTATCATTCTCGTAGTCGTAGTCTATCTTAAATCCGCGAAGATTTATACTAGTCCGAAAATAGTCCTTGTCTTAAAGGTTGAGAAACACTGGATTAGAGCAATGATGTGGTGAGTTTGGACCAAATGTCAGAAAAGTTGTCTTATCTCTAAAATAGTACATTAATCAAAAAATGATTATGTTGCCATTACGCATAAATATTAATATTGAAAGACTGAAAAAATATTGGAAAACAAAAAACTATCAAACACATGAAAAGAATCAAAAACATCAAAACATCAAAAACATGTAAAAAATGAAAATATTATCATAACGCAAAGTTGTGGGTCGGGGGTAGGGAGGCAGGTTGGAGGAGACTCCAGCTGCTCTTGTTGCACCGGCTGCAATCACTAAAAACCGTGAAATGTCTACCCAAAACCTTTTTATTACTACTGATCCGCCTTTCTGACTGCTTTCTGCAAAAGCTGGTAAATTGGCATTTTAATTTTTTTTCTCAGAATCCAGTAACGTTACTGCGCCCACTACGTCACGTCACACTGCCCCAGCAAATTTTAAATCCGTAGTTACCCAATTTGTAAGTGAAAGTATACGAAATTTCGCATCTTACGGTGTTTTCATTTATTCTCTAGCCCGATCGGTTGGAGAGTTATCAAGGAAAGGGCATGAAAGTCAATTAGGTGACTGTCATCAAAAGGCTAAAGGACTCGATTTAAGCAAAAACAAAAAAATTAATGAAGTAACATCAAGAAATTTGAACTCTTTGCAGATGCGCTTGCGATGAATCTGCATGTGACTCAGGCCCTACCACGTGTACAAATGGAGAGTTGACCGTCATACCAGAAGAGAGTAATCCTGATTGCTGCAACGTTACGAAATGTTGTCAGGACACGTGCGACGACCAAGGAGTGCACTGGAAGGTGAAACAGGCTTGACTCTTGATTCAGAGCGCTAAGAAAATCAAAAATCGGTCCTGAAATATATAGCAGAAAGTTAATCTTTTAGTCAAAATGCGTCGTGTCATTTGAGTAAAAAAAAAAGTTTCCTGGAAGCCACTGCAACATACCAATATTCTAATTAAAACACAGGTGAGTTGCCCAAAAACTTAGTGACAATGGTGAAGATATCTCGGTAGGTAATGTTTGCCTACTTAGTCAATAGGTGTAGCTTCTTGTTTTACAGCACGGAGACGTTTGGGATATTACTAAGTGCTTTCAAAAGCGATGCGAGTGCAGCTTTTGTGAATCTTGCAACGTGGTTGAGGAACCCTTGCATCGTTGTCCAAAACAAGAGATCCCGACCTGCGTCGATGGAAGGCCTCCGGTTAAGGTGGAAAACAGAACAGACCCCTGCTGTCCAACTTACGAGTGTCGATGTAGGTTTCATCGAAATTAAACTGTGTTAGCTTTAGACTAGCCAAACAGCTAAAGTTGTTTGTTTTAAGGTGTTTCACGAAACACTACCAGATTGCACTCGGTATGCTTCTATTGCGTTTGCTTTTGAATGTTATATTTTTCACCAAAAATGAAGCTGTTTTTCCGGGTATCTCGACCCATGTTTTTTCGACAGGTGACTGCCTCGTATTTGGTGATCCTCATTACATAACTTTTGATAGCTCTTACTACGCTTTCATGGGAAAATGTGTTTACACACTGGTAAAGTACAGGGACTCTTCGAAGCTGCATATCTACAGGTAATGCAATCACGAGTTCTTGTTCATGTTAAGCAAATCCAAGCAAATCCAAGCAAATCCCACCAAACCATAATATTGAAATTGTTTCTTTCTTGCAGTGACAACACTGTGTGTAACCGGTTTACTGAAGCAACGTGTCTGAAGCGTATTTTCGTCAAATGGGGAAAAACTTTAATTGAACTCTATCAAAATGATCCATTTACACTCGCGCAATCGGTAAGACAACGGTTTTTGTGGCATTCGGTTTAAAACTATAAATACGGTTTTGATTTCATTCTCCATTCTTTGAGTATGTATTGTCCATCAGTCCATGGTTTCTTGTTTTTCCGTGAGCTTATTAACGATACTTTTTTAGTTCAAATTTGCTTTCAATTTTTGCGCGGTGTGAATTGCTTGGTAAATTACGTACAAGTTAAATTAACCACACAGTGTTTAGTAAATTTTTTGAACTTCCTTATTTTTCACTCAGAGCAACAGCATTCACGTAAAGCAGGGGAAAATAAGGGATTTTACACCAATTGCGTACTGTAAAAGCGAAATAACAATTTGAGAAGGGGCGTTTTGTTAATGCGTTACTCTAACCAATAACATTTTTTCAAAGTTTGTGTCAGCTTTCTGGAAGCTTGGTGGATGAGCTCCTGCAATTACAAAAAAGTGTCCAAGTTGGTGATTAGTTTGACGCTATTGGAACAACTGCTAAGCGGAACATCGACATATACTGTATTCTTTTGTAACACGCCCTTAATTATGTGCCAAGGTCAAAGTAAATGACGATCAACTATCAGAATTTCCTTGGATGAAAAATGGCATTCACATAATGCCACGTGGAAGAAGAACGTATTTGACTATACCAGAAATTGGCCTCAAACTTCAGTATTCTGGTTTGGGCATACCATATACCATCATCTCCGTTCCAATGTCAACTATGTACAACAAAACTGTGGGTCTTTGCGGTAAGGTTTCTTTTTGTGTTTTTGCTGCATATGCGTGGGTGTGGGAGTGATAGCGATGATTATGTTTGGTGTGACTTTTATGTAATCAGCTTGAATGCAAATCTTCTAAATACAGATAAAATTTGAAAGTTTTGTCTCAATTAAGCTTGTACATATGAACAAGCATAAGTTTTGTTTGATTCATGCCGTTGTCGCCACCACTCTTGTCTTTCGCTAAAACTTAACTATCTTCAGCCCATGGCGGCAACATATTTGACCAAGATTTTTAATCCATAACTCGCCGGCCGATCGAACCACAGAGCTGTTCAAACCCTCTACGGATTCAGCAATTCTTAAGTTGAGATTGAAAATTTTTCTTTTGTTTTGGGTTTGGGGTTATCTGTGGGGGATGTCACAAGTAGGGGTTCTTTTGCCTTTTTGGCGAACTTTACCCTTCCCTGGACGCCAAGCCAATGAGCCAAAATTTTAGCTCAATTTTTTTGGAATCTAGTCTTTAGAGCCCTCGATTGGCTTTCTAGCATATCTGGAGCCAAAATTATGGCTGAAAACCCAGTTTATGACAAAAATAAAAAAGTTGCACAAAAGGTATCATTAGCTTTTTCGGGCCAAATTTGGTCAGCCATAACTCGGCAGCAGATTGAGCTGGAGAGCTATTAACCCTGTAAAAAGTCAAAGAGTCGTGAAGTCGTAAAGAGTCGTAAAGAGTAGTTTAGAATGAAAAAAATTAAGTTTTGTACTTGGAGTTTGTGGTTGCTGACGTCGTGAGTGGGGTATGTTTTGCGTTTCTTTTGATTACGTCATTGCCGATCTAATCGAGCCGATTTAGTGGCTCAAAGTTTTATTGGATTCTTGGCTATAATACGACTCTTTACAGACCTTGATCGACTATCTAGCATTTCTGGTTCAAACGTTATTGCCAAAAAAAACAAAAATGTTTACAGATACCTGGGGGATTTCCTCGGGATTTCTCTAATTAATATTCGGTTATTTTGCCATAACGTTTCACCCAGAAGTGCTACAAAGTGAATCAAACCCTCCAAAGACTCATATTATAGCCTAGAATCCATTGCCGTACTTTACAGTGGGCCTATCCTTGACATTGCCTTTACTTTATAGGTTACCTTGTCGCCAAATGTGTTCAATGAATAGTTTTTATTTATGTGGTCATGAAAAGGCCACATTGTATTTGTCAGTGGCCACATATTGTTTCATTTTGCCATTTTATTGGTTCTCGACTTGTCCTTAACACTGTGTAGCTTATTGCAGTAAACGAGTTGTGTTTTTTGCAATTAAGCATTTTGCTGTAGTTACTGTTATAATGCTCGATACATACTTACTGAGGTAATAAAAAAATTTTGCCAATTTATTTCAAGAGTTCTGCTTAAAAGTAAGGTCTGTGAAGTGCAAATATTGGACAGGCTTCATCAACGTAACACAGATGTACAGTAACACCTGTGAGTTCACAACTTCGTGGTTCAACCGAAATTTGGGTTTGCTTTCACTTTCAGTCAAGAGCAATCGATCACTGTTTGTAATCTCTTAAAAAGGGTTAAAAAAAACAAATTTTATGCCTGGAAAACCAAGTCAAACTGAAATACATTTAACCAACAGATTAATAACGAAATACAGCGATAATTGCACCGTTCAGATATTTTTCTCCAAACAACCTCAAAAATATTTTTTCTTCCAAAAACGTCTCTATAACCGTCCATTTAAAACGAGAGGCTTTTTCAAATTGGTCTATGCAGCTTCTGCAGTTGAGCGCGGAAGAAAGCGCCACCAGTATTTTCTTGTCTTTCGTACTATTCCACATCGTGCATGACGCCTCTCCAGCCCTTTAGCAGTACTTGCGCCTTGCCTCTATTTTAGTTTTGCGTCGCAATGGGATGCTTCGTCGTGAGTGTTGCATAGACAAATATCTGTTATCTTTATCATCGTTTTCAGTGTTGCGTGCTAAATGATCATTACCTATTGAATAAATCTGTGTATTTTTCATACAAACTGAAAGTAAACTTCGCAAGCTTTCAGAGTGGCAAAAATGTAATTGCTGTGACGATAGAAATCAACACAGATTACCATTTTATTCTCATGACCGACAGGCACATGTTCCAACGTTAAAGAAGACGATTTCGAAGGAAAAGACAAAACTTTGATTGATTCAAATAATGAATTCGGTGCCAGCTGGCTCGTTAACAAGACCGACGAAGAATGTGAATGCAACCCTTTGGTCGATCGCACTTGCTTGGATTGCACACGGTGAGTGATATTGAGTATTTACAAGTGAGCGGGCATGTTTCTTGAGGAAAATCAAAAATCGTTTGAAGCAAGCACTTAAAAAGCGAATAAAAAGCAATCCTACTACGTATACTTAGTAGAAGATGGTGGTTTTATGAGATGATGTTTAAATGGGACATTTAGGTTTTTGCTGAGGTTTCGTATTAGGATTTTTTATGAGACGATATTCACTTCAAGGCTTTGCTATTCATACGCTTTTTAAAAATGTCTTTCTTCAGTCAAGGCACAATTTGAGAAACGTTGAATTTTGTTTTACCCTTTTTTCCAGATTTACAAAGTAGTTTGAATTTATTAACAAATCTTACGTGGATGTTTTTATCAGGTGCAAGCAAAGGTCTGACGCTTGTACCCATTTACATATACATACAAATATATAAGAATATATCTGAACTACACAGTTTTAGTTGCTATAAAATTTTCTTTTACTTTCACAGAAAATTGTCTAAAGATCATGCATAATGCTTTTGATAATGCTATCCAGTTGCTGACTCTTCAAACAAAATGTAGTGAAAGAGTTTTTCTATGCTTTCATGCACGGAACACAGTCAAAGTTCTTCCTTCGCAAAACAGATTCTATTTGTGCATGTTTCATCCCGAGGGTGATGGTTCTTACCCCTTCCCTCTTGTCAGATTTGTGTTTCATCCCAAGAGGATGGTTCGCACCCCTTCCCCCTGTCAGTTACGCCGCTCCCCCTCTGCATAATGTAAACATAAATATATTATTGCAGTAATTAATAAACCAAGCTTGCAGATTAAGCAAAAATATACTTCGAAATGTTTTCAATTCAACCTTGCTGCTAAGTTAAGATGCAGCAAGCATTTCGAACATTACTTGGGTTAAAGAGAAACAAGTAATCTGTGATGGTGCATTCACAATTTTGTGTAAAAGTGTGGTACTGAACGACGGGAGTGGCGTCGATGAAGCCCTCAGAATTAAAAAGCGACCTCGTTAAAACTCTTTACGACGACTCTGAGGACATGTGCAGAACCAAGAAAGCTCGATGGTAGAAATACCTTGTCTCAGTGCGGTTTCCATTTGTCAATAAAATCTGTGTTTGAAACGTCTTTTAAGAGCTAGCGCTCCTAAGATCAAAAAATTTCACAGTCAGCGAAACGTTGGTAAAATCATGCGCTGTGGAAATAGTGAACTGCTCTTGCAGACATCAAGAAGTAAAGAAACGTATTTCTTCGTTTGATAGGAGGATGTCAAGAAACTTAATTCTGCGCTTCAATTCTGTGTTTGATGATGCTGTTGCACAGTCAGAATACTGTGAAACAACACCATCCAACCCAGAATTGAAGACATTTTAAAGGATATTTTACAGTAGCTCAGATTACTAAAGATCTCCTAGAATCGCTCTGCCAGTTCAGCTTGCGACTCAACTAACTCACCGACGTAACAAGCTGCAGCAAATTGCTGGCTTTCTCACGCCACCTGATAGAATCTCTTATTAAGGAAAGAGTTCCTGTTCTGCTTTTTTTTAAACAACTACTTCATTGGAGGAAACGAATGTGTTGAACGATTTTGTGGAAGTAATACCTAGGAGTGGACCAAGCTCAAATCATTTTGTACGGACGGGGCTCCAAGCAATAATGCGAAAGTAATCTTGGTTTGCTGTGCTAAAAAATGCCCCTACGTCATCGTGACACAATTTGTGTTCAATCAGTGCGCTCTTGCAACGAAGACATTCCTTAAGGATCTCTGTGACGTAATGACGGTGATTGTCACAGTGTGAAATATGTCCGCGTAAGGCTTGGTTAAGAAACATCTTCCAAATCACTCATATATATCTCTGAGTTATTACCGAGGAAGCAGTTGCAGATTTACTTGATAGGAAAACACATGTTATAATAAATAATAATGTTTTAATTTTATTATAAACACAACCTTATGCGACAGGTCCTACACATTGCAACATTTTTGCCATGATTTGTTCTAACACACTTATATGAAGAAAGATTTTTGAAAGTTGTTGCCATGTGCCGTGATCGTGCATATTGTACAGTTTTGAGAAAATACAGGGTGTCCATAAAGTCCTGCACACATTTCAAAATGTAATTGCGAAGTAACTAAAGTAGATAAAATCATACAGTTTTTTGCAAAGTGAAG
>JGI24159J19872_10006979_pt1 | contig 14759 bp, 8 predicted proteins | sample Ectturendosymbi4_FD_19872 | JGI IMG/M metagenome (IMG submission 19872) | reverse complement strand
TTTTAGAGTATTTTTAAATATGTTTCTACTTCCATGGGCACCAAAAAGGGGCGCATTTATGGCAAAGGGGCACCATTCAAGGGGGTGCCACAGAGGTTTGGGGGGTAGTTGCCCCAAACTGCCCCCCTCTGGATCTGCCACTGATCACATTTGGTGTTTGTGTGGAGAAGTAGAATGCTAGGTTCATAAAACTCTTGCTGGAATCAACTGCAAAATGGCATTGAAAATTGCCATGTGTGGTAAACTGCTATGCAAAACCTTGTGCGTGCAGGAATGCTTGATTCCATTACAGCTGGTGAGAAAATGCAGTAGTTGCTAAAGTACTGTTTATGTGTTTTCCTGTTTAGTTTTTCTTTTAACTAACACCTACCCAGTGATGTGTTACACCTCAGCACAATTTCTGTATTTTTATGTTCTTTGACAAACACAGATGTGATGCAGAACATGTATCTGGCCAACAGATAAATAATGAATGAGTATGCTCTTCTATAAAAAACTGCTCTGGTTTCTGTGTAAGGTTTATCAGAACACATTCTTTCATTGCTAAGTATTCTTCGAATGGCTAAAGACTAATTGCAAGCATAATACTGCAGCATTTCCATTACCCAAAATGGTCTGAAATTCAAGCTTTGTGGTGACTGAAATTCCTAATGTAAGCAACACCACGTAAATTTCTAGTTAAATGCATAAAGGTTAAGTGGATGCTTTTGTGACATCATTGCTAAGGTTTTAAACACTTGACATATGCTAAAGTGAATTTTCTGCTCTAATTAAACTGCTTCTCTTGTGGGCATGCCATATATTCTCAGTTAAGTGCCATATTTGTTCATGCAAACTTCAATTCATTTCGCTGTTTCTCTGATGGTTATTTACAAGAATTTAATTATAAACATGGTATGTCAGTGTCAAAAAAATCCACTAAGGGATTTACCCACAAGCATGCTGCCTTTCAAAGGGTTGCTTGAAGTCAGTGATATTAATTGGAAGTTTTTATGACTTGTTTTAGACACGATATATAAATATTTGTAAAGATATACTATACTTTCTATTCACAATTAAAAATACTAGGTTTATGAGCTTTTAAGGAATATGTCAACTGTGCTCACAACTTTGTGATGATTCAGATTTGCACATGTCCACATTTAAGCAACAAGTCTCCACAAAGGTGAAGCAGATATAAAGAATTTTTTTAAAAATAAAATTAATTTCACATTGTTTTACAACACATATTCAGTCAACAAATGTTTACGAACAAAATGATGAATGATTTGAGCAAGATTTAGGAAAAGTTACTTTTACTGTTTGATTTTATAAGTTACTAGCTCTTAATTTTGAAAAAATATTATTTTTCTACTTTTGTCTCAGGTCATATGTAATTATTAATTTACAGATTGGTTTGATGCGGATAAGTTAGTTGCGTTGTTCAAATAGAAACGGTTTTCTGGTGGTTTGTTAAGTTTTCATAGATGTTAATTTTGTTTGCAGTGTTTAGACACAGTGTAAATAATGTTATTTTAATGTTCATGGATTGACTACATTTAACCAAAATGTTTCTTTAAAAATGTGACGTTTCTTGACTAGCATATATCAGGCTGGATACCTACCACAAATCATCAAGACAGTAAGTTCACAATTTTGGGACATTTGAAATGAAAAGATTTTGGTCATTTTATATTTCTTTTCAGGTTCTATGATGAGTATCGCAAGCAGTTCGTTAACTGGAGAAAGCCCTCCCATGAAAAAATGCAACCTTCATGTGGATGATAAAGAAAAAAAACTTGTCTTTTCCAACTGCAGGACATATTTGTTAAATGTCCATGTTCCTGATATAATTCGCATCCTTTTGGAAGAGGATTTGCATTCACATCATGCCATCAAGGTGGACGCATGTGATCTTCTGGATAAACATGAAATGCTAACTGATATGTTATTTTTCAAGCCAGAGGAAACTCTGCAGACTTTTGATTGGGCTCTGCATGAAGTTCTCCTTGAAGTTTACAGTAATCACATGCTAAAAAGTCATATGTTACCTAAGCCTCATGTACATGTCAGGCTGTCTAAAATGCCAACATGTTCAGAAATTTGGAGAGACAGAACTCCAAAATCCAAGGACATAGGCAGACTGCTTGCTGTTGAGGGAACAGTCATCAGGACAACTTCAGCCAAGATCCTGGAGTACAGAAAAGAGTATATGTGTTGCAAATGCAAAAATGTTTTTGTGCTTGAAACAGATTTTCATTTGCAAAACACTGCTCCCATACCACTGCGATGTCCTGTAGGAAGTGACTGCCCTTCTAAAAAGTTTGTGGCTGTGTCTGGTAAGGATGCAATGAGTGGTCCTAAAAAATGCAAAGACTATCAGGAGATAAAAATCCAGGAACAGGTCAGAAAGTTGTCGATGGGAACAATACCTCGATCAATCACAGTCATCTTAGAAGATGATCTGGTGGACTGTTGTAAGGCTGGAGATGATATTGTTGTTGTGGGATATGTGGCATGTAGATGGAATCCCTTGCTTGTTGGCAAGCTTTGTGACTTGGAGTTGACTATCAGAGCCAACAGTGTTGAGGTGTGGAACGAAAAGCATTCATCTATGACAGGAGTTGATACTCTGGAATTACGCGATGAATTTGAATGTTTCTGGGCTGCTCATGGTGAACGAACAATGACTGCTAGAAACCATATTTTGTCTTCTTTGTGTCCGCAAATTTATGGTCTTTATGTTGTGAAGCTGGCTGTTGCGCTTGTGTTGGCAGGTGGTGTCCCAAGAGCTGACTCAACTGGATCTCGAGTGAGAGGTGAATGCCATCTGTTGCTTGTTGGAGATCCAGGGACTGGAAAGTCACAGTTTTTGAAATACACTGCAAAAATTATACCAAGATCTGTGATTACCACTGGTATTGGGTCTAGCGCTGCGGGCCTGACCGTCAGTGCTATCAGAGATGGTCCTCATTGGACTTTGGAAGCTGGAGCTCTAGTTTTGGCTGATGGAGGTATTTGTTGCATTGATGAATTCTCTTCAATTAAAGAACATGACAGAGCAGCAATACATGAAGCGATGGAACAGCAGACAATCAGTGTGGCTAAAGCAGGTTTAGTGTGCAAATTGAACACAAGAACAACAATACTTGCTGCTACGAACCCGAAGTTGGGCACGTACGACGAATCTGCAAGTGTCTCAGTTAACACTGCGATGGCCAGCCCTCTGCTTAGTCGTTTTGACTTGGTGTTGGTACTTTTAGATGCAAAAAACCTGTTGTGGGATACTGTGGTTGCTGACTATTTGCTCTGTGATAAAAGTTCTGAGATTCTCAATGCTCTTGGACAGAGCAACCTATGGACTCTGGAACAGATGCAAGGCTATTTTGCCGTAATTCACCAACTTACGCCAAGTCTTTCACCCGAAGCAGACCAGGTTTTGCGAGCATACTATCGGGCACATCGTCAAGCAGGCTCGAGAAATGCTGCACGAACCACTATCAGATTGCTAGAAAGCTTGATCAGGCTGTCAGAAGCACATGCCAGACTGATGTTTCGAAACACTGTCACAATACAAGACGCGGTCGCTGCAATCACTGTCATGGAATCATCAATGGCTGGTTGCGCCCTTCTTCCTACAGGAAGCATTTTGCATTCTCGTTTTCCGGAAGATGCAGAAGCGGAATACCACAAGCACGCTTGCTTGGTCCTTAACTGCTTGGGTCTAGACCACCTTTTGTCGTCTAGTGGTAATGCGCCGGGGAACAGTGGAGAAAATGAATCGTGCGATGTTGTAAATGAAGACAGATCACTTCCATCTCAAGCAGATAAATTGCATGCGGAGAAAAGTGAGAGACGTGATGAACTTTGTGGCAGAGTGGAAACTTCGCAACTCAATCGAAGTATTTTGAACGAAAATGAGAAAAGAAGAGGAAGTCAAAAAGACACCTTTTTTTCAGCTAAAAATGCCGAAAATGTTACACAAGCTTGTTGCCGCCCTTCAGACAACGTGGAATTGGCTCATGAGGGTACTTCCAGAAAGCAAAATTTCGAACTTAATCCCGTGTTTGATTTAAGCGTGAATTTCGAAGACTTGGAAAGTCCTCCGTTTGATATTCCAGACTTTAGTCTTGCAGAAGCATTACACAGTAAAAAAAATTCCGAAAGCAGTAAAGAGGACGTGGCTGTATTTGACTTGGGACCTTCGCACAATGCGGAAGGCATTTTTCATTCCACCAGAAAGGACTTTAATGAGCTTTTTCTCAGTCAGTCACCGCGGGATTGCGAACCGTCACAAGTCTCATTGTTCGCCGACAACAAGCCACACGGTGACGCTGGTCTTCATCAGTATATGTCGAAACAAAGTGCACTGCAGCAACAAGCTGGTGAAAACCTTGGCGAAAATGATTCAAAAACAACTAGAGCGGCAGTTGTCACTGACTGCAATGAAGAAAATAGTCCTCCGTCGTGCATTTTTACTCTAGACTCTACAACTATAGAGGAAGTTTGCAATAATGATGATTTTTTCGCCTAGTTTTTGTTTCATAGTGGTTTGCTTTTCGTTGCGTGCTTTTCTTTCATGTTTGATATGTTCTTAAAACAGGGTAGAGATTTGTGTGCAGATCATGAATTATTTAAAGTCATTTGTGAAAGGGAACGAAGATGCAGCGCCAAGCGGATCAGAAACGGTTGGTTTTTTACTTATTTTGAAAATTCATCGGTGATCACGCAAGTGTTTGCAGGCTGTTGCTTGTGAATGTCAGGTTTACAACATTAGCATATCTGTAAAAATGAGTTGCTGTTGCGATAAAGTTAACGCTATAGTGTGTCCAAAACACGTTCATTTTGTAGCCAGTTCACTACATGTAGATGAACAACTCAGCAAATTTTATTGCTAGTCAGTGCTTTTTCAAAATGTAAACGTATCTCACTGTAATAAAATTGGAGAAGCAGTTAAAAATGGAAAGGTAACATTCGATGGAACTTAAGCCACATGAGCGTCCTGAAGAGTGATCCTTATTAAGGAGAGCTCTAAATGCGTTTGTAAGTTACGGCTGTTTTGCTTTGATCAGTTGAAGTTGCTTGCTGCTGTTAAACGTCAAGAAGAAATTTGGAAATTGCCGCGTATTGTCTGTTCGGCGACTAAAATAAACGCTCTTTTATGCAGGTTGCCCGTCTCTGCGACCGGGTGGCTTCATCAACGTTGCTTGAAGACAGGCGCGATGCGGTCCGCGCACTTAAATCCCTTTCTAGAGTGAGTTGCTTCGTTGAACACTATTTAACCATGCTGTTGTATAGCGGCACTAACCGTTTTTCTTGCACACGAAGAAATTTCGCATGGAAGTCGGATCGCAAGCCCTGCCTCACTTAATCGAAGTTTTGCGTTCCGACGCGTCCGACGAAGAAATGGCTGCGTATACCTTAGAAACATTGTTCAATCTAACCACTGTTGATGAAGAGGACGAAGGTTTGTGTCTGGTGTATAGTTATAGTTATCCTGCGATAGAATGTGCAAACAATAAACCGTTCTTCGGAGTAAATTCTACTTGCTGTGCACTTGACAACGCAGCTCCCACATTTCCATATTCTTCTTCACGAGAGGTGTTTTCTGATGGTTTTGTTTGCATCTTAAACTTCTCGTTGGATGTTTTCACAACAAAGAATTTCTTTAAGGCATCTTCGCTATAGCGAGTATTACTGATTTCCAGGTGATCCACTGATCCAGTCTGAACTCGCGAACTCTTTTGTTGAGAAGATCATCGAGCAAAGCGTAAGATAGGAGGTTATTCTGTTTTAGTTAAGGCTGTGGGTAATAAGGCTAATATCAAAACCAGTGAACAGAAAAGATCAAACCAAAACTGTCGATTCTGGTTTCTTGGCTTCATCCGGAAAGTTGTGAAAAAGAATTCAACTTTTGTTACAAACGCGCTTTCTTGTAAAGAAACCAGTAAATCAGTTTTCTGAGAGAAATTTTCTATGGTTAGGGTGAGCTCTGTTCTCTTCCTGTCAACACTTGCCATGTACAGTGCTTGCGCAAAGGACCAGTGCTTAACCAAACATTCTGAAGCATAACAGGACATTGCCGAAAAACGACGCTGCCTTTAAGCGAAAAGCGATGTAACCTCAACCATTGTGACCTCAAGGTTTTGTAGCGTCGTTCATGCGTGACCGCCGTCACAAGGATATGCGACAAATCTGAATTCGTGCTGACGTGGGCGGTGACGTGCATACGTTTTTGTTCCTGCTGATCCGCAACAGTTCCGGCTTCTTTCTTTCAAAAATAAACTCTCCAATGTCAACGCCATGCGAGGTCTGGCACTGACCGTCGAGGGTGTGCTGCACGAGGGGCGTGGTTTGGAGGGGTTTAAAACCAACCTGAAGTTCGACTAAAAAAAGCTGCTTGGATAGGTTGGCGGGATATTGACAAAAAAACTAATACCAGAAAAAATCGCGTTGGGTTTGAAAGCAGTGGCTACTGCTTCAGGTAAAATTTACTTTAGTGTTGTGAGCATCAACACTGAAATTTTGCTCGCTGGAATAATAAAAGCTACGTGTGGTGCATTTAAGCTTTGACTAATATTCAAAGAAAAGGAGCTGTTAGTCTTTGCGGTGCGATGGTTGCTGTAACCATTTGACGTCGATGTGGGACCTGCTTTTAATGCACTTCCATTGCCTCTGCATTCCAGGAAAACGTTGTATTGGTGCTTGACATGGTAGAGAAATACGACTTTTCAGTAAGATGGTGCGCGATCCGCTTACTGACCTCACTGCTCAGAGGAAGGCCGAACGCTGTGCAGCAGATTGTCCTTGTCCAGCCGATGGGTACGTCGGGATGGTTGCGTTGTGCGGCGGTCTGTTTACCTGTGCAATAGTCTGGACTTTGTTGCAGGCATATCCAGGGTAATGGACCTTCTGACCGAAAGTCGTGAAGTCATTCGAAATGACGTAGGTATTTTTCAAACTCGGACAGCAGGCAATGATTATCTCGCCGCTCGGCAACTTACATTTGTGTTTCACTTGTCGCAGGCGTTGCTGACTCTTATAGAGATCACTAAAGGCAATTCGAACATTCAAAAAATCGTAGCATTCGAAAACGGATTCGAAGCGTTGTTTGCAATCATGATCGAGGAAGGTCTGTGTGAAGGAGGCGTTGTGGTCGAGGACTGTTTGCTGCTACTTCTTCAACTTATCAAGAACAATACCTCCAATCAGCAGTTTTTCAAGGTCTGCGCCACTTGTTTATAATGTGCTAGTGGGGGTAGACTGCTGTACAAAGACGATGTGGAGCGGACGAAACTGAACTTATGCTATTTCCCTTTATTCACTGTCGCACTTATGTCACATCCGGGCGTGAAGCTGGTGTGGGTTTAGTTATTGTGAATGCGACGTAATGTCTGCAACGTTTCGAAAACACGGCCTGACCTCCTCAAATTTGTCCGAAGTGTGTTGCCTCGCGTTTTCAGTGAGGTCTGTTTAAAATTGTGATATGTTGGAGTGTTGCTATCATATGTTGTTGTTCAGCATTAAAGCTATTTTAACGTCGTACAAGCGATTTTTGCAACAACCGCTTCTAGCGAAGGGGTGGTTCGATTAAACCAACCGACCCAAGCATAACGTTATCGCGCATGGAGAATAAAAAAAAGGCTTCTGTCCAAACACAGGAGGGATCTCTCATACAACGACTGACGCCGTTTCTCGATATTTCGTCGGACAGTTCGTGGACTGCGCAGAAGAACGCGAACCTTCACCTCTTACTGAAGGTACTCGTAAGCCGGTTGTGCTTTGGTTTTGTATGCTAGTGTGAAGAAGCGATTTTTTTGTTTGTTTTCGAACTTCCTTCAGTTGATTTGATAATGTTTTTGGTTTCCTTCATAACTGTTTTGTTTTATTCAGCAATTTTTTTCCTTGGGAGATTCCTTCAGTTTGTTTCGGTTTGTTCCAAAGCTTTAGAGTATCAATCCTCTTTTTTGAAACTTCACTTCACAAATGCACCAAGCAAGGAGGCAGCTGAACTCCTGCTCTTATTTGTGAACAGGTGGTTCGAACCCTGGTTTCACCAAACAACCCGTCGAACGTAACCTCCTCCTGCCAGCTGGGCATGCAGCACTGCAACTTGCTGGGAAAGCTGTCAGACCTGTTGATGGCAACTGGGGTTCCAACTGACATTCTGACAGAGGTGCGAGGCTGTTTTGCTTCGCTCTAAAAGTGTAGATTATTTTCTTTTCAAAAGGAGCCAAAGTTTTGAACAAACTAAAAAGAGTTAAAAGTATGAAGTTCAACAAAGATTTTCATTAACACTAAAAAAGCCTTCAAAAAAACATACGTGTTTCATTTTGAGACGTTTCGGATTTTTCTTAATCTATCTTCAGTCAAAAAAGCAAAGCAACACTTGGTAACAAAGCTTCTGCTGCCAAAATTTTTCTTTTCTTTAGTCTTAGTTTTCTGGTATGATGTCAGGCCGCAACCGGTTTTGCTTAAACTGCAGCGCTATGCAATATACTGCGATTGCCGTTAGAAGTGTGCGTTGAGTGATGAGTATCAATTTTTCCCGCCTTTCTCGATTTTTTGCTCGCACTCCTGATTAGCGGTGGCTGGGTGAACATCGTCGCATACGGATTCTTCTTTCGCGACTTTTTATTTGCGTTTCTGCTTCCAGACGATCAACACCGTATCTGAAGTGATTCGTGGATGCGCGGACAATCAGAGATACTTTTCGACGGTCATGGCCCCGTGGAACCCCCCTCGCCCGGCACTGGTGGTCCTCCTCATGTCGATGGTCAACTCCCAGCAGCCCTTTCCCCTCCGGTGCGCCGTCCTCTACTGTTTCCAGTGCTTCCTGCACAAGTGAGTTCGCATTTCTTCCTTCGTCTTTGCCAGTACGGCCGCGTGGTGGCGTGCTGCGACATCAATGACGTGTCCTTCACTATATTCGGTAACAAACCGTTGTTAGTGGTTGCCTGGCAGCTGCTACTTTGTCTTGGCGCTGAAAACAAATTTGAAACAAACAGTAACGTTGAAGCAAATGTACGTAGGTTATGAACGCTTTCCTTGCATAGGCGTAGTCAGTTGGGCAAAGGGGCCATGCCCCCCAAAAATTTCTAGCATATCTTGTCATTTCGTGCTTTGAGAGGCGTTGTCCCAAACAAAATACTGTCGCTCGCATAAAGTCAAAAGATTTGGCTCCCCCCAAAATTACGTCCGTCGTCGTCGTTAGCGGCTAAGCCGCTGTTTCCTTACTGTGCATAAGTTAAAACATTTACCTCAAGTGTTTCATCGTCAAGCGTGAAGTTAACTACTACAAGCTTTCAGATGGAAGTTGCAGAGTGTTAGGCACTTACTGGGTCATGTGGCATTGTTTGGTCGTAAAGTTGGTCTTCAGTAAATCCTTTCAACAGCTTTGTCATGTTCTTGCGTTGCTCCATAGTTTATTGTCGTTGTTTTTCCGACAGGAACATGCAAGGGCAAACCCAGATCATTGAGACACTTCTGCCTTCATCGCTCGACCGTGAGTTTCCCGCTGTCGTTGTGTGTTTGGCTCTGAACGAGTCTCGTGATGAGCAGACTGGTTAAAATCTCTTCGTAGAAGCGTTCTGGTGTATGTTCACCAGATTTGGAGTGTGTGGTCCCCGTAAGTCGGTTTGTCATTTCACCATCTTCTGGCCTGAAGCCACTTTTGGCCAATGGACAACTTGGTCCCGTGACGACGCGTTGGCTTAGACCACTTGATGACGTTACAGCTACGGCTTGGGACCAAACAACCCCTTCCAGTCTATATATCTTTCATCTTGTTAGGGCGTTACATTGTTACATTCTAAGGAAAAGTGATCAGAGCTGGAAGAATTACGTTTCTTTCCTGCGCTGGCCGATATACTTCAGAGCCCTGTTAACATTTTGCGTTTAAATGCAAAAGTGGGAGAGTTTGGTTGAACCTTGGATTATTTTGAAAGTTACTATGCATTTTGCGCGTAACTTTGCAAAAATCTTGAAAGGTTTTCACGAATATCCTACTACAGCGTCTGCAGTGAAAACGTTACTCCCCGCAAACGACTTCAACATAATGCTGCATATTGCCGTCAAACGGGTCTCATACCTTTTCTAAACAGGAGCGTAAACTTTGTGCTTCATCCCTAGCGCACGATGTGTCAACTGGCCAGCTGCTGTGCGGGGGACTATTCGCCCACTCTGACCCNCTGTCCAACTGGCTCGCGGCCACTGCCCTGTCCCACACGCTGGCCTCAAACGACCAAGCCAAACTTCAGCTTCTACGCGTACAACTTGCCACCGCTCCGGGGAATGCCCCTGTTACGCTACTGAAGCAGATCACCAACATTATCCAACAGGTACAGTTCCGTTCAATCAGTTGGTAATTACGGTGACATGTTACAAGTTTTATTGCACTGTGTTTTTTGTTCGATTTTCTCCAGATCTGTCGCATTAACGAAGATGGCGCATAAGTTACTCAACGAGACTTGGTTTTTCAAGATATTTTTCTCCATTTTATATGTTTTTGAAGTGGTTGTAGAATGCTCCCCAGTTTTTAAAAAAGGAGAAAAATTGCAGTTCTTGATTTTTGTGAAAAAAATCAAGCATTTTCCCATCTGTTAAGCGCAAGTGTGGTTTCTCAGTGCATTGTTCGCTTGTGGCGTAATAATCATGGCTTGTCTTTTAAACTAAAGTTGGCGTGCTTTCTCTGATTCTAAAAGTCTTAGCGCGTGTTCGACACTGTTGTTGGCATGATTGCTAAGTCTTGCTTTAGTATTTCAACTTTTCACTCGTAAGCTTTTGCTTGCAATTTACAGGACTGAAAACGGGCGATTGGCTCGCAATCGCTTTCCCAGTAAAACATTTTGCGATCAGGTTCAGCTGCTTTGCCCTTGTGGTCTTTCGTCACTTAATTAGCCTGTTTCTGTGACGATTTCCCAACGAACCGCTGTTTTTATCGATTTGTTTCTTTCCGAACAGACCAATCACCTCCAGACAAAGGTTGGCTTGCTGAGCCTGCTGTGCGGATGGTTGTCCAGCTGTCCAGTCGCCGTCGGACACTTGCTGGGCGATGCGAGCGCTGTTCCATTTGTATCCTTAACTGCTCTGCTGCAATTTGCATTTATTACTGTGTTTTGAACCAAAACATTTACATCGATTCGTGCGATGAATATTTATGCAGCTGTTCCTCAAATGAACACCATGAAATCGTTGCGTAGGACTAAACTTTGGTCAGAATGATTAGCGTTACTGGAAGTCTTGTATTGGAAAAACCTAAACAATTTCGTGTATATTCAAAAAGCGTGCTTAACCACTTGCTGAAATAAATCATTCGCTTGCCGCGTTGCTAAAAAAATAGTTTTTTTTGTGCGTTATCCGTAACCTTGAGTTTCAAGCCAACAGCTTCACCCCCTCTGTCCACCCCCACTTAAACGCACTGCCAGTGAATTGTGACGTGCACAGTCGGCGCGGTGAATACTTACGCAGTTGTTTTTCAAGTGAACACTATAAAGTTGTTGTGTAGAACTAAACTTTGGTTGGAATAATTAGCGTCACTAGAAAACTTATGCAATTTCGTGTGTATTCAAAGAGCGTGCTGTCACTTGCTCAAAATAACAGATGAAGTCATTCGGTTGCTACGTTCTTCAAAAATTAGTTTTTTGTGCGTTACCCGCAACCTTTAGCTTTTAGCCACTAGCTCCAGCNCCCCCTGTGCCCACTCCCACTTTAATCCAATGCCAGTGAGCTGTGGCTCACCGCGTATACAGTCGATGCCTTTCCTTAACATCACCCCCACCACCACTGCTTCCGCCACCCAGCTGCTCAGTCAACTGGCGGAAAGCGGCAACGAGTTGAACTTTGCCGTCCACGGTGTCTGCGCCCTGCTGCTTGGAATCTGCATCATCGAAAACGACGGCACGGTGCAACAGTTCACCAAGTACGTCGCTCCTTTGTGGTGATGACGTCGCGCCGACGTCATGCGCGTGACGCGTGTGCGTTTCTTTGTCAGGGAGTCGCTCATCCAGCTGGTGGACGCTCGCGTGGGGGTCGAGCACTTCAGCGACGCGCTGACCTGCCTGTCCCAGCACGGGCTGTACGCGAAGGCGCTGCAGAAGCCTCAACCCAGCGTCGAATCGCCCGACGTGCTGTTGTTCGATCACCTCTTCGCAAAACTGTTCAAAACCTTAGAAGGTATAGTGACGTCGTAGTAAATGTTTGCCTTCTGCTTTGAGTTGGAAATGACGTAGCTGAAGTTATCGGTTCGGGTGATTCCCCGAAGCAACCCCTGAATTTTGAGCAGTGAATGGGAGTTGTCGACCAAAGACTGCGTCGGCGTTGTCCGTTGCTGTGGCAACTCTGTCGGTGCATAGATGATGTGCACAAGTTTCCATTGCTGGTGATTGGTCAGCAATCATTGTTACGCTCTTGGCTAGGGCTCTATTCATGAAGGACGTATAAAGTTACTGTACCTCGCAAAAACCATTGCTACTAATGGCACTAGAAGTTTAACATGTTTTAGGAATTCGGACAAAATTTTACGGGGTTTTGTTTTTCTTGCTGCGTGATCCATGAAGTTGGAGCGGAGTTTTTGTCGTTGCAGCTTCTGAATTAAGATGGGTTCATTTTTTGCTGCTGTAAAATGGTCGCTTGGCTACCCTGAATCGAGAGGTCTGCTCAGTCGTTTTCGTAAACTTTCGATTGCAAAGTTAGCGCAGAAGATTTAAAACTGCATTGCAGGCTCTTCAGCAACATCTGATTCAAACCAGCATGGCGATTTTCAGATGCTATGTCATGTTTGGTTGGTGTTTTATTATGTCCGAAAAACTCGTTACAAATCTTAAATCTGTGTTTTTTTCAGACGTTATAATAAAAACCGTTTCCAATCTGGATGACGTAAAGAAAGAGGAGGAAGTGAAAGCGGCGATGAAAGCTCACGATTCCATTGTGACGGAATACAAGACATTGATCAGAGAGCAGGTGTGTTCTGATAGAGAGCCTTATTTCCGGTATCTTTCAATATTTATTTCAAACACTGCCACCCTTCCGCATGGCAGGATGTGAAGTTAGAAGCTTTGCAATCTCAATGCAAGAAGCTGGAAGACGAACTCGCTTCAGCGAATAAGCTGCTCACAGAGCGTGACGCGCAAGTGCTGCAACTGAAAGACCAGTACAACCTGATAAAGGTTACTCAAGGTCGGTGACCGTTTCTTGTTGGCAAGCTGGTGTCCACGAGTGACTCAAAGTGCTGCAGTAACGTAACAAAACGTATTGCCAATGCCCTGAACCCTTCTTCAACCTTGTTCTAAGACTTTTGCTTTCTCGTATAGATCCGAGCGCTGTTTTTCAGGCTTGCGCCCAAGCAAACAGGCCCGTGGCCAGGTTTTGGGGGGGGCAAAATACATCTTTAGGGGACAGGAGTCTTTTTATTGTATGTTTAGGACAAATCTTTCTGGGCACAACAGAATTAGGTAGGGAACAAAGAAAATTTGGGGGGCACTGCCGCCGAATGCGCCCCCCCCCGGCTACGGGCCTACTGGTATAGAAAGAGCGATTCATTGGTCAATCAAACAGACACCGTAAACACCCGTTTGCCGCTGGTAAAGTCACTGTTCACATGGCCCGTGCAGTAGTCGGTCGGATTCACGGCTTGTGTTGCTCTTCCTGGTCCAGTGTTCCCACTGACGTGCGCAACACCACCAGACAATTTGCGCGGTGCTGTCTTATTCTCGTGCACTTCGAACATTCTAAATTTAATCCGATATAAATACATATCGCATAACGTTGGGCACGCTTTACTGTTTGTGTGTCTGCATGATCGCGCAGTTGCATGCGTTTAGTGCGCAACAAAACAAACATTTGCTCAGTGTAGAATTTTACTGAAGGGAACACTGTCCCGGTCGTTGTGAGTCATCAATGAAAACTCGCGTCTTCTTTCTTGCACGCCCGCGATGCATTCGATAAACGACCGCCAACAAACAACGCCTGCGCTCGCCACCGCACTTCCCGCCCTCCCATGCTTGGCATGTCGCCGGCCAAGGTCACGTGACCCGGGGTTCGCGAACCTTGCGACATCTGCCCCCCAGCTTTCCGGAACAGCCGGCGGCCTGATTTGGACTTTGCACTTTTGATCCGCGAACTTCGGCCCCTGCACTGGAAACGGTGGCTCTTTGTGACGTAGTTTGTTTGATGTGTCCGCTGCACTGTGGGGGTCGATTGCGAGTTGTTTAAGTTGCTGGTCAGGAGTTGACCTCAATACGAATGGAACACCGCCATTCATTGGCCTGATGCAGCATGCTCATGTTTTGCTCACCCCTCTTAGTTGCCATAGCAGCAGTCGGGCAGTAACCAACATCAAATTGCCTCCGTCCTGTATTCCATCAATGACAAATTATTACCACAACTCCTCTCCCCGCAAAGGACCTTTCGTCATGAGAAGCTGCTGTGGTGGCGAAAATCAACTGTCGTCGAATCGATTGTGACGAGACAATCGTGAAAACCAGCTGACATTCCACAGCCTGTACGCCACTTCTGTGCAAGGAACCTGATGTTGACTGCACTGGGACTTGTGCTTCCTCCACAACCCGACGCTCTTATACATTTCTACAACTTTGCGTTTGCATTCTCTGTCGTTGTCTGCTTGCCTCATGACCCGCAATGTTTCCCAAGCATTGAGTTGCAGACGCAGTTGAGAAATTGTTAAGATGCCAGGTTTACATTTGAATACGAAAGTAGTTATTTACCAAAATTTGATGCCACCTACATGGGGTTCATCGACATGAATTGCTGCCTTAAGAACA
>JGI24159J19872_10006977_pt1 | contig 14761 bp, 11 predicted proteins | sample Ectturendosymbi4_FD_19872 | JGI IMG/M metagenome (IMG submission 19872) | reverse complement strand
GGCACACTTGCAGCGGGCACAATGCGCAAACTAATGATTACTTTACAACAGATCTATAAACTGTCCACGAAAGACGAAGAGAATGCTTGGGCTGAAGAGCGATTCGTTGCTCTTAATAGCTCGACAGTGGTGAACAATAAGTCTTACAAGTCAAAAAGAATTACTTCTTCAGGAAAATATGTTTTATTGCACTATAGATTAAGCGTTCGATATTTACTTGGAATTACGTTCAACCACTGTGGTCATGTAATCAAGCGGATTGGTAGAGTGATTTGATTTCCTGACGTTAATAACCAACACCATGAATGGAGTTTAAAAAATAAACTACGGGATGTTATGAAAACAATTGGCATTCCTGGTGACAAAGACCTGACTTTAAGTGATTTGATCGAAATAAGGTCACACTAAGTTCAAAAGATAAGCTTCTGGGTTTTAGCTGGTAGTAATAAGCTATCACTATCCGAATGGTTGCATTCATATCTTTGAATATTGCAACCGAAATTTTAAAGTAAATGGTAAGTTAGCAACGAGTTTATCAACAGGAAATGCAATTACGATGCCATAGTTCAAAGATATTTAGCTTAGCCTACGGAAGACAAGTGAGATCAGAGCAAAAAGTGTGTTGTTGTACAATTCTACGTCACTCCTAAAACGCTCGAGTCGCAAAAGTCAGTCCCTTAACATTATTTGTTGAAAGATAAACGCTTGCGCAGTGCCCCTTGTTCGGCAGTGTTTTTGTTATTGCATCAACATAACCGTGAGAAGCCGTGGTATTTGCAAGATTTGTGTGGTATTTGTAAGATTAATCAAAGTTACATTAAAAAACTTGTACGAAGTAATAGGAACTGTTACGTGTACAGTGTACTATATGAACTGTATCATCGAAACAAAGAACTCTCATCATTATTGTTTTTTTTATAAAATCAATCGTGACTGCGCAGATGCAGCTCTTTATTGATGTTTTAACGCTTTGAAGTCGAAGTGTGACGAAGTCACCGGGAACGAAAGTAGGAAATGGAGCGTCTGGAACTGCAGCGCTGCTTTAACATCGATCACCGCTATTTTCCAAGAAACCCAACGCACCAACGGAAGCTTCACTTATATTACAACAAACATTAACTGTAATCCTTCTTACTGTTCTTAAGCTCATGGCAGAAGTCTCGTGATACATTTCTTCAAGTATTTCTATTTGTAGCTCTTTGTGGAAACTTGGGTTTGTTGAAGTTCAGTGCAGATATAAACTCTACGAAATTTGGCTCGGGTTTCCCACATTTATCAGTGCAAACCCAACAGTGAAGCAAACGAGCTCCTCGTTCGATATAGACATCAAATATATATAAAAGTCTTGCCCATTTAGATCTGAGCAGATTTTGAAATACTGAGTTGAAGTGTGTAACTGGGAATGTTTGTTTGTTTTCGTAAGGGTCCAACGGTTTTTCTCGATATAATAATTTAAAAATTTTTCTCCTACGAAACAAAAAGTTGTGTTTTGGACGAAATCCAACAGAAAACATCCAAAACAAGATTCTAATAGTACTGAACTACATAACTTCGCAAACTTTTGTTTGAATATAAAGACGAAATAGTTCGTTACTTGGTTGCGGATCCTTTCAACCGGACTGTGACGCAAAATGTATTGTTCCTAACCCTAAAAACAAACAAATTATCAAAAATGTCCTGAACTAGTGAGAAGCTCTTACTAATTTCTACTCTTTTTCCCCAGTTTGCCTTAGAAAGGAAAAAAAGCATCTGATGTGTAAAATATTTTCTGAATGGTTTTGATGCTGATCCCAAACTCTACCAACGGGGTCCTGGTTTGGACCAAAAATAGCTGTAATTATTTTGTTTTGAACATTTAATTTGTGGGAAATGTCTCTTTTTTCATGTATGAATGTCGAAAATCATCTACGCCAGAATTGTTATTTGGAGTCGTTGTCAGTTTTAAAACCAAAAACAAACAGAACAAACATGAAATCAGTGAAGCTTGTCAGTAAATTTTGTAACATGGACCAAAAGCAAAAAAACGAAAATCTCCGAAAAAATTTTGTTTTCAAAAACATCAAAAATAGTAACAGGATTATTTTTGTCTTCTCGGCAAGGATTTTTAGCGCTCTTTTCAGTGAAACACTGCAATTTCAAATACGGACAAACATTTGAACATTAAATATAACTTGATAAAACACCGGTCACAAAATGTTGATATCGTGATCGGCAAAAGGAAACACCCTTGTCAAATGGTGATGTTATTGAGCCTCAGTCGAAGCATCGTTCGTATGTACGCTTGTAAGGCATTGCTAAGATTTCGAATGAAAACAGTCTGTTAGATGCCTTGGCGATGATTGCACGCAACAGCTTTATTTCAGGTGATTCAATCCTTAACGATCTCGTGTGATGAGGAAAAGGCATCAGTTGATGACTGGGGTGTATCCGGTCAATGTTCTTGCAAACCCAGGCACCAGGTCAAACACTTTTCAAAGATCTATTTACGGCAGATATTTTACTTCGCTGTCTGACACGTGGTCATACGTTGATGAGGAACACCGATAGTTGGAGATGTTCCTAAAACCGGAAGATGCGTCACTTGACGTCAATCAATCGTTTAGCACTGCTTTGGTTGAATACAGTAAAAAGACAATGCCACACTGAAAAAATTAAATAGCTTCGTGAAAGGTTGCAAAGCGCTTGTCCTGCTTTTGATGCTTTGTTGTGGAGGGCATGTTAAGTTGGTGGCATAGCTTGATTTTATGCAGGCTACTTGCGCGAATGTCGTGTAGAGGTCGCTCAATATATTCACGTTTGCTTTGTAGCTTCTGTATTTGTGATGAAGAGAGAAATGAAGCCGTTTGGGAGTTTTTATTTTTTTCTGTAGCTTTTACAATTTGTACTTGATGCGAGGTCCATACAGCATGTTTTCTTTCCGTGGTTGTGATGTTGTGTTCCTGAGATTCTCTTCAGCAACGGGTTAAAACGTTTGCCAATTACTTGCATTATGTGTCCTGGAAATCGTCGGTTCTCTGGTACTGCAGTGCTACTTCATCATTGGTGGGCACCATTTTCCAAGAACCCAGTCGTAATAATGGAATCTTTAGCAAATATAACCAACTTTTAAAATGTAAGAGTTTTCTTCCCTACTGCTCAAATGTTCATAGCAGTGTTGTGATATAGACATGTAGCTTGATGGGTAACTTACGTTTCATTTTGGCTTGTTAAAGTTCACTGCAGTTAGGATTTCTAAATATTGGCTCTGGTTTCTCATGTTTAAGTAGCCTAATGTAAACACAATAGTAAAATAAACAGGCTGCTGATTTGGTCTGGAAATTAAGTCATGTATGAAAGTCAGCCCAGCTAAGTCTACGCAGATTTTGAAATACTGACTTGAAGAGTGTAGCTGGTAAACAAACGGTTTTTATCCAAATAGTTTGATTTTTTTTCACGTATGAAGACAGACCTTATGTTTTTGTTGAACCTGAAGAATTGCAAATTGCAATAAAAAGAAATGGTTATCTATCTAGTTGTGTACCATTTCAACGAGACGTTGACTAAATGTGAATGAAGGCCAAAGCGTGTGAAAATTAGCTCATGATTTTCACTCACATTACCTGCATGGTTTTCAGTAAAATGAAGTGCAAAATATCAAAGGTTGAAATAATTTCAAAATTTCTTGCCGTAACTGTTTTTTGGAACACGTGACTGCCGTCTTCATGGCAATATTGTCATGCATAAGCGTTATTGGCAGATTTGTTCGGAGTATTAGCAGCACAGCGATTGCAACGTTGTAGTAAACCCATGCTTTATGTGTTGTTTAGATCAGTGCTTGTCAACCGGGTGTTTCGTACACCGCAGAGCGTACCAGGATTTTTAAGGGATGTACTGTAACACCGTGGTGGAATGTACAGGAGTGTGCCAAGTGTGTGCTCCTGAAGAACAATCACACTATCTCACATATGATGTTCTTAGCTCAAGCTCGGTTTGTTAACTTTTCACAGTTTTTAAAACCGTATCTTTCGGGGAGTGTGAATTCATGATTTGTCCGTCTTTTCCCGGCAGTTTGTTCGTAATGTTGATCAGGTGCTAGCTATCGCGTGATCACGCATCCTTTGTCTTTCGTTTAACGCGGCAGTCGGGGGTCCGTCGGTAGGGAAGGTTGGGAACCATTGCCCCAGCTTGACGTTTATGTAAGCTTTAACGTGACAATCACGCTTTTCTTGCCAATGGTTATTGTTTTGTAGTGAGCTACGCAACGTATTTTTTCCACATTAATTTTCAAGCAGTTAGCTGGAGCTAAACGAGAACTAATACCGAGAAGAAGTGAGTAATCTGTGTGTTAATTACAACTTTGCAACTTTTCAGTTCAGATTTTGAGCTACTATCATTTTATACTTTAGAAAGTTATTGCAGTAGTATTTTTACCTTCAGAGAAAATGGTCAGACTCGAGTTTTTTAAGAACACCTTAGTAGCGAAACAGAGTTGTGAAAAAGACCACAGTAACTCTCAAAGTAAAGATTTCAGTGAATCACGGGAGAGTAAGGATGTCAGCAAATCACATGCTGAGGGCAACGTAACCCATTTTTCCGGGAGTAACGTTGTGAATCAGCAGTGTACTCCTGTAAAGAAAGCTATTCAGAAGAAAAACAGTCTTCATTGTAAAGAAATCCAAATGGAATGATGGCTACTAAATCGCGTGTGGATTTTATCGCACAAAAGAAGAATTGTTTAATCAACCCATATCCATGAGCGTATTGCTTGTTTTGTAAATCCGTATTTGGCAATAGTAATTTGGCTCCAGGACATCTCAAAAACATTTGAAATCACAGCACCATTCTCATCAAGATCAGTCGTAACGTATTATATGCTGCCGAGGGCGGCATTCTTTGAATGCAACAAGGCATTCTTTGAGGCATCTCTAGAAAGTCATTGCCGGCAACTTTCATTTTTTAAGAATAGTGTGGTAAAACAAGGAAATAACGATTTAGTATTTGCTTCCCTGAAAATGCTTCATATCCTTACGCAAAGAAAACGTCCGTATACGGAGTTTGAATTTTAAATTCTTCCTTGTCTTGAAATGCCGCTGATATTCTGCATGGAGGAAAAAAGCCGTTGATGAAGTAAGGCAAAGTCCGCTATCAGACAGTACAACTAAATGGAGATTTCTTCATATATCTTCTTCACAAGCTGAAGAAACCTCAGTCGTTTCGTATTCATCTCGATGAAATAATAGCTATTTCAGACGACGTGCAGGTGATTGTGTTTTGTAGGTTTGCCGATGAGGTAACAAAACCAATTATCGAGCATTACTTGTATATTTAAAAGTTGTTGGAGTTTGCACAACTGCCCAAGCCATCTTCGCCAAATTGAATCAGTTCACTGATGGAGGGGTTAGGATTAGACGAAGTGTCTACCGACGGAGCAGCAGCCACCTGAGGTTATACTGATGGACTTGTCCGAAATATCAAAATCGTTTGCCTTGACTGCGTTTCAACTCATCGAGAAACACTTGTGGTTAAGAGATTGAAGGAAGAAAACAAGCAGCGATCATGTCTGGAGATTGTTCTTGATGATGTCATAAAAATTGTGAATTTCATCCGCTCACATTCCAAGAAGCATCGAATGTTTTCAGAACTGCGCAAAGACATGGAAGCAGACGCAATGAGGTTACTACATCATGCTGAGGTACAATGATCATCCAGAGAAAAAAATTTAAAACGGGGCTTCAACTACGGCAAGAGTTGCAGGTTTTCCTTGCTCAACAAGGACATCCAATGTCCACTAATTTTCTAGAAAATTTTGGCTTGCAAAATTGTCCTACGTTTCGGCAATAATTGAGAACACAAATCGTTTGAATTTGTCGTAGCAAAGAAAGGTTATATGTGACGTTTTTGAAGTTGCCAGTAAGGTTCAGACGTTCAAACCAAAGTTGAAGTTGTGGCAAAGTAAAGTATCAATAGGCGATTTTTCAGATTTTGAATGCTTACAAGATTTCTTCCAAACTATTAATTGTGAGACTGAAGATACAAATCTGGAATCAAAATTAAAACCATTATGTACGATTATCTCGATGTTCTACTTCAAAATCTCAGTCTGTTTTCTAAAAGACGTTTATTTGAGTCTGATTTATCTGCTATGCGTTGTGCAACACTTTACAGACAAGACATTCGACTTCAGCAACTTGAAAGTATTGAGTTGCGGTCAGACTTGATCTAAAAGGCGGAATTTAGAGCTTTTTGAACTGCCCTAATTTTTGCGTAGAACTTCTCAGCATTCCTCATTACAGACGTCTCAGTCAAAAAGCGATTTCTGTTTTTGTTCGCATGCCAACAACCTAATCTTGCGAGCAAGGATTTTCTGCTCTTGTCAAAAGTAAAAAACAGAAAAGAGAAACTCAATCAAGGACGTTGATATAGAAAAATCAACTTCGTGTGTAGCAAATTAGATATCACAGACACGAGCACACACTTTAAATATTACAAGTTTTACCATTTGAAATCGGCTGCGCAACATTCACAGCGTAAAAATCGCTTAAATTTTGCACTGTTGCAGTAGTGGATTGTAGTGCATGGCAGGGGTGTACAGGTTTTCGAGCAAATGTTAACAGTGTCTATCAATACAAAAAAGGTTGACAACCACTGTCTCACATTAGTGAGTCCAAAAAGCGCAAACACATCTGAAATAGGCAAAACAAGATTTTGTGCTAGTTTTCAACCCATCGCACATTTCCGTTTCATCATTTGGTGTAATTGATAAAAGACCCAAATGTATTGCCTTTCGGCTACACTGGTGTGTGTAGTAGGCGATCGTTTTGTTTGCTGCATTGTTTTGCAACGCACGGATGGTGATATAAAGAAAGAACTAAGACGCACCGCCCGAATTGCACGAAATCAAAAATTTGTAAGTTCAGCTCCATTGAAAGTGCAACCGATTGTCTTTCGTTTTGTCGTCCACTGTGGATTTTTGTGATTATTTGTTATATTTCAATAGTATTTGGTCCGCACACACGTTAGGTAAGGGGTGGAGAACGTGGGTCACTGTGGCCAAAAGAAGCCCCACTGTGGCCAACAAACATCTCATATGATCCATACCAGAATTTTGTTGCCCAAGATAGAGCATCGCGTCAGAAAACTACATGATGAGCAGATAAGTCAAAGTTAACAGCAGCCTCTTTCACTTCTCATAGTTAGGAAGACCAGGTCATGCAACACCATGATAGTAAATAAGTTCCCCCCACTTAAGTGAATAGACCAATTTATAGCTTTTGTCTATCTGTATAGTCCAGCCTGTCCAGGTGTGACCAAACCGGCGCTCGCGAACCGCATGCTGCTCTTTTCCCGGTTTTCTGCGGCTCTTACGTAATTACCAGAAGTCCTACAATAATAACATGCATAACAGTAAACGGCTTGTACAGTTCTGTCATTGTCATTACATGTTTGTGTGTGATATTCACAACAAATGTCGCTGAGCAAAGGTATGTGTGTGAGGAAGAGATGGGGTGATGTTCATGTCTGCCAATGTGTATGCTGTGGCTCTTTGCGGCAGCACAGTAAGATATGTGGCTTTTGGTCTATGACTGTTTGGCCACCCCTGGTATAGTCCATGCTATTAGATGCATGAACAAGACCCGAATGGAGATAGTAGTGGACGATTTCATAACATGTCTTGATACTTAATTTTCGGTTAACTGAGGAGAGTCAAACTTAAAAACCAGCGGTTTAGTAAAGAAGGTTATGTAAGATCTTTTTGCAAAATAAGTATTGCACACGCATCACTACATACGATGCCCATCTTGGGCTTGGATCTGTTTCAATCAAATCAATGCAATGCTGCTTTGTCTTGCAGTGCAATTAGTTTTTTTAACATTTAGTTTACGACTGAGTGATAACAGTTTGACAATTGTAAGAGATAGAAGGAAGAACATACGTTTTGAAGTGAACAACATTCAGCTTGATTTAAATGAAAGTTAATCTCAACTATTTCCGTAATTTCACTCATTCTCTGAACTTCTGTATCTTTTTGCTCTGCAGCCGTTCATTCAATTATATTCATGGACGCTTGGTTATGCACACTGGTGCTTAATCACCAGGGCTGTTTGAATGGCAGTGATGCAGACAGAACCGTCGCCAGGAAGTCTTAACTAGGGGGCTTCACGTTCATGTGGCGGGGCTTTACGTTTGTGCCGGGGGGGCTTGATATTGAAAATTCGATGAAATCCCCACTGATTTGTAGTGTTTCATATTCCGATTTGGGGGAGCTTGGTACTTTGTTTGGGGGGGCTAAGCCCACCATAGCCCCCCCTTGGCGACAGGACTGGATGCAGATACAATATTTTTTCGTGGAGTCCGCTTTTCCTGGCCGTTATACCATCTCACATTACGAGGTTTTTCAGCCACGAGAGCTTGGTAAACTACTGTAAAGATGAAAGGTCGACACCTGTGGTCTTTGTCGAACGATATGCTCAAAATCGTTTAGAAAGAAGGTTTTCGAGTCACCGTGAGCTTCAGGAAATGTCGTCCTGACAGTTTCTCAAAGAGATGATTATGTCTCAAGAGAAGTGTTTGCAGATGCAGCTACCATGAATGGAACATCTGTGATGCAACAATCTCCGTTTCCATCCTTAACGCTGATATAGAATTTGTCGTATTTAGGTTTGGACACGAACCGTGTACCGGAAGAAAGCAGTGTTTCGAAGGTTTAACCATGGTGTTGTCATAGCAAATCTAAAGTAATGCAACTAGTGAAAAAACATTGCACGCAGCAACAGTGGCGCAACCAGCTCTTCATTTCGGGGGGGCAATTTTCATGAACTTTCATTCGATGACGTCATCGTGCTTATTCAGGCGTCATACAACTTTTTCGCAAACGGTCACAGATATGTTCTTGTCGAAACATTTCCGAAAATGAGAACTTATTAGTCTTAATCAGGCCCGTATCTACGGGGCCGAAGCGAAGCCAACACTAAAAATGTTTTCGCCCCCTTGGAAAAATGTGTTGGACATAGTTTAAAAATTTGGGACCCTCCCAGAAAACTCTTCGCCCCCTCTGGTGTCCCTGGTTGGTTACGGGCCTGCTTTTAATCAAGATGCGGACCGAACGATCAGGACAGAATAAAAATTAGTAGCCTAATGCAAACGCCTGGTTCCGCATTCAACTAGTGCAGTCATGGTGTCAGATGTATAAGCTACTAGTAAGCCTGCCTAACTTTTCGTCTTGGTTTAGAAATTTCGTCAAATCGTTTATCAAGATTTTTGAAACTTCAGTTGAATATATTTGCTGTAAGATAATTTCTGCAGACGATACTGCGAGTGGCGAAGCTGTCAGATACAAGAGATTATTGTCAGGATATATTTAATCAATGATGCTATTGTTTTAATTGTAGATACGAGATTTCGTCTGCCAACTGAAATACTCTTGAAAGGAATGCAGCAGGAACAGGGCCCTTGAGAAGAATAAAATGTGCTGGTGCGAGAGCTGTTTTGGGCCCCCTTATACATTATAACTAATGACAGCTTCACTAGCTTTGCAATACTACGACTAGAAAATGATATACAGTAGAATTTGTCTAATTCGTCATCGTTTAATTCGTCAGTTCGCTTAATTCGTCACTTTTTCGTCGGCCCCGGCAGAATTCCTATCTTTTGTGTACATTTCTGTTCGTCTAATTCGCTCAATTCGTCATCTCTTTCTGTCCCTGATAGGTGTTTTGTTCGGCTAATCCGTCATTTGCAATTTCGGTTGTGATGTTTAAGCAGTTAACACGTGTGGGAATTTAAACAAATCAAGGATCTTTATCTGAGAATTGTTGCACCTCGCAATTTGTTTATTGAATTTATACACGAGGTGTGAAGGACGACCCGGCTCTCCATTGAAAACGCAGAAAGTCTTCAAAATTTATTAAAGGTTTCAAACGTGCTAGATTAAATGCAGGAGTCTAGACAGAGTAGAGTAGGGGTCACCAACACGGTGCCCGCGGGCATGAGGTCGCCCGCAGGGAGCACGTTGGTCGCCGGCGGGCCTGTTTTGAAAATAGCATTAAGATGATGAGTATCGTCACAAAGATTAACATCATTAATGATAACATAATCAGAGGTAAATTGAACTAAATTTATTTCAGAAGTGTGTATCAAACTAGTAGCCCTTAGTGTTAATCGGTGCCAAAAAGTAGCTCTCAGTTACGTAAAGGTTGGCGACCCCTGCTGTAGAGCAATTAAATAATATAATTTAGTAAACAACCATAACGTCATAAAGTTGTATTTTACTATGTACACGAGTTACTATGATAAAGTATACAAGAGCTGCTATGATAGAGTTTTCACCTGTTTGCATAATTCGTCACTTCCCTTATTCGTCACTTTTTCTAATCCCCTTGAGGTGACAAATTAGGCAAATTCTACTGTACTTTACTTGGTATTTTACATCATAAACGTTTACCAATGTTATAACTAAATGTCAAAAGGTCCCAGGCTGATCTCAAATAATGCACATAACACGCAGTTGCTTTGCGAATTTCACAATTATACATCAAAGTTAACATTAACAGAAGGCTATAGTAATTCTCACTAGCAAAGCAAATTTAATACTTCTTTAAACCTAATACACTATACGGTAATAGGATGCGAAGAATTTCGGTACTCGCTTTGTCATGGATTCTAACAGTTTTTCAAAATTTTACTTGATTTAGTGTCGCGATGTCAATTCAGGGTTGCGGAGTGTCAAGGAAGCGCAGGCTTTTTGGTGGAGTCGGATTCCTAATGACACTAGGGGTATTTTGTCCGACTCCGGAAAGTCCGACTGGATCGCTTTGACATCACACTCCTAAGCTGGGACTTCCTGTTGAATCGGCACAATTTCTTATAAAACTTTTGTTGAAACAGAGAATTCTTGCTGTTTACCTCGACTTCCACTGAGTGTTAATTGCTACAAAATTCTTGGTCGCCAAACTTCATTTACTTTATGTTAAGGAGTCGGGGTCGGAAATTTTGGAAAGGTCGGAGTTGGAGTCAAACATTTTACCTCCGACTCCGCAACCCTGGATGCTATACTTGAATGATGGCCTCTATTTGCTTGGTCATGGTGGTGCGATCGAATGTTTGCAACAGGGATTTTCTTATTGACTACAAATTCTCAATGGGCCTAAGATCTGGCGAGTTTCCAGACCAATCTATCACATTTAATTTTGCTTCCTGAAAATCGTCTTCACTTTTTCAGATGAAAGACACGGGACAATATCTTATTGGAATTTCCTTCCACCATCTGGAAATGCCTTTCTCATATCTGGAATGGCTTTTCTCTCAATTACATCAATGTATTTGTATAAATTCATCATACCCACAATTGGAATAAGTGAAGCTACTACTGAAAAACTGAAACTGCCCCAGAACATCTTTTTGGCTTCCTTTACTAGCTCATTGCAATGGGTAGGACTTAATTGCTCACGATTCCTGATCATAATAAATCTGCTGTGTTTCCCTGGAAGAAAAAATGACTTTCGTCTGAAAACTGCACTTTGTCCGGTTTGCAGACCAATATTAAGGCTATTTTTTACACATTCTTAGCTTTTCTACCAGCCTCCGGTGGACGGCGTCAGGGTGTACTTGAACTTCTGTAATGCAAGCATGCACGAAATCCTTCTGTAAATCAAACCTCGTCTTGGCATACCTTTTGCAATGGCTATTTGGGTATAATTTCAGTGTTACGAAAGAGACACAATGCAACTCTGCTTCCTAGGTATGACATCTGCCATTAAAAATCACAGAAATTCCAACATGTACAACTCTCAAACAGGGGTGGGTATTAGACTTTAGGGCCCGAGTGAAAATCGCAGAAAGCCGCCCCAAAACATTGTACAATTTGTCATATGTCATTTGCACAATATATGGCCTTGAAAAAGGGCCCATTGCCCCTATGCTTGTTCACGTAACATCAAAAAAGGGCCCCTATATTTTACACATGCTACACAAAATTTTTGCTTGCTGAAAGCAATTTAAATTTTTATTTTGTCTGGAAATTTGATTCTGTGTGAAAGTCCATTTCACATTGTAACATGTTTGAAGTCATTTGATTTTACATTGCTCTTTGTCTACACATTAAAGTTGTTGAAGGACCCCATTTGGCACATATTTTTGCATTTTTTTGGAACACATATGACTTGCTCCAAGCTTTCGGCTCCAGATTGGTTCATCAGCTTTTAAACAAAGCAATGCAAAAACTAAGTGCGAAAGTCTCAAAGAGGGGCCTCGCGACATCTCTGAAAAAGGGGGCCCTGAGACGACAGCCTTGTTCCTGCTCTCAATATCCACCCCTGCTCTCAATTGCATACAAAAGAGAGAACCGGCTTCGTTCTATAACTCTATTGAGCTGATTAAAGTCCTGTGTAACGTCATAAAAGTATTTTTCGATCATTGCGTCATGTTACGCATTACATAGTGCTTTGGGCTAACAATGAAACAGCAGCAATTGAGATAATCCCAACCACACATCAAAACAAATGGCGATACATTGTATCTCGACTAAAACCACGACTTTAGTCAATTAATTTGCACAAGATTGTAGGAATAAAGTTATAACAATAAAAACTTTGTGCACAATTGCCCATTTCCATTTTGAACATTGAGGTTCATGGGCCCCCTAGATTTCTGTGGGTCCCGGAGCGGCGCATGGGCTGCACCCCCCTCTCGTGGGGCCTGAGCAGGAATGCAACGTTAACTTTATTACGAACGGTTGGTCCAGGCTCGCCACCAGATGTGGGTGGGCCCAGCCACTTTTGCTAGGAGTACCTAAACAACACCTAATCACTTTGAGGCTCTTGTAAATTTCGAATTTCCTTTGCAACATTAGAGCTTGGCTGTGAAACCCCACAACGGTTAAGCACCGAACATAAAAGCAAAAATGCTTGAATAGTAGCCTACAGTAACCCAAGGCAAACCTAAAGCTACACCATGAATGGAAGAGTTTATCGCAAATATAAGCAGCGGAGATGAGATTTTTTCGAAGAATGCATGGTGTGACACTTCGAGACAAAGTGCGCAGCTGTTAAATTCGTAAAACCTGAATATCGAACAACCTCTCCAATTAGAGAGACTCCAGGTTCGAGGCAAGTCCTGTTGGCCACTGCCACGGGAATCAGTGGCGTAGCCAGCCCAGAAATTGGGGGGGGGCAAAATGTTTGATTTTAGGCGAATAACACTATTTTGTTTGGAAAAACGCCTCTCAAAGCACAAAATGACTATGTTTTCTAAAAATTTGGGGGGCATGGCCTCTTTGTCCCCCCCTGGCTACGCCTATGGTGGGAATGCCGACAAAGAACCAGGTGCTGTGATTCAAGAAGTGACTTTGTAGGTTCTGGTCGTGGTGTGGAACCAGCAAATACATCAGAGGTTGCTGGAAGCAGTGAAGTGTNTTTTATCTCCAACAGATTGCTGCCTGAGCGACTCTCGCGAAAGAAAATGTTGGTGTTNAAAATGAAGTAGTTTCAGTTAAAGCTAAATAAGGTTTTTAATAACAAGTGCGGTTTTTGCAGATGAAATTTTGAAAAAGAAGTAACTAAAAAATTTTAAGGGATAAAGAAACTTTGCAGTGAAAGGAAAGAGTCCATTCCTATTGTCATGCCAACGAAAATGTTTGCAAAGCATCTGACGTCCGTGATCGTCGTGTTGCTTCTGTCATTTTTACCGTTTAAAGAAGGAAGGTTTGAAGCAGTTGGTGAGTTTGACATTCCATATTGAACGTGGAGTTTTTTCCGCTTGTGGGTTTCTTAAATTTGGACGAGACTTAACTTGCGCAACGTGGTTTGTCCAATCAAAACCTTAGTTACACTGTCAGTACTTCCCAATATCTTCCTACTTGCAGAACCTGGGTGATGGGAAATTGTGATTCCAGATTCAGAATCACTCAACTGAAATTACCGTAGTAATACAGTTGTTACATCGACATCTACCAAAATTTTGTCTCAAGCATGAAACATAAAATTTGTTTATGTTGTTTTTATTTCCTGGAATTCATCGCTGATACGCATTTCATTTCAATCAATAACATTTACTTGATTCATTTTATGAGTTATTGCCAATATTTAAAAAAAAAAGAAATTTCACAGATTTCAAACCTTCACCAACATGCGATGGGCCACCATGGAGGACAAATTTTGTATGCGATGGATACAAGAACTGCCCTGACAACAGCGACGAGAAAATGTGCGATTGTCCTTCGCATATACCTTTCGAATGTGATTGCTACCAGTCTGATGATGGCTGTGCAGTGAAAAGTTGGGGATGCATAAGTCAATCCACGGTATGTGATGGGCACAACACATGTGGTGACTGGTCGGATGAAAAGCTTTGTTTAAACACAAAATGTTATTGTAGAAATGATGAGTGCGTTAAAAGGTTCAAAGTAAATGATGGAAAGGTAGACATGGCAAGTGGACACGATGAGTTTATATGTTGTGCAACCCAGGGTCATAAATGTGGATGCATTCCAGGTAGTGACAATTGTACCTCACCTGGAAAGTGCATTCCAAGCATTTGGATCGGGGACGCTAGAGATGATTGCAGCACAAGCCACAGTGACGAACCATGCAAAGCAATTAAATGTCGGTGCGAAAATTGCCAGGTTATTGTTAATCGATGTTCAACAAATGAAAGTAAAGTGTTTTTGCTGCAAAATTCAAACAAAAACACCACGACCTGCCACATGAACAACCCATCCTTCCATCATCTGAACTTATCAACCAAATGGATCTGCATTTCATCTCTTTGTGGAAAATGTCTGGGAGAG
>JGI24159J19872_10006976_pt1 | contig 14761 bp, 9 predicted proteins | sample Ectturendosymbi4_FD_19872 | JGI IMG/M metagenome (IMG submission 19872) | reverse complement strand
CACGTCCTGCAACAGAAAAGACATTCGTTAAAAAATGGGTTTTTTATCGAACAAAATATGGGTACGCATCTTTTTGAGTCACCCTGTATTTCAAGTTTCTTAGTTGCCGCAGCTTGCGTTTTGATTTTCTTATTTTAGTCTTCAATTTGTTTGCTTTCTCTGCTCTTGCGTTACCCCTTCAACTTTGCAACCGTAAGCGTTACTTGCAGATTTCAGGAATTAGTATGCGTAGCGTGACGTGAAATCGATTCCCTATTTTTTTTAAATGCTGATCGATTCAAGTCCGTCGACTTTGTGGAGACTAGTTGCTTGAATCATGTAAAGGATAGTTGTATATTGTGTATGATAAGTGTTGCTAAAATCGTTTTCCGCTACAACAATTAACTTTTGTAGGTGGTGTACTGGTCAAAGATTTTTATCTCTGATGAATTTTTCAGGAACATTGTTATTTGGGCAAAAGTTGGTATCGTTCTGAATTCACCAAGATTTGCAGAGGTTTTGTGAAAACATGCGTACGTTGCAGATATAATGGTTTCCCAGAATTCCACTGCAAAAGCGATGAAAGTGAAATACACCTATAATTAATAAAATAAACATTTTCCTCAATTATCATATTTTTCAGCGCATATCCAGGTCTCAAACGTACAAGTGGTTTCTTCCAAAAATGCAACAGGGAATGTTTGTCTCGATATCACTTGGGATGTGACAGCTCCTTGGAAAAATGACCCGGACTACATTCAAACTTACAACGTAACGATAATAAATACTGGAAACAATAAAGCGATGTCATATATCACCAAGATGGTAAATGCAACCGACTTCCAGGTACATCGTTTCACGCTTTTATTGCGACAATGGCCAATTTAAAAATTCAATCAAACAAAGAAGAACGTTTACTTGTCGTTTTCTGCTTACCTTAATTTAATTTTAAAAAGTGTTGTATTGCGGTTGGTTTCAATTTTCAAGGTTGTTGGCATAAGCAAAAATTTGCCCTATGTCGGGATGATGTTTACTGCACCCAAATTTCTGTCTGAAAGCTGAGTTGTCGAAATTGAAAGGTAAGATGATTGATAAACAAATGCACACACGTTTCAAGAACTACACATCCAACATTCATCACGTGCAAAACGAAAACGGCACAGCACTGTATATGCAGGGAAGAAACAAATGGGGCAGTGCTGCGCATGGGAAACAAACAAGTAAAAATCAGCGAGACCAACTTATAAAAAGTAAGCTCGATAATGACAACCTGTGGGATGCATGATCCAAACGATGCTTTTGCGTGTGATGAAAAAAAAGGTAAAATGTTATTACAAACTTTTATTTACGTTCTTACAGCCTTTCATTGTATGCGTTTCGGCGTTTACCAACTACAACATCAGCATATCGGTTGGAAACAAAGGTCCAAAATTATCAGAGGCGATTGTGTCTCTGGATAATGCGACCTCGTCCCATACAAGCGCCGAGATAGGTAACGGCATAAAGTTTTTTAAACAAAAAAAACGCTAACTTAGCAGCGTTTTTCAAGTGGTGTTGATGTTTGTGCTCTAATTTACAGCACACACAGTTTACTTCTTGAAAAGTTGCAGTTGTTGCAATGCTTGTTTGTTTGTTTCCTCTCATTGGAAATGAGCAAAGGAAAGATTTTGGCTCCATTTCGATTTTTAGCTCGTGGTTAGAATTTAATTTATAAACATTTATTAAAGACACTTTTACTTTGTGAAAGCTCTGCAACTATTTGTCTGAAACTAGCCAAAGAATTCAAATTTTCTTGTAAAATAAAAAGATTTCAAAACTTGTACGATATTCGGTAACAGACTTTTATGTTGTGGAAAGTTGCATTAGGCACAGATACAACAAAGCAAATGACCAACAAATAGAATTATGTTGAATTATGGAATTATGTTAAACATCTTGAAATCAACTCCTCCCGTTTTCAGTAAAATTGAAATGAAAATGTACAGTAAAATGAAAAGTCTCGTTCTCTTTCGCAAATGTAACGCTCTCAGCGGACAAACCTAACCAAGGATCTTTTTGTGTACAGTCTGTTTATTGCATTCCAGACAGCAAATAAACTTAAAGGGCAAGAAATACTTCTGTTGCTAATTAAACGTTGTTTTTTGCTTAACATTTGCCAAAGATTATGACCTTGTTGCTTATATCAGCGATACCGACGTGGAGAATTTTCCAGTAATTGGATTTTCCAACATGGCGCAGGCGATAACTTAACATAAAACTTTGTGTTAATTAAGAACCCAACGCTCCTATCAATCTGACTGTCACCGACGCCAACGATGTACTGGTCAAAGTGCAATGGATTCCACCAGTTGAAGAAATGAGAGGTGTGACTTCGGGTTATCAAATAAGCATAAGACGAACAACGGAGGACTGCACAACTTTTAAAGATATTAATGGCGATGACCAGTGCAACGAAGCGGTAAGATAGAAGTGCCTGGAAAGTTAAAGTTCAAAGTGTTGCGAAATAAAAAAACTTCGTGCAAGTTGATATGGAAAAGAACGATTTAGGCTGTATCCTGGGTTTTGTTTGAGCTTTGCTTCAAGGACTAATATGCATTTTCTAAATGCAACGAAATTTCACAAAGAAAGCAGGTGTTTAATGAACGAAAGTTTATTACTCATTTTTCACCCCGGATATTTTCTCTCGGGGAAGGGGTCGCGGGCGCAGCAGCCCTAAGAGAACTCAAAATACCTCACGGTCGAAAGAAATCGCAGGTAGTTCTGCTTGCCCATATCAAGACGGGACAAAGCTAGGCCAGAGATGTAATCATAACATTTGGTTCTTGTTCGACCTTTGGGACACTTTCTCGTTGGTGTAGCGAGAATGAATCGCCTCGCCAGTCTTTTCTGTGCATTATGGTCACGGGACCCAACTATCGTAACTGGTATGTTTCTCCGTTCAGAAAAGAACTGGCAAAGCATTTAGGCATTTATGAATTCACAGCTGCGCACTTTACCGCGAAGTGCCGCGTCGTGAATTATTCGCAAAAATCTCGTCTCTGCGGCTGGTAGTTGGGATAGCAATGGCCATAGATGAAGATGGGAAAACACTAACTTAAAAGAAGGAAAGATTTGCGGTGTTTGAAAGCTCCGGTTTTGTCACTACTGGAAATGTGGTTGGCTTAGCAATCCGTGTATCAATCCCTTTTTTTTCTGTCTTCAAACACTTGTGAATGTCACTCAAGGTATTTGAAGTTTTTTTACCTTCTGCAATGTTTTGGTACATACTTGCATTATACAATGACTTGGAATGGAATTCTACAGAGACATAACGCCACAGCCTTTTTAGTGCTAATTTTAATTTCACCTTGGTCGCAAGCTGCTATGCACGGAACTTCAGAAGATGCAAGCAGCACCAAATCGTCCGAAATATACAAACGTTTGATTCTACATTTTCCAACAATGTAAACCTCGTCGTCTCGGCTGTGACTCAGTCCCGTCGTCACGGAGGGCCTTTGATTGGCTTATGAAATATGCAACACTATAAATCAGCGGTTTATGTGAAATTTTAGAATGTCAAGTCCCACTAAACAAAAGTATTGATGACTTTCAGACGACAGTTCTGTTGTGACTGCCCAATACAATTCGTGTACAGTAGACTGTGCGGACGAGTGATGACACAGCACACACTGGGAACGATTTAACGCTGTTGGCATTGACACATAGCCTATGAGAAAAAATACAATGATTTGACAGCCATAGCAACAAGCTCCTATCAGCATCATACATCCTTAAAAATCCCTAAAGCTTTCTTCGTGAAACCTGGTATTGTTTTTTTCGAGGTTGACGAAACAAATGTAGACATTTCTGGCACGCTCCATGATTTTTCAAAAGTTTTTTGGAGTGAAAATTTGTAACATCCAGCGTATAGGTTCGATGTTATCGCAGTATCATTTTTCAAGCGATTTGGCGTAAAGCTTTCCAGGGAGGTTAGCAGGGAAAACCCATGCCAGTTAGTGCATTCATTACTGTCTCCGTTCTTGTCTATGGGTTGAAGAACTCCAGTTTTCCTGTCCTTCTATGACCTTCGAGAACCCCAAGACACTTGGCATACACGAGTCATCCGAAGAATCCCTCCTTTGTTCAACGCTGTAAGAATTTTAGGTTGGAACTTGCCACAATCTGCAATCTTCCCATTCCTCAGTGTTTGGAGAGTTAGGGTGACTTCGGTCCTAATGACAGAAACTCCTCCCCATATGCACCCTCTGTTGTCTGATTGTATAAGAGTCACTGGGTTCAAAATATCTTTGAGATACCCTCTCATCTGTCAAGTACATACCCTATTGTCGAATAAGACACCATGTTGGTTTTGATACATCTAGCACAGGGGTTCCCCATTTTCCTCTAACCATGTACCATTTCAGCATTTCGAGAGATGAGAATGTACAGCAACAATTTCTTATGACAAAAAGGATGAATAAAATAACACAAATCCACTGACATTTTAACAGAACCTCTGCATTTTTTAAGACTATAAAAGGTAGACTCCGTTTTTGTGTCTCAAAGTTAATTTGTTGCGGTTGTATGAAACACAAACTAACGAGATTTTCCCCTTCTATTACTAACTTTAAGTGTATCTTTACAGATTGGCAAATGTACCCTCGTACCCCAGGTTGGGAACCCCTGATCTAACAGTATTAGATCGTTTGCCGCATAGACGCCAGATGGTTTACCAGAACACTGGTGGCATGGAACTAATTAAAATTTACTTTATGTCCGAAATTCTCGCAAAAATGGAGTTTTTGAGTTTTTACCGCTTGAGTTGCAGACCTTCGCGTTTCAGCGTATCGCAAACGTTGACAGGTTTACGCTGATCTGAAATGAGACTTTGTTGGTCGTGTTCGTGTCTCGAATAGCATTTTTCACCTCCTAATTGCACAAGGAGCTATTTTTTCCATCTTTCTCCACACTGATTTGTTTCTGTCCAAATACACGCCCAAGGGATAAATTGGTGACTGCTTTGAACAGCTACTTCTATTTGACATCCTCTGTGCGGAACAGGGGCGATAAAATATTTTCTTGATACATCGTGCACCAAAACCTCATCATCTTATTGGCTGGAACTTCTAGTCCTGAATGTTTGCGTAGGTCTTGCTTGTTTGGCTAGCTAGACCTAAAATGCAAGCAATCCGGTTATAATAATTCTAAATTTCAAACCCCTTATGGATCGCATGTCCAGCACTGAATGGAAAACATCAGCTGAAGCGATGCAGAAACCAATGAGTGATCGTTGGCCAAGCGAATCTCTGCACCAGGTGTAATTGTGCAAATATCCCTGTTAGGTGGAAGTGTTCGTGATGTGCAGTGCGTTTTTGCAACAGTAGTCTTTCGCTGTCCTTTATTTAGGCAAGAATCACCATGCTGACCGTCCCCCTTTTACACACCACAGTGTATAATTCTCATCGTGCGCATTGAAACCTCCCAAAACAATCGTGGATTCGTTAGAAAAAATCCTTCGCAGGACATCACTCGTTTTTTCCACCCTTTAATGCTCTCAGAAGACACCATTGTGGCTTTTAAAGTTATTATCGGCCATCACGCGCAAATAGATTGCGCTAGAGACTCAGTAAAGACATCCTCGAATTCACAAAACAGCAATCAATCCGATGTGTTTAAAAATGGTACCTCAACATTTGAGCATTTTGAAATAAATGCAAATTTTCGATTACACGGAAGCCATTTTTTGCAGTTTCCGGAAAATTTTTTAAAGTTCCTTTCACGCTTCCATGTAAACATACTTCAAAGACGCGTTGCTGTCTTCCGCATCCGAGGATATCTTCACTGACTCTCTAGCGCCCTCCGTTCGCCAGTTATGGCCGATAATAACTTCAAAAGTGATGATCGTGGCATCTGTGGGCCGCCAGTGTCATTTTCATCGTGCGCATTGAAGGGACACCAGTGTCATTTTCATGGTGCGCATTGAAGTCTGTCAAAACAATCATGGATTCGTTAACAATAACCCTGCGCAGGGCATCACTAGCTTCCTGCACGAATGCTGGGTATGCCATGCACTGGCGGTTGGGACGTATTCCTATGTCAAAAACAGGAAATGGTCATCCAATTTCAACCTCAACGTGCATACTTTTCCTCCACGTGGGATCCATTCATCAACACAGCCTGCCAGCTGGAGACTTATGATTGTCCCAGCCCTAACTAGGGCAGACTTTCTTGCCTCAATATCGGAGCAGAAGAGCTTTTCCCCTTTCTAACTCCACAAAGCTAGGGCCCCGGCGTTTGGTGGCAGAGATGCTAACATTTTTCATGGACCATTGCGCGGTTTCTTCACAATATTCATCCTCTTACGGTGTGAATGAAGTGATGTTCCAGTTTCTAACCTCTACCTTTTGGCAGAATTGCCTTTTTTACCTTGGTTTTAATTCGCACAGAGTGGGAGCTCTCTCTAGCGTTCTTGCTCGCTTCCAGAGATGTGCACCGCGTGCGAAGTGGGGCCTCTCCTTGCGCATGGCTGATAGGAGAGGCTGCCATTATTTTTTAAAGTGGGTAGTTTGCTTGAAGCACGAATGCAGTACATAGTCTGGCATAGATCGCGCGATAACCCATGAGCGATGGTTACGAGCACCTTTGCACATCTCACGGTAGTATCTGACCAAATTACACCGTTTACCAAACAAGATGCGCCCCTTGCGCCGCAAATTTTGCGGAAAGAGGGGGTACCATTGGCAAGGCGCTGCTTCGGGCACACTTGTGCTGGAGAGGTCCTGCATTGAGTGTGCTACATGCGCCGACATGTTGCAATAATTTCGCGTGAAAAGAAGAGGCCCTGCGTTGCGACATAATTTTTCCTATTTACGATAACAAAACAGGAGGGACTATTTTTTTATCCTTACTGGTCCATAAACTCTGAAGGCGTATTTCTTAATATGGCTGTAGGTTCTTTAGGATTTACCTCAAACTTTGTAGCTAGTAGGTCTAGTAGTGAATAATGCTAATCATACAAGTTTAGCAAATTAAAATGGGCGAATCCATGTCACTGTAGCACGCTTACGCGTGTATAAACGTTTATTTGAAAAATGGCATCAGATTTGACTAAAGTTGATTATATTTCTTTAATCAAGGTGGTGTGCCAAACATATATTTTTCAATTGCGTCGCATGTTTTGGCATATACAATGATCTTTAAGCTTTGTTTGCCGCTTAGATAAAAAACGTATGTGATTGAAATCTTTTAAAGTTGTGCCATCACACAATACGCTGGTGATGGTTTACAATTGCTTTTATCAAGTTTTCTTGTTTTGGAAGTTTATTATTGTTTTTTGAAAGAAGACAATTAGTAGTTAGAATAAATGTTGCTCAATCCTTTCCTAAAGAGAAGTTTGAAAACATAGGTAAGATACAGGGAAAGATGCACTTATTTTCCAGAACAAAGAATTACCTCATGCAATCAAAATTGTTTCAGGTATATCTACTGGATGCTCCATCCTCACGTTTCACATTGACTGGCTTCATCCAATATCGAACTTACACCATCCGCATACGCGCAGAAACAAGTGCTGGTTACGGCCAATGGTCTGCATCGGTAGAAGTGTTTACAGGTAAACATAAGCAGCGATGATGCATGCCTTTGGGTGTTTTTACTCTATCAGATCACAGTTGAACCTCTGATGGACATATATCGAAAGCGGTACCTGACAAAAAAGAAAACTTTTTTACTTCTATGATGCTTTGTTCAAGCTTATGATATCTCGTGTAGTGTTGCTTTTCAAAAAGTTCTTGAAGTTTTCATCTAAACTATGTCTCGGAAGCCCGCAGACTATACATCAATAGCTTTGATGATCAATAAAATCCTGAAAAGTCAAACACAAATGTTTATTCATTCCAGGTATTATTTGTAAGGCGTACAACAGCGCATCCACTCCAACCCCAATATGTACGTTTCCATCAGCAGCGTTGCAAAGCGACAACTTTCCTTCACCATATCCTGCGTTTGAACGCTTGCGCTGGAGAATTAACCACGCTGGAGGTAAATACACAACAATTAAGATTTCAAAAAAACTCAACATCTTCTTAGATTTTATTGCAGAATTTTAACAGAGATATTCACAAAATTTTGGGACAAAAACTTGAATATTGAGGGGCGCAGAACCAATGCACTTAAAATAAATATGTGATTGTCATGTACTTCATCGAACATGTGATTTTCAAAAGCACAAATTATTGCAAGAAGGAAGAGCTTATAATATTCAAGTACTTCTGGTGTAACATTCAGGTCTCTTTAAAAAATTTGAAGAACCTGTTAAAATGAGTTGTACCATTTTGTCCCATATTAAACGCCTTCTTCCTATACAACCAAGGTTAAAATAATGTAAAACGCGGACTTTTCTCAAAATTGTTTCAAAATCTCAAAACCAAACAGCTCTTTCTGTTAATTCTAATTACTGAGAATAAAAACAGTCAGCTTAAGGTATCCCCGGAGTGATTTATATTTACACTTCTGTTTTTAATCTATCCAAGCTTGAAAAGTTTCATATAGCCAAAAACAAATTTTTTTCTGAGGCCCTAACGGAATTCAAAATAAAACCATTCTCATTGAACTTGTTTTTTTCGCCATGTTATCCAAGTTTCTCTGTAACTACAAAAACTGTTTCTTGACACCACACAGACCGCGGCTTGCGAATAATTTGATCACACCACTGATTAACGACAAACTTCTATTTTTTCATATTTACCAGATATGTCTTAACTATCGGAGAGTGAGTTGCGCACTTTTTTCACACAGAAGTAAATTGCAAAAACTCGCTTACCCAGTCAGTGTGTTTGCAAAACAGAGCTCTATCTTCAAACTCAAATCAAAGTTTGCAAGGGGTTTATTTATTGCGTTGGGTGCACATTTCTTCAGATAAAAGAAAACACAGTTTTTTCCCAGTACTTTAAATGGTCAACCATTAACTTGTTTCGTCACACTTACATTTTAGCCCGGTAAGTTGGGCGAAACATTATATTCATAGATACTGAAATCTGTATAGTTTTACTAACAGCATCCTTTCATGGTACTGCACAACCGAAGTAAGCAAATGAAATTTACAAACATTCCAAAGCAAATTGAAATAATTATGCTCGCTTGTATTGACCTAGAGTCCAGATAAAGGTGATTGCATGTCAGAAAACATCAAGATGGAATCTAGACGTGCGATAAAATTTATTAACACCTAAGAACAACACAAATAGCTACAGAACAATCTCACAAATTATTAGCCCACTTTGCTAGTACAAATTATTTAAGATTGATTCCAATCTTTCTTCTGCAAAAATTTTTCAGCTGGTTGTAGTTTCTTTTCGAAGGTGATGTGCTTGACCTAAAGCTAAAAATATTTTGTTTACAGCCATACGATTGATATTTGATTTCTTCGATACGGAACCAAAGCAAGATCATTTTGACATTGGGTTTGGCTCAACCTCGTCGACAATATTTGGTGACAGGTACGATATGAAAATGAAATGGTCTCAATCATCACGCACATTTGAATAAAGGTATTGGATCTGGGTTACCGTTCTACATCATCAGAGACGAACAGGCCACGTAATGAATTTGGACTCCGTTCCTGCTTTTTGTAAGAATCCTGCGCCCGCTTTGACTCTGGAAAATTTGAAAAAATCGACTCCGAATTCTGTTAACACTACAAAATATCCAAGTAGCTCGTATCAAAATATAATTTTAGGTTCCATTGGGTCGAAAAAATAGTTAGAAACTAATTGCATTGCATATATTGGCATTAGTATAGTTACATTGCATTTGGTGTGCGCTGTTTGTGACGTCACAATTTGACGTCATTTCCATGTTTCCAAACCAACGTTTCGGCGAAGTTTGTTGACATAATATGCATATTTTTCTACATCCACTCCCCTTATTTTATATGTCATTGCACTGAATATAAACTATCAGCGCAAGTTAGGCTATCGGAGAAAAACAAACTCAACGCTACGACACAGCAGTTCATGACTGCAAAAATATCAGGCTGCGCGTTAAAACAGGGGAATGAAACACACTCATCACTACGTCAGAGCAATTTGCAGCTGTAAAATGAGGCTGCGCTAAGGTCTCGTCAAATACGAGCAGTTGCGTATTGAAGGTGTGCGACTGGACTGGCTGGCGCACACCCTGGTTTGCGAGATCGAATTTTACTAAACTTCACAAGAATTGAGAATACGCACAAAGTACACAAGAAAACGTTTGTTTTTTGTGATATATAGAAGTCCACAGGCCCGTAACCTAGAAAAAATTTAGCTCCCCCAGGAAAAATGTGTTGAACGTATTATGAAACTATTGGACATAGTTTACAAAATGTCCCTCTCTTAGAAAACTCTTCGCTCCCCCTGGTGTCCCAAGCTGGTTACGGGCCTGGAAGTCCAGCAAACGTTTAGTTCTTTTTCCCTGCTGGGGCATTATCAGATACGTGAATGCTTCTATGTTAAGAACTGCGATTTTTGAACTCGTGCAACAGTTTTATCATGCTGCAGAAATTAGTAATGTTGCCAATTCGGTCAGCGCTTGAGCTGATCAGCCATTGCAAACAAAACAAAGGCAATTGTTTCGGATAAAGTGAACTATCACGGAGCACAATCTTAAAAATGCGAAGTGGACGAAAGGTCTGCAGAAAGTGGTGAGATGGTTTCTGGTCGCAGACGATAGCCCAAATTCCCACCAAAATAGGATTAGTTCTTTTTGGCCAATTTACAATGTTCCTTGAAATTTGCATGCGAATTTATTCCGTGGTGTTTGCATTAAGTCGACAAATTAACAAGCAAAAAGTATGCGAAAAATAATTAATCTCCTTTGCACAGGTAATACAGTTTTGTAAAATATCAAGCTCAAGGGCGGGGGGGTCAACCCCAACCCCCCTTGAGTCCGCCCTTGGTTTCAGTAGATTTTTGCAATTACCTTATCTCTTATGCATCAGCGGTCTATTATACGCTTTCGTTTAAGTCACTTGTAATTTGATAGTTTGTTTTGCTTAGATTTTTTTCTGTGATGTTTTCCTTACCCATGCAACTGGGCACCTTGAGTTGTAATATTTTCAAATAGATTCAGGGCTCCCTTTACAGATATCTTCAAGCCAAATCTGTTTTTTTCGATTCCATCCGGTGGTCTAAGTGTAATTATGAAAAATCCTGCATTTTAGATGTAACTTCAGCAATAAATAACTAAAATAAATCTAGTAAAATAAATATATCTTCCAGTTATTACAATGTTCATATGCGTTCATCAGATGAAAGATGTACGCATACCGGATGGAGCAAACCGTTTTCAATCGGTCTCATACCCTCGTGCCAGCATGTATATCGAATAGATTACATGCGCTCCGGTGCAGTCAGCCATTCAGCTGCGTGCGATTACCCTAAACCGCGCGGTTGCGGGTGCAACAAACAGTTGCATAAAAAATCGAAAGTTTTGTATTTGGGTAAAAATATGTTTTTAGAGATCATTGAAGAAATTTGAGAGACCGTTTCGGTCGTTCAAAACGCCTTAAAAAATACTGCCTCTGGTTTTCAAAAAGCTTGATCCATAAAACGTGCATTTGCCTGAAGTTTTTTCCTGAACAATTGTGTTCAGATTTAAGCCGACAAACAAAAGTCTGGTTTCATTGAATTGACAAGTTTAACAGATCGTTTTTAGTGAAGTTCCAAGCTTCTGCTTTGGATCATAGCCACCATTTGCTCGTAAAATTATCCTGCTGAAGCCCTTGTGACAATCTCGATGCTATAAGTGCACGAAATGCGGTATGCATTTTACAGCCAATATTGCAGCTGAGCAAGAAGTCATTGTGGCCGCCATTACGATTGCGCTTTTTGTATTTACACGCTTCTGATGTACACCTACACATGTTCAATTAAATCCGAGTCACGCATTTGCTCCAAGTCGTAGTGCAAAGTACTCGGCTATCCTAAATTCTAAGACACCGACGTCCGAAGTAGGCCTTCTATAAAACTTGCGCGCATATACCGAAGACATGGATCTGTCGTCAATTCTTTTGACAAGTCTCTCAAAGCTTTTGCCTGCATTTTTCAGGGTTGTAAATGCGTAATTAACGCGAAATCGATTTCCTAGTAAAACGCTTTGCCAGTAGTGGTTTGCCCATGTGATAAATTGTCTCTCAAAGCGTTTTGAAATTTTTTTGGATTTTATGTCATTAAACGCTATTAATTGTGATTGCGGCAGCACATTTGTGCGGTATTTGCACCAAGCTTGCTTCCCCAAACACGGTTTGTGATATGTCTAGCTATTTCGACTTAACAAAATAATTCACCAATATGATAAAGACAACCTTGCAAAATGGGAAAAGTTGAACATTTCCTCTTCTTTTCGGGTATGTACTAGATTGCATTTACAGCAGGGACCGGAACGGGGGCGCATGACGGGGGCACTGCTCCCCTGCCCTCTAAAAGGGGATCAACGGGGTCACACGTGCCCTTATATAGCAGCATCATAGGTAATTTCAGGGATGCTAGAGCGGTGAAATGATGGGTATATTGCCCCCTGCCCTTTTAAAAGGGGGCAACGCTGGCGGAGGTGTCTTTTCATAACAGAATCATAGGTAGTTTTATGGTTTATCAAGATCGACTTGAAACAAGTTTATTGCAGCTATTCGCTCACCCATAAAATTCAGAATGGTTTTCTATTACTTTTTGGTATTATTTTTGAGGTCAACGTTATTGTTGTGCAAAAACAAGCATACTTGGTAACGTTTTTTTGTTTTTCACAAGTTTCCATTGCCCTCAACTCGTTCACTGCCCCCCTGCCCTTCCGCTGTTCCGGCGTCCCTGATTCACAGTATTTGGTAGACTATTAGGGCATCTTCGTACTTTGTCAGATTTTTTTGCTGACTCCTGTTACAGCTGAATCATTTCAACTCTACTGTAGGATAAGGTGGCAATTAACATCAGATGAAAGTTGAAACACTTTGAGACGATGCAAAAGTCAGATTCTGATTACTTAACAAGACTGATTTTTACTCACTGGCAAGGTTGTGGATAGTCATTGATGAAAACATTAAGGCTTCACTTACCTGTCATTTAATTGAACCATCACAGTCCATGTTTCAATCATCACAAATAAATATCTAGAATGGGTGTTATCGGTGGTAAACAATGACTGACGTAATAAAGAAAAGTTTCAAACTGGATTGCTTCTTAACCAAAGTTTGAGCCTAAAAGGCGTATAAAATGTATATCACCGACATATTCACCCATTTACTTTTAACACTAGATTGCCCGTGGTTCTTTACTACCTAAGTTTGGTGCGCTTTCTCTCGTATGTGATTTGTATTTTTTTACTACAAGGAAGATTGGCTGCCAACATGTTCGTGTTAGACTTTCATCTGCATGCTTGGAATCCATGCAGCATTGTGGAATGAGATTTTTACGCTAATTACAAATGCCTTGCAATTTTATTTTAGGCATATTCTCCAAGTTCATTATCACACACACAGGTATCTCCTTGCTGGCACGTTTCAACTGAAAAGTCCGCGACGGTTATACAGCCCACTTTTTGCAGACACGTTATACTATAGAGCAGTGCAAGTTCCGATAAAGATTTTTTACACTGAGTGCACACTCCAGCAGATCGGTTTCTCGTGCACATGATCTTCACTTAACCGAATTTTTTGGCTCTCCTTCATTTTCGTTGCTGATGGTGAATGATTCTTGGCCTCGAACCTCATTTCGCTTCTCTAACTGTGGCTCCGGCAACTCCTCCGCCAATGTGCGGATAAAATCCCTGTGAGAAATTAGCAAATAGATGCCGCGGCAGTTGGTTCATTCATTTCTGTCTCCCTTTTTGTGCATGGGGACGATCAATTTGCTAACATTTCGGCACCCTTACAAAACTCCGTGCCACTTAACACACACGAGTCATCCAAATCAACCAGCGTTCCAAGTTCCCCTAATTCACTATCAAATTTTTCGCAATTAGCTTTCAGCTCAGAATTAGCAACGGCATCATAGAGCTTATTGATGCACAGTTCTACGGAAACTTTCACCCGTGCAAAGTCGAAACATCCCGCTTGAAAAGCTTTGCTCAGTTCTGTCAGGTGAGGTGCCAGTGTTGACAAAAGGAAAGCACCATGTTGAAATTTTTACAAGTCGCAGAAAAACAACGCACACTGCATCATTTTTATTTCCTGACAGCTGTTCCAGTGCGGCTCAAAAAGCCAAAATTTCGCTCCTTGCTCTCACTGTTGTTTCACTCGACAACCACCTTGTTTTGCATGCGCGCTATCGCAGCAACCGCCGACCTTTCGTCTTCATTGTAGTCTGTATGATGCATCGCCAGGCAAGCCGACCGAAACGGTGAAACAGTAAAACACTTCCATAATTGCAGTGCTTTCGCAATTTTATACACCATACTGCAATCCCGTCGCCACGGGGGGGGGAGAGGGAGGGCTTTGGTGGGCTTAGCTCCCCCAAAAAAGCTCCAAGACCCCCAAATTGAACTACGAAACATAAGTTAGTGGACTTTTTGTCAAATTTGAATGTCAAGCCCCCTCTGCACGAACGTAAAGCCTTCCCGCACAAGCGTAAAGCCCCCTATTGACGACTTTCTGGCGATGGTTCTGCCATACTGTACAAATCAGCGGCAATAGGCCGAAGTGAAACAGTGCGCATGACTATGCACAGATACCAAACTTGCAATTTTCGTTTTCAACTTCTGCGCCAGAAAATTGTGTCGGCCTATAACATTGCAGCCGTCTGTTGCAATAGCCACGTGCAGGAAAGCATGCTTATCTCAA
>JGI24159J19872_10006973_pt1 | contig 14763 bp, 7 predicted proteins | sample Ectturendosymbi4_FD_19872 | JGI IMG/M metagenome (IMG submission 19872) | reverse complement strand
TGCATTTCTTCATGGAATTTGTAAATAAGGCCACAGGTTTGAGGTTGTAAATTCCTAAGAAGAAAGTGAAAATGAACGTTTGCAGTATTTGGCCGTTCGCACAAATTTCGGATGATATTTATTATCTTGATATTTGGCAATGTGCCAGATATTTTGTTGCAGCATTATTCAAGGAGTAAGCTTTAACTACCATCAGAGAAATGTGAGGTCTCGAGTCTCGGTCTCGAACTTCCAGGTCTCGGTCTCGGATTTTATGACAAAGTCTCGGTCTCGTCTCGAAATTTGAGCCAGGTCTCGGTCTCGGAGGTTACGGTCTCGACTACATCACTGCTACTTAGAAATGAAGCAAGTAATCGTTGAACCCCTGTTGCTGGATCAAAACACCTGACAGCCAAAGGGAAAATTTTCTGTTTCCTTTGTTTAACGCACCAATGCTTATCAACAGGGCCGGCCCGAGCAGGTGCGGGGCCCAGTGCAATACCTAGGCGCGGGGCCCCTCTGAACAGCGGTGTTATGACGTCATCATGCTCAGTCAACCGTGATACGACATTTTTGATGAAGATGTTTTGGCAAAATAACAAGTTATTGGAGTTAATATGTATGTATCAGCATTTTCTTTTTATGGAGGGGCGTGACTCATGTGCCTCTAGGTAGCTACGCCCTTGGTGATGATTATGGCCTGCTGCTGTGGTGGAGTGTACCGCCACCACTCGTAATCAAGCCGAAAGTTGTAAAGGAAGCTGTGCAATGGAGATCCGAGCGGCGAGTGCAAATGCAAAGTTACGTCAATCAAAACGAAATGACAAGCGAATTGTGGAGTTGAACTTATAAAGCAATGGCTTCACTCTTGTTGAACGGCACTTTCGTGGGACGAACAACTGACTTGGAGAAAACTGTTAACATGAACTGATTACCTTTCTCGCTGTCGGTAACCACAAGCATAGACGCGTTCTTGTATGAAGGAAACGTTTGGGCGCACGTCAACTTTTCGCTTTATCACGCAATACACGAAAATCCAGACTTCACAAGAGAGCAACCCATGCATCCGCCCAAAATTCCCCAAAAGCCCAATTTTATAGTTATTGGGTTTGGACTTAGAATGCAAACAGTTCTGAGTTTTCTATGAATTAGAAATGTGATGTACTGTACAAAGATTTTACAACTATACCACGTCACATATGTAGAAACTCTTATCAAAGGCAATATAATGCGCATGGTTGATTGATGAAATAGAAGCATAAAGCCACCCAATATAATTGTAAACAGGAACGAGTGCGCTGGATGAGTTGATTTTTGCCTTCCCTAGGTAAGCTGTACGTTTATGAAACTGAACTTTAAAGCAGTGATATTTCTACCTATTTGCGATCGCAAATAGGCAAAACACAATGGAAGTTTGGTGGAGAGGAAAATGATGAAGTATACTTGCACGACCGGAACAATTTTGTGGGCAAAGAAAAGTAGGCAAATTTAAGTGATCACTTCACAAAATTTTGCGCTGGTTTGCATGAAATTTTTGGCTTCCCTGATTTCAACCTCTCATCTTTTGTCATTTGTTTCAAAGTCGTGTTTTTTCAGGCTCATTTGGTTTAATTTAGGGAAACCGAGGTGACAACACTGAAGTAGACTCAGCCTGAGTCTAGCAGAGAGTAGACTGAAAAATAGACTAGAGCTGCTGTTCAACATTCGTGGGAATGAAGTAAAAACAGTGTGAACTCAACTTTTTTCAATTTAGTCAAGCCAGATGAAGCAAAATATCATATTTTATTATGTGAAGCGAAATAATAACAACAGAGAAGGTATGGACGGTAATGAGCAATACAGTTCAAATGTAAAAGAAGCACCTAATTCGGAAGCGGAACAAATATAATTCAATTGCCAAAGTTAGAAAATGAGACGACACATGTTTTAGATACGGGTTCTTTTTGCTGGACGACTAAATTCTGAATGTAGTAGCTACTGTTGCGATCGGAAATAGGGTTACCAGATGTGTTTTGTAAACATACCGGCCATTTTTTCAACAGTGACAGATCTAGGCTGCATTTGTGCGCATTAATGACACTGGATTCTCGAATAACATTTTTTGAAAAGAACACTTTTTTGACAATGCAATTATTATTCATGTTATTTTCTTTACAATTTCATGAAGCTCCCACAATGGTTGGTTTGAAAATGTTTCAAACAGTGTATAAACGTACGTTTTGTGAGCATAGTCTATAGACCTATCCTAAGCATTAGCAAACTGACCTATTTTAAATGAAAAGCGATAATTGCAGTGTTTAATGTAAAGGCGTTTTCTTAACTCTAAAAAAATAATGCGTTTAGTAAAATTCCAATTTTACATGTTGTATATCAGTTTCTGAAGTGAACATCTTCCCGTGCAATTTGATGGTATTTGCTTTTCTACGGTGGTATTGCCTGTATGAACATCATAACACAACTAATACTTTCTTGCGTGGTACATTCACTTCAGTTTGCAACAAACATTTTCTAGCTCACCTGAAACTCTTGCAAAAGTTCTCACTGCATTCTGGACCACTAAAACTGGCTGAGAGATGTCTTCCCGGTTGATTCTGGCCCTTGCTTGAGCCGGTTATAGTCCGCTGACGAAGCAACGTGTCTGTTCAATGCAGCTCGCGAGACTGTGAAAGGTTCGCTAGTCTACAATGTCACTGTCGTCTTGTCCATTTCTATGATTTTCCTGCATTCTGCCTCCAATAGCCTACGGTAATATTTCAGACAACAACCCCACCTACGCCAGTTAGGCTACACGGTTAATTTCCAAAAGAAATGCTCATACAGATTACGTTTAGAACGATGGAAGATGCTAAGTATGACTGAACAAAGGAAGAGGGAAAGCGGTGAGACAATAAGCGTTGTTAAGGCAGAAGCAACAATTTGCCCTTTTATGAACTTCGTTGAAGGAACTGTCCTATCAAGATTCACTACTAGAGTCAGTAGAATTTGATAAGTTGTGCGTTAGTTCCTTTTGCAGTTACTGCAAATTATTTATTTTCAAAATACCGGCTTCAGGCACTGGTTTTTAAAATACCGGCTTCTTACCGGCCTCTGGTAAATTAGCAGTGAAATACCGGCCAGGCCGGTGAAATACCGGCCATCTGGCAACCCTAATCGGAAAACCCGAGCGGCAAGTGCGCAAAGCTTCGCACTGTGGCAGTAAGCAACAGTAGAGATCACATGCCGTGATCACTCTTCGCGTATGCTAGTTGTTACGTTCAATCGTTCACATGCTAGTATCATCACAGATTACACGCCACGATCACTATACTGTACTATTGCTTGTTCGCGCCATGATCGGTGGCGGAACCTTTTTCAAAGTGGGGGGGCACAAGTGCACGTCAAAAAGAAATTATGGAAAATTTTGTGGTTTGATTTGGCAATTGTGACGTCACAAGCATTGAAATATGACGTCATTACATATACACCATATGAGGTCTAAAATTTAGACTCTAAATTACACTATTTTAGACAAAACTACACCACTACGAATACGTATCGGTGAACCGCCTGAAATTCAAATAGACTGTTACAGGGGCGACCCAGGTCATCAGCGTCGCTCGGGCTAATCATACGATTTAGTCTGAGTGACTGAATAAAACCGTTCAACGCTTGTGTCACTGCAATTTCCATTTGCTTTCATTCTGACTGGCATTATTGTTGCCCTGTGACGTTATGTGATGTAACAATAAATGATAATTTCTCATGATAACTTCTCCATTGTCGAGTAACGTACGTCACAGAGCAATGATAACGCTACACTGGTGGTTCTAAGGGAGGGCCTGGGCGGGACATGGCCCTCCCAGATTTTTGGCTGGCCCCCTGTTTGGCCCCCCCAGTTTTTTGCTGAATTTCACGCTCAAGTTCGTTTGATTGACATATACAGCAGATAACTTTCAGCCAGCAAAATTTGAAACAATTTGAAGACTTTCTGTCGACGGTTCTGATGATATTCACAAGCCTATGTTGGGTTTGATAGGGTTAATCATAGCAAATCAATCTTCATTACAATGGAAAATCACCATGCAGGAGAGACATTTATGTTGGCCCCCCTACTTTTTTCCATGGCCCCGCAGTGCCCATACTTTTTTCATTCTAGAATAGTCACTGTAACGCCAGTAAGCCATCCACTTGCTAGGCTCATTCATATTAGCCCGAGCTGTTGGACAATTTATCGTTCGTTTGAAATTACTCTCGAAATGGGAACTGTCCATTGGATTGAACTTCAAATCCAATGTTTTATACAAATCCATTGCTTCAAAAAACATTCAGTCCGATATGAATTATGTTTCAAAAAATACTTTTAAATTGATGGGTTTTTAATGGTGTGGCACGAACTTTTCCAACACACAAGCATATGGGTGTCGGAAGCGGGGCAGGAATTTGAAAATTTCAGCAAAAAATGCTGTTTTCTAATTTCGAGTGGTAAAAAACTAATTTCACCACTTTTGGCCTCCCGTAGAAAAACTTTTGGAAAAATCCACTAGTGGCCCCCTGGAAAAATTCCTTCCGACGCCCATGCACACAAGCATGTAAAATGACACCATTTGTGTGAAAAATTGTGTTGTATTACACCATCTGGCAACACTGTTCAACAACACCAATGCGAAAAGCAATCTATAGCAGGGTGACAGACTGTCCACCGTGTATTCTGCCAAACAATTACGAAATCCTGCCAAATTCACTGCCAAATTACAAACAATATGTTAGAAATATCATCGACAAAATACTGCCAAAATTCTGCAACGTTTTTTACATTGAATGATTTTCTTTATCACTGGACCCAATACTAATTGTGTTACTTACACTTACGATATTTAGAAAAAAAAGTGGAGGGGACAGGCCCCCCCAGAAATAAAAGTGGGGGAGCCTAGGCCCATGCGCCCCCCCCCCGGTTCCGCCACCTATGCGCGCCACATATATATGTGGTGCTGTTCTTCGCGCACATTCAACGCAACGCCAACGGAGAGGTTGCAACACTACATTCCAAAAGTGCAAGAACAACCGAGTCATTAAATTTCTTGCTTTTTAACTTCTGTAATAACTGTTCATTTGTTGAAGTGTCTAATAACGAAATATTTGATTTTCTTACAAGTAATTCGTGTTTTTTTAATTTTTGTTAATGGGGGTTCCATGACAAACGCGAAAGTATATCAGGGGTTCCACGATTACAAAAAGGTTGAAGAGCACTGGTGTAGCCTATCCATTTCTAGCCAAAACTTTTTAAATATACAATTTCTCAATCTGTTTTTTAGGCGGTGGAGCACAGGGTCTAGTCTCTACAATGTCACTCTCTTCCTGGCCATTTCTATGATTTTCCTGCTATCTTCCTGCAATAGCGTGTAGTAGTTCAGACAACGAACCAATGGCGCAGCCAAACCCAAAATTCTTTTGGGGGCCAAAACTTACTTATTCCAGGCGAGTAACAGCATTTTGTTTGGGATACCGCCTCTCAAAGCACAACTACAGTCGTGTTCATATTAATTGACTCAGAGTCATTTTTTCAGTCTTTTGGAAATAAGTCACGATTTGACCTTCTTTCAGGCAAAAATGCATTTTTATTTTTTTATAAAATTAAAGCCCTGCATCTTGGGACTTGCATAACAATAAAAAATTAGCATTATGACGTCACAAAGGTTTGCAACGTACATCATATCTTGTTGGCGTACAAGTCGTTCCTCTCGATCTGTAATGAAGTAGCAGTCAAATTTTTTTTCTGCAAAACAGGATGGACTATATCACACCCAAGAAACGTTATGGCAACATGCAGAAACTGGTTCTGTCGTTCCGAGACGCAAGGGTAAATGTGGAAGGAAACGTAAAACCACGCCAAAAGATAAGCTATCCTTCTTAGAAACAGCAAAACGAATCCATGAAAGAGTAGTCCTGAATTGCAGAAAGATTTTGCATATTCTGGAGTACATGTGAACTCAGCTACAACGAGGCACCGGCTGATAGAAACTGGTCGAAAAGCTAAAATTCCAACAAAGAAGCAGCTGTTAACCCAGAAAATGATGGAAAAAAAATTAGCATAGGCAAAAAAGTACAATTCTTGGCCTGTACAAGACGGGAAAAAAGCTTTATTTTCTGATGAATGTCATCTTTTTGTGAAGGAAAAGCAGTGTCGATATGTTAAGATCAATTATGGTGACAAGCTTAGCCCTTGCCATCTCAATCAGGTAGTAAAACATCCCCTAAAGAAAATGCTCTGGGGTTGTTATAGCTTCTGTGGTGTGGGATCACTTGTTCCTGTAGCTGTGATGATGAATTCAGACAAATACTTGGATGTGATCCAGATAAAAGCAATTTCCACACATGAGAGAAACCTTTCCTGAAGCTGGAGTGATATTTCACCAAGATCTTGCCCCATGCCATGCATCAAAAAAGTGAAGACATTTTTCAAGAAACAGAATATAAACGTTTTGGAATGGCCTGGAAATTCACTTGGTCACTATCCAATAGAAAATTTACTGTCATTTGTAAATAATATTTTGCAAAAACTGGACTGTAAAATCATGACCAAGCTGATTGAGGCCATAATACAAGTGTGGTATCAGGACACAAAAATCAAAGAAAACTGTAAAAGAATGGTGGAATCCAAGCCAAATAGAATGAAAGAGGTTTCAAAGAATAAAGGCGGACATAATACCTGCTGAAACAACGTTTTTGCTATGTTTGAGGTTGCACAAATGAAATAATTTGAAATTCGGTGTGCTTTACACTTTGAGTCAATTAATATGAACACGACTGTAGATATTCTAAAAAAATTGAGGGCTATGGCGCCCTGTGCGCCCCTGGCTACGCTTATGCAACAACCCCACCTACGCCGGTTTCACGGTTAATTGCCACAAAAAATGCTCATACAAATCACTTTTAGGACGGAGTATGGTAAGTATGACAAAACAAAGGAACAGGGAAAACAGAGACAATGAGTATTGTAAAGTCACAAGTAAAAATTTGTCCTCGTTTTGGCCTTAACGAACCTCACTGAAAAAGCTGTCCTGACAAGATTCGCTACTAGAGTCATTATAATTTGAGAAGTTCTGCGTTAGTTTTTTTTTGGAGTTACTTCAAAGCATTTATTTTCAAAATACCAGCGTCTGCCAACCCGACGAACAGGTCTGTTTTCAAAGGGAACCATTTTGAAACACTTGCATAGAAGATAAAAATATATAAAGAAATCAGTGCTAGCTCTCATGGCAAACATAACGCTGTCTGACTCAGATACATCAGTGCCTGATTACATAAGCGTAGCCAGGGGGGCCAAAGGGGCCATGCCCCCCAAAATTTTTAGAAAATATAGTCATTTTGTGCTTTGAGAGGCGTTTTTCTATGAAAAATAGTGTTGTTCACCTAAAATCAAACATTTTGGCCCCCCAAACTTTTTGGGCTGGCTACGCCATTGCCGGATTAGCAATAGTAGCAATTGCTATGGGCCCCGCGCTTCTGGNGGCCCCCGCCGTCTTCTGTATTAAATCTTAGTGATTACATTTCATAGATGATTTTTATTCAGTCTAAGAAGTCAGTAGTTTGCTAAATTTGCCGTAAGTAATAAAAAAGATTTTCAATTAAACGCTGTCTGTATCCAGAAATTCTTGTTTGATTCTTTTTGTACAGTTACGTAGCAAAAGGCATGAGATTGCGGTCAGCAGTGTTGCCATTTCAGCTGATTTGCTGCTAAACCTAGCAGGGTTTTCTCACTGTTGGCTGTAAAATTTATAATCTATCAAGTAGCTGATTTTCTAGCAGAATATTAGTAAACGTTTGGCAGATTTAGCAGGTAACAAATGCCTGACCAAAAATCTGTTTCAACAGTTTTTCAAGATGAAAACTTTTACGTCTACTCTTCATCAAAAATACGCTTGTCTTCTTTATGACGTTTTTAATTGGGTAACACCAGGACAATGCACAACCCGATGCCTGCAATTATTGGGAATTTTGATTATGATGCAACGAAGCTGCTTCAAACAGATAATTGTATCATAATGACAAGTAATTAGACGGCTTGGTGAAGCCTCAATGATTCGCTTGAGCGCTTAGTGAGCGTGTTAGGCTAAAAAAGACAACATTGGTAGAATATGTTTTTATCCCACGGCACGATCAGCTACGCTGGTAAGTAGTAATGTCTGGTAAAAAACTTCCTGGTAAACTGAAGCTGCCAGAAGTTTCGACATGTATGGTAGCAAGATTCAGAATTTAAAAGTTGGCTCGGTGCCTATCCTGCTGATTCAAGAAAAGCCAATTGCAAAGTTTGCAATAATGCAATCGCAGTGAAACATCGTCAGCTTGACTGGCATAACTGGTAGCAAAAAGCAACCAGATAAGACTGAAGAACTTTCTGCATGCTCCCTATTGTCACACAGTGTTTTGAGTTACAAGACCAGCTGAATGCTGAAGCTATGCTCAGTCTGTTTATCGCTGAGCATTTATCTACTGTACAAACACATGCGATCATTTGAAAGAGATCGTCAAGAACTGTGTGTCATACAAAAACGAGGTAAGCTGCAGTAACGTTGCTCAAAATTTTGATTGAAAGAAAATTGTGGGCCGAAAAGTGTGGTGGCCAACACCGGCATTTTTAGCCTATTCTCATTGGGAACAGTGCAAGACGAAAAACTAATATTCTGTATATCTTTATAGGTTCCTTTTAATCATCTTAAAAATAGCAGATTGATTAACAGAATTTCACTGCTTTTAGCTGAAAGTTTGTGACAAGATTTTTAGTGGAATCTTGCAGTTTTTTGTGACACCATTTAGCAGATTTAGGTTACAGCCATCTGGCAACGCTGGCGGTCAGCACGATACACTCCGACTGTCATGTCACGATGCGAACTCGAGAGAACATGCCGAGAGTAAAGCTAGTAACATGGATGCCTTGCCCACACACAATATGAGGTGTTTTTTAACTTAGGGCCCCGCATTCTTAAAATGCTACAGGTCCTGCGCTACCTTAGTCCGACACTGAGATACATCTCTTATGATCAGCAATCATACCTTCCTTCTTAAGAGATACTCGTATGCTTATCCGCGCTTCGTAAATTTTGCAGTAGTTTGAAGAAAATTAAAAAATTGAAACAAATCACAACCAAAAGTATTAAACGAGCTCTACGTCACAAGAAAGATCAACAAACCTACTGTACTTCTCAAGTTCAGAAGAAACACTGTAATATTATTAGTTTAGGTTTACCATATCTGATGCGGCAAAATTCCTTACAGTCTCAATGGAAACTTTTCGCGACCACAAACAAGCGTTGAAGGGCAAAGACTAGGTCCAATTCAAACAAAATTATTGTAGACGCTGGAAACAGTCGAAGTAGTAGAAGTTGAATTTCTCATATTTAAAGCACATGTACATTGTTTCAAGCTAAACGAAATCATTTTAATAGTCATAATTCCGGACATTAGAGCATTTTTATAATTATTTCCGGACACAAACTTTAACACCGAAATTCCGGACATGTCCGAGAAATTCCGCAGGTATGGCAACCTTATATTAGTTGCTACAACCGGTACCAAGAAGCTGCCCAACACGCTTCACAACTGTCAGAAGTTTTGTGAGATAGAATACCATACTTAAAGACATGTTCTACTTTTTTTGCGACGAAAACAGTCGTGACGAAACAGCTGAGATCAGAAACTTGATCCTACGTAATTACACGGCTTTCAGCCACAAGCGAATTATTAGACTGGTCGACTCAGTTAAATGTCGCTTGCAACTTATTTTGAAAATTTTGATAAACAAGTTCAAAGTTTCTCTTAGCGTTAATGACATTTGCTGCAAGGTTGTTTTCACGCTGTAAAAATAAGCTCACGAAATGTATTGATTATAAAAACAAATATTGCATATGTTAGAGTCAACCGAAATTCTTTAAAAATCGTGAACAACTGTGCGCTGCTGTACTGCAATCCACGTCTACGTTGCCACTATACGCTAGGAACGCAATCACGCGATAATGTTGACAGAAGCGATTGTCAAAAAATGACAGAAAACGTTGATCTCGTTACATCCTTTTCTTTTTCCTTCCGCTAAATTCCTCAGCGCAAAAGGCGTCCGATGTAGAAGAAAACTGCAAAGACGTTTGGTCAGGACAACGTCATGAAACGTCACCACGATTGCACACAAAAAACGCTGGCTCAACTTTTGCGCAGAATTGAAATTGCCACCGAGTGTGAAGCTGCTCTACCACCGAAATGGATTCTCGTTGAACAAAAAAAAATACATATAAATTTCCTCCTCGGGAAATCATTGCTATCGGTGCCTGTCTCTACAGCTCAGCATTATTTAATCAAAACAATGCTCAGGTCTGCTATCAGGAAAATTAGAAGTCATAGAGACAGGGAATGGTTTATGGCGTCATCCTCCACAAAATAAAACTCAGTAAATCTTCATCGTTTCCTCAAACAACTGAGTCAGTTCATCTCTTCCAGCCTTTCGCGGGGACAGTTTGGTGACGCGTTCTTGAGGCAGGGTACCATCCACAAGAGCCGGAACGTCGTCCGAGCTGTACCCTAAGACGCCCAAACCATCTGGTATCTGCGAATACAATTAGTAAGTGAGGAACACACGAAGTCAAGGCTTTTTTTCGGCTGTTCGGGCATAGCCAGGCAGTTGGCATGAATGTTTCTCGTGCTACAAGAAAACTGTGCTTCGATATTTGAAACGTTAAATAACAAGCTCATTCAATTGCAGCTGAATATTTCCACCCACCGCAAATTTTGATATGGATAACGCTGAACGACACAAAAAACACAGTCGTAACTTTTTTGCTGGAGAAAATTAATTGATTTACTTTCTAAACTAAACCGCAGAGTTATAAAATTGCTTCTAACATTATAATTCGAATTGTTTTCGGTTGGGATTCAAAGTTAGAGTTTACTGGCAATTGAATGTTACAAACAAGGCCAACAAATAATGTCTGCACTTTGGGACAACATACCTCTAATTTATGCATGTATTCCAACAACGTTTCGGAGAGTATTTTTCCAGCGTCTGCTCGTTTCGCGTTCGAAACATCGGCGCCAAGCAGAGCCGCACCTTCAAGATGACGTTCAGGACAAGCTTGGGCAGTGAAGCGAAACACGGCAGGCGCGTTTATGATAACAGATAAACCATGAGGCTGCGTAGAAAACCAATTAGTTTCAATTTATGGCAAGTTTAATGTAGAGAACAAAGGCAACTTATTACGCAACGCTGTTTTACATCAGCTGCTAAGAGCAGAGCTCTCACCACAGCGTCACACGAAAACATTGAAGTGCGAGTTGCAAATTTTGAAAAATGCTATGCCTTCCATTCACATTAATTCAGCAAAAACGTTGACTTCGTGCAACATAATTAGTTATTTTCAATTAAAAACGGAAGTCGTTTAACATGGAATGCAATGAAAGATTAGCCAAGTTTTGTCCATCTAACCCAGCTATGTCCAACCCAAATGGCTTACTGAGCCAAAAATTGCGTCACTATCTTAACCAGGGCCGCACATTGAATGACATATTAGTGAGGGCCGCACATTGTATGACTTATTTTGATCTTAGCAAACTAAATTCAGCTTGAGCTAATGTACTGAAAGCGTTCGAATCCTAACTGCAATGGTAACAGACGTGATAAAGGGGCACTGAGGACCACCTGCATCATAAATGTCAAATCCAAAAGTATCAACATAAGGACAGGTTATCAGTATGTAGGCTACTTATACAAAAGCGAAAACCCAAACTAGCCTGCACAAAACCTTCGCCTGGGCCGCGGGTTGGACATGGCTGATCTAACCCTAAATGCTTCAATTTTAGCACGAAGCATAAGTTTTAGTTATTGTCCGAGGCTACACAGTACTTTAACGATTACTGCACAACACTGACAACGTTTGGTAATCCAATAAGCGTAGGAGTTACTCAGAATTTTGTTAATACAATAAATCACTGAGTTATTCAGATTTTTTGAGGAAGTAAATACAATGCACATCTTGTCAACCTGCCCACTTATGTAACGGAAATAAAGCACGCCGCAAGGTTGTAGTAAATGACCGATGTTTGAAGCAGTGCTTATACATTTTTTCTTTTTGTGATTGGATTACTTTTAAGCATTACGTTTTGAGCTCACTGAATGTAAACACATCTACAACGCGTTTACTCCAAAATGCTTGAAATACCTCTGTAAGAAGTTGCAAGAGAACAAGCGAAAGTTCAATAGTTTAACGTGCATTCAACATGATCGTGTGCTAAGCCACGCAACAGCTGGCCTTGACGCCGCAGCAATCTTATACACTCCAGCTATTCGCAAATATCTTAGGCAAAAGCTCATTCACAAGACATTTCCCAGACAAAAACCCTGTGTTTCAAATACGCCGACAAGCAACGAGTACAATGAACACTGTGCCGATAAAGGCACACACGGCGGAGTAGCTGAACACACATGACTTACGATGAGGGGTTGTTCTTGATCGTAATCGGGTGAGGTCCAGTTTTTCACAAGTCCAGAGACAGGATATGACATCCCGTGGCTATGAGGTATATAGCACGATATCAGCGTTGGAAAAACAAGGTATCTTCATCAACAACCTACATTTTTGTTTTTCAATTTGCAGCAAAGTGCCTAAAACACCTTTGTGACATATAAGAAATGAAACTGCGTCCACAGTTTCTGTGAGGCTATGTCATATTCATTTTAGTGTGAAAAAAAGCCTCATCTGAATAAAACGCTTCCAGAATGTACGACAGCAAAGTGTTTTCAAGGGCATAATCATAGAACGTAGGAATGCGAGAATATTTGAGATTTTTGCTAAAAACGATGTTTTGGATTAATTTTGCAAAAGTGTACAAGTCTAGAACTGGATGTCACTTGCTGGTGACCAGCAATAGTCTAGAAACGACAAATTGATGGAGTGTGTCTGATAAAAACGTTCTGATATCAATCGCGTTTCAAACGAATTATGCTTCTTTGCAAAGGCCAGGCGTTTATATAGTGACCAACCACAATGACTCATTGCAATGCAAGAAACCATGGTGTTACCAAAACGAGGTAACTGAAACAAAACAGCTCTTGTTACTTTGGACAAGCACACCAACAACGCTAACCGTTGCGTTAACAGAGAGAAACGCATGCACATGCATTATTTGCTGTGGAACTACGTGGTTAGCGAAGTCAAATATGAGGTGGGGGCGAAGAGAAAAGTTAAATGAAACCACAAGCTCACTATAAATTTCGAAGTCTGCACGGTCTTTACGAAGCTTGGTTAAGCCACCAATTTTTTCGGAGTTGACACACCTTTCTCCAGAAAATCAAAATTATAAACAATCTGCAACTTTTTGAAGCATTTAGAAGTAAAAATAAAGCCAAAGATTTATTTTAAAAGCATTACGCTAAATCAAAATATTGTCGTCTTTAAATTGCCATTGAACATTGCAACCAAACTTTCACCACAGGTGGTTAATGGCACACCAGATTTACTAATGCTAAAATTACTTTCATTTTTTGAATATATAACGAATTGACATGTCAAGCTCCGAGTCAAAAATTCAGAGCAGCAACGCCACCCTTGAATGTGGATGACTATCGTCGCAATAGCGTTTTTAAGCAGGGCTGTGGAACCAGAGCCCAAGCAATTTTAGATGGCTGGAACCGAAGCCGGAGCCAAAAATTTTTAGATGGTGGGGCCGGAGCTTGAAATTTGGGTTCCGGTTCAAGCGAGTTATACAAATAATACAATGTTTTTTTCTGTTTTTTGGACCAAATTGTTCTGGAGCCGGAGCCAAAAAGTTCAAGATGATGGAACCGGAACCAAAAAAATTAGATGCCCGGAGCTAGAGCCGGAGACTGAAATTTGAGTACCGGCTCCACAGCCCTGGTTTTCAGGTCGTAAAACAGTATAAACGCTATTTAAGCGTTTTTACTGCATCCATTTCACCACTACACTCAGCAATCTTTCCTAGTTCATTAAGGTACAGGGAGACACACGGCAGGTGCTTACCACAGGTGGACCCCGGCATTTCCGAACCCAATGCCAGCAAAAGCACTAGCTAAATGCATTTGCGATCTCGCTTCCAGGTCGTCCGGGTTGTTAACGGCTCGGGCAATGTACTTGCTGGTGACAGTCAAGGCATGCTTCGACCACACGTCACTGGCACAAGCAGTATATGGATCAGCACAAAACCTTTATTCACTCAAAAAATCAAGCACAGACGCCAACCCGTTGCTAAAGGTTAACGAAAATACTGAACGAGACAACACTGAAGCAAGAAGCCTACCGTTAGTGAAGCAGATCACCCTTTAACACAAACTTACTGTTATCTATGAAGCAAACAGGTTAACACTATAATGGCAGTATTACTACAAAGCCAAAAATGTGTAGTACCCCAAGTTAATTTTTACAGCAATTACCTCGTTGTAAATGCTAAAATCAAACAATATCTTGCGCATAATGTTTAAACAGAGGGGTGGGGAACTTGCGGCCAGCACCAGAACTTTCCTCACCCACGTCAGAACACTACAGCGCGGAAAAGCGAAACTCCATCATAAGCAAAGACTAGTAACTAGAGAGAAGTCTCTCTCGCTCCACAAAATTTTCTCTCTTTGTTCGGTAAGGAAGATAAAGACAGAATTTAAGATAAACTTCCTTTTTTGCGGCCTGCCGGTGATATTCCACAACTGATGCGGCCCATTATAGTAAATAGGTTCCCCACCCGCGGTCTACAATCCAAGCAAGCAGGCTTGAGTAGATGATAGCAAGGAAACAGCTGCTCTATGCGCCAACAGCT
>JGI24159J19872_10006972_pt1 | contig 14765 bp, 7 predicted proteins | sample Ectturendosymbi4_FD_19872 | JGI IMG/M metagenome (IMG submission 19872) | reverse complement strand
GCAGTTTGGTTTTATTGCGTTCCTTATAAATGGCGCGCCTTTCGTGGTCATTCAACATTTTCCACGCTTCTGCGTCTCCCTTAGCGAGTCTTTTCAAATAACTTAAATCGTCCCAGAAAATTCTGTTTTGTTGCTCGATTAACAAGTCAAAAGTCTACGTTTTTCTGCTGTTAGATGGGAGCAAGATTTTTTTCTATCTTACATCTCATCAGATAAAGCAGTTCATAGGTACGGAGCAACAATAGGGAAACTACCACTGAAGTAGCTTTGATAAGGAGGGAAATGTCAAGAGGAATTATTTAGGTAGAAAGTTTGAGCCTGAGGTTTGGTTTTGTCACATAGTTTCATTGGTCGAACCGTGCGCGGACGATACAAGTTCCAAGCTGCAAGCAGAGATGGCAACGCATCGGGAGTGGCGGAGTCGACTACACCAGGATTCTGCGTTTTTTGCGGCAGAGCATTCGGAGTCATAAAAAGAATGTGTGAAAAACCGGACGCTGAGCAGGAGTCTCTTTTTATTTCCGGCATTGTTTTGAGTCTGCGTAGTCTGCGTAAATGTCATTGCTACACGCATTGCTGAATTTCGGTGATTTTTATTCCGTGATTTTTGCACGCTCTCGATTATTACAGGTCACGCAAAAGTTACATGATGTGATGTTGCGTTCAGCGCGTTGTTTTTGCGAACTTTTGCACTTGAGTACTAGAGTGGAAACAGCGTTGTAGTTAAAGTATAAGTAATTAGTAAACACACACGTACAAATAAAAACACGTAAAAATCCACAATAGTTCAATCAAACAATGCACACTACACGTGTATAAGAGCAATAAAATGTTTTCATTGTTTTCAATTCGTAATAGTTTCGAGCTTGCTCCTTTCACATGGACAATTCAATTCACCTCAGTGTGAATTTCACTGAAATGTGGATACGTACAGTAGAATCATCATAGTGCTGTGAGAGCAGAGGTTGACGGGCAGACTCTTTCAAAGCTCATAACCAACTTAACACAGATAGTTCGATTTAAATCGTATTCCACATTTTCCAAAGCTTTTCCTTCCAATACGTGACAAGATTATTATTTCATATCGCTTTTTTTTACTATATGAAGTTGGTTTTGAAATGCTTCAGATACGCTTGCGTAATTCGCCTTGGTCGTCTTTCGTGCTGTAGTGTAGATCAGTGTAGTGTAGCCTGCATCAAGAGATTGCTGATGTTGGGGTTAAAATCGGCTCGCAATAGTTTTGCAAAATGGGCGGAACTAGAAAATCAATACAAACATATTGTGCAATGTCTGGGTTAAGCAAAAGTCAAAAGTATATTATGTTTTGTGTTTTGATCACCCACGACGAGTTTTACCAAACATTGCTCAGCGGAAGCCTTCGTGAAAACAAACAAGATTGAAGTGATTCTAGAATAGACTTGATTTGCTTGAAAAACAACTGGTGGCGCTTGTTACGAAACTTAAGAGTAGCGCAAAGAAATACAATTTATGTCATATTGATAAACTTCTGAGATTGGAGGTAGTTTTCATTCACAAACCATACTAGATGGTAGTTTACTTTCTGGACTCGTTTCGACTTTCATTTACATATACGTTTTATTTACAGTATTTTAATGTACCAAAGTTGCTTTTGAAGCTAACAGAAACATTTTGCTTGAAACTTCAACTTATGTTTCCACTGTGCGGCACAAAACGAATTTTGCAGTGATGGAGAACTTTACAAATGCTGATTTTAATGCAAAATTTAGTGAGCAAAAAAGCGCAAATTTCATTTTCCGGAACGCACTTTCATACAGTCTTTTCTCAATTTTAACACAGAAGTTTCTTAAATTATTCGAATAACTAATATTGTTTTTGCGTCTATTCGCAGGTTTTAGATCAATTCCCAATTGATCAAAATCAAAGTGAACGAATAGCTGGTGATGTTGCTGTTTTAACCTACGATTATGGCAATCTCTTGCCAAAGGACATTATTTTGGCGGTTAACGCTTTGAATAAACTTTCCAACACGACATTATTAACTGAAAGAGTGAGTATCAAATAAGAAATCCTTTTTCTATTCAGCAAATTGTTTGGTGAATGATTTAATTTTTAACGTGGGTTTGCAGACTTCATTGGGTATTGTCATTACGATTGGAAATTTCCTGTCTGTTTCAGAAGAAACTCTTATGACAAGTGGTGTTTCTGAGAAGTAAGCATTCATTAAAAAATAGTGAGAAAAAGTTTGCGGGCCAATTTCAATAGAAGTAAATGTTTTACCACTTTTGAAAGACATTTACTCCAATGAAGCAATCTTGCTCACAAAAATGTTGAGAACTGCCGGTCTGGTGGACTTGCATTTTTATTTGAGCTGTTTTAACATCTCAAAATTTTCTATGAATGTTTGAAGATCTCGGACATGCTGTAAAATTGCTAAGTGACCCTACGAAATGAAGTTAAATTGTTTGTGTAATGAACCTAATATAAACAATTCAGTTTGTAAATAAATTTTTATGCGTTTGTTTATCAACTGCAATGTATCTGCATATACGAAGCTTGCTGACAATCCTTAAAAAAGTGATAACAGCTGTCACGGTGGAAATCAACCTGGAGCTACAATTTGTGGTGAAAACATTGGTTGTTTCTGTTCTGGAAATACCTCAAGGTAAAGCGATTTATGGCAGCCACTTTCAGAGATTTTAATTCATCCAACCTTACCCAAGTATTACCATGGGTCAAGTTGGATATCTTATTAAGAACGTTTCCTATGTAATATGCTTGCAAAAGTATAAAAAATTTTTTTTTTCATAATGTCTTTTGGAGAGAATGAAATGATCAATGAGAACAAAAAAATTCCATGTGAAAGGTAAATATACAATAGTGAAATGTCGAAATCGGCATTTGTTTGTATGGTTGGCGCTACAAGAGTCTTGGGACAACTTGAAGAAAGGTTTTGTGACCACATAGATCTGCTCAACTGCTGTTAAGCAGATTGAGGCTTAAGTAAATCCGAGTTGATTTGAAGCTAAACATGTACATCGCCTATTCTGAATCGTATTGCCATTAAAATCAAAATTAAAAAGGCTGCATTTTTGTGATGATTTACTTTTGAACGTATATTTACTTTTGACATGGAATGGACAACAACAAACTGAAAGTGAAAATACATTTGTTGCTATTTTTTGTATTTTTGTGTATGCTAAATACGGAAGTATTATCAACTAAATCCCTATCAAAGATTGTCACTTAGAATTTCGTTTGTATACTGTATTTTCAGAGAATGTCCCAAGCTCACGTTTTTTCCATCTTGTGGCCTATGGCAAGTTCACAATAATTTTGATTCTAATAACCATTTTCCCTCCCTGTAACTGTTTAAGAATGTGTGACTTGCTTTGTCAACAAATACGCCAGGCATTTAGGCGCAGTATTAGATACGTAGTGCTGATCTTGTACGTTTGTTTGCTTAAAAGTAGGCAGGTATTTTGATATGACATTACCGAAAATGATTCTGGGTTGCGACCCGGGTTCTGGGTTGCGCATGTAAAAGCAAATGAACAAGCATTCATGAAAGAAGTTGCATCTTATTCTAAGTCAAAATAACTACACCAAAAATAGTTCAGAAGAAAAGTTGCCTTTACCTACAAATTATGAAATAATATTTTATTACACGGTCTCTGTTGAGTTCATTCATACTTCACTCACGAGATGACATCTGTGTGCATCAAAAATTATTGATAAAACTTTGTGTTTAAGAGCTATTTAACACTTTTTTTTTAGAAACAAAAGGACAAATTGTTTTCGAAGCTACGGAATTGCCTGACAATAAACTTGGATTCACGTTTAGTCAGTTTGCTGCGTTTGTTGGAAATCCAAATTCAAGTGCAAATGTTCAAATTTCTGTCCCTCTTGAAGCAGTCGACAAAAGTGATCGTGAGTTGAAAACCAGAAAGTGGACTTACAGTGGGAAAAATCTGAATTTTGTACATCGAAGTTAACACTCTTTTTCAAAATTGTTTTCTAAAAGATGAAAGAATGCTAGTTGATTGCAATGTCTGTGTAAATTTGGGGGTGAGCATGTATTTCACACTAACTCCACCTACCTCAGATTGTCTTGTTGGCCATGTAGTTTTGTTGCAACCTTTTTACTACAGTGGTACAGAGGAACCAAATTTTTTTTTGTGTTGAACATTGCATTTGTTTCAACTGCTCGTCATTGGATGGCTAACATCACATAATACAATATTCTCGACCTAAATCATTTTTATATTCTACAAACTGTTTGTTTCACCAGCACGTGAAAATGCTAAGGTTTTATTTACCCAGTTTTACTTTTACATTTTACTGGTTACTATTTTAGCATTTCTGTTGATGCCTTGTAGAAACAAATTTGCAATAGATTAGTATACACTGTCTAACTATCATCAGTAAGTTGACGTTCCCTTGCAATTGCATAGGACTTTGCTTGTAATGCCACAGATAGTTATTTTGAAAAGGCCACGATCACGGTTTTGCGACGGGCACATCTCACTAAATCATTATCGCATTAAGTGGCCAAAATATTCCTCACGACTACATGTCTTTACAGAGAATTTGCAACCAGAACTTATCAACGTACCTTGAGATGCAAAAACACTCACAATATCTCTCTTCAAAATCAGCATCAGAAAATAAAGCTTCCCATAATGCATTATATCTCAGCAGGATATTTTAGCACTGAAAACCGCACATCCGAACTCTTATGTTGGATGTTTTCTCGCCCCGATATCTCTCAACAGCAAGGTGTTATGACCATAGAATACTGCAGTAAAGAAAATTTCTCACTACCACTTTTGCTACCTTTTTTTGCCCTGCGAAATCCCCATGGATAGTGGACACTCTAACAAACAACTTTTTTCTCCATGTCTTTTTTGTCACAAGCCGCAATCTCCCGCCTAGTTTAACGTAACCTCATGCATTTCATAAAGAAGTAAATGCTCATCGCAATGAACTTGGTAATCCTAAATAGTCGTTTTTTGAGTTGTCTGTTCAAATATAAACAAAGGTGTAGGGATTGAAAAAACACATGTGATGAATAATTACCTACCTTGAGAAGATATCATGGAAGAAATACAGATTTTGGCTAGAGTTGTTTTAAGAAGCATATACTGTTGGGAGTTTTCCGTGTTTATAGTGTCACTATAAAGACATGTTTGATTTGAGATGCTTTGGTGATAGTGTGGCAGTAATAACGTAATTGTTGTAAACGTTTCACCGACATACTCTTTACTTCCACTGATGTGCAGTATACTCTGTTTTTCAGGACGAAGAGTAGGATTTCTTAGTTTTCTTGATTCGAAGCTGTTTCGGAGCCTTACCCAATCATCTAGGATTAATTCGAGCACCGCATTGGCTGACTTCGTGGTTAACTCACCATTGGTCGTCTCTGCTTTCGTTGCAACGAATGTAGAAGTCCAGAACTTGTTTGAAACAGTCAACATATCGTTTGGGGTACGTTCATAGTACTAAACACAGTAACGCACACGGTTTATAAGAATTGAATACTGTATCTGCATTACGAAAAGCAGCAACAGTCACTCTCACCGTCTTTACGAGTTTCTGGTTACGCTCTGTGTACAAGTTCCTGGAACTTTGGGCAAAAGTTGATTGTTTTTGTGACGTTGCGAAGAAGGTTGAATCACAGTAGAATTTCTTCCAAAAACGGTTTTGATTTGTTGCGTAATGCTGCTCGGAACAACGTTATTTAAATATGAGGTTTGCAAAGGAGAAGTAGGAAAGCAATGTACATTCGTATTTTCTGTTACAAACTGTTCCATCCTTATAAATAACCATAAAGAACAGTACGCAAACTTTAGCCTTGCGGCAAGCTTCTGAGGAATCTGCCTGCTTTCTGCTTTCATTCTTCTGCGACGATTAAAATGTGCAAGCGTATCTATCTTTGTGGCCTTTAACTATGAAAAATAGATATGCTTGCAAGTTTTAATCGTCGCAAAAGAATGAAAGCAGAAAGCAGGCATTTGTGAGATTTGTCTTACATTTACAGGACTGATGATGCGTTGCAAAACACGAAACTAGTTTCCCCGTCAATAATCTGTGACTGATTTACTTGCCGCCATCTTTGTGGTCTTTAACCATAAAGAAATGAAACAAACAACGTGCAAAACACAAATTCCTGGATCAAACATTTGATAGCGTGATGAAAAAATTTGAACGTGGTATTGTTTTTTATTAGAAATTAAAAAGCTTCAGTCAGTACCCTGGAATCATCAACGACTAATTTATTTATGAACCACATGAATAGCAGGCCCATACATTCAAAAGTATGAAAAACAATGTGAAATCAAAATCTGTCGCAAATTTCATTAAAAGTTTCATAAATCGAATGTTATTCAACACTAGGTTTAACAAGGTGTCGTTTTCGACACCAAGTGATTTTTAGATTCAATTTTTGCAAAAACTGCACATCCTGTGAGTTTGAAATTTATTGACTTTTCCTAAAAGAACTACTAATTTCAAATATGTGGTTAGTTCAATTATGTTTCATGTTTGTGGCAGTTATTTGATCACTTTAATTTTTGCACCCTGGCGTTTTCTAAGGTGTCATTTTCGACACCCAATGCCTGGAGACAGCCAAAACCAATTACTTGTTTCTCGTGGTGGCTTTTTCACACCTTAATAAGTCGATTGTTTCATGTGCCGGTTAAAATGTTTGCAGTCTGGTGGCAAACACGCTGATTTGCTTAGACTTCAATGTTATGTGTTAGGTTTTACTGCACATATTGGACATACCCTTGTACAGTGATGCAGGTAGTGCTCGTTTGCACAGTGCATTTAACGAAGTTATTTCTTGTTGATGAACTTGTTTTTCCGTCGTGTCGCACATTCGAATGACAGCGGAGAATATCGCTGATGTGGACCTTGGCTGCTGTACGGATGATTACATATCATATAAAGAGGAACAGAAACATGAATCATGTAAAGATGTAGCCGTATCTGCCATTGGTCTGTCCACGCCAGCTGAGCAGAAGTTCATACGAAGAGGATATCAGTAATGAAGAAGTTGATCCATATGCAAGAATATCTTATGGTGTGATAGCTGCAAGCTCTATTGTTCAGGTTAGATCATCACTGGTATGAAGAACCTCGGAACACAACAGTTTTACTGCTACCACCGCTGTACTTACACGAATTTCTAAAAATATAGGTAGCCGACTACAGTACTTACAATGTATGGAAGCACTTCACCCAGAAGAAATTCTTCATTCATTTGTCAAATACACCAACGAAGAAGCTTACAAGGAGAGAAAGACTTTACCTTGAGCATGTGTAAGCTAGAGTCGTTTATTGCTCTCCAGTATGCCAGAGGACTCACCTGCTTCATTTTCATTATGACAAAACCTACGGCATTGCAATATTATCAGAAAACGTGTCAATTGTTAGATTTACAGCTATCCTGAAACTTGTGAGTTTTCTGGGCCAAGAGCAGACCGATTTACAGCACTACGTGTTGTTTTCCAGACATTAGCATCCCTGTATAAGTGAAAAACAGGTTAAATTTTTCGTTGACAGTGGACGAGCAGTTGATGCTTCTAAAGTCACGTTGTCCTTTCACAACATTTATGCCAAAGAAACCCGATAAATACGGCATCAAATTAAAGAGTTGCTTCAAAAGTCGACTGGCAAAATATTGTGTAGACGAAAAATCATTCTTCAACTGATACACGACGTGCGCATCAAGAAAGTTTCAATTGAAAATGTTGAGGTCATCTCCTCTTCCGTCAAGTGAGATCTCCCTCGAAAACATAAAAAATCGTGGTGCAAGAGGCAACAATGTGCATCACTTGCAAGAAAGCAATTTGTGGCACATGTTCTGTTGGCATTTCAAAAATGACCTGCGTAGCATGAAAAAGGTGCTCTATCCCCCATGTTTGAAGCACTTGTAGGTTTGGAAAACAGGAAAAAACGTTTGCAGTTCTGTTTCCAAATTTCAGTAAATGTGCTTAATGTTGATGCTGCCTCTGTTATTAACATTACTGTGCCAAGACTATTTTCAATATTATCAGCTATTTACGTTACAATTACGTAAATAGCTGCTTCTGTCTCACAGCATTGGGTTGGCTATATTGAACTAGTTGATCAGCTGTCAGAGATAGTGATACATGCTTGATCATTTGAAAATTGCGAAGCAATGCAATTCATTTTGTGTCAACTCCAATAACATAAAAACATAGGCAGTGTGAATAGATATTTGTCACATTTTTTGATTCGGCACTGTTTACCTTTTCGCGGCTGTAAATGATTTAGTGTCGTTTTTGACAACTCGGTAAACGGCGGGGTAGAAAACTGTTGGTAAAGCAAGTGTTAAATATCTTATTTCAAATCCTGCACTCAATGAGATCATCAAGGCATGGTTATAATCATTGAATTGTTGGCGATTTACCCAAGCAAGTTTATAAGATGCTGCTGAAACAGAATTTTTGTCCACGCAATATTCCTATCAATGTTTGCAGTACTTTCAATTCATTGGAAATTTGCAGCCTACATGACATAATACCAAATTTTGATATAGAGAATTTTGATATATGTCGTTGCCAGAAGACGATGTGATTAGTAGAGCTACTACATTCGTACTTTCATTGCTCTACAGCCTTTCGCTGGGTGATTGCGCTTGTATTGCACGTCAGTGGTACCCCTTTCACTGAAACGAAACTACGTGCCCAGCCTTAAATACTAACAGAGTTCACTTCGATATGGATTTTTTTCGATCCCAACCAAATCTTGAAGAACTCAAAGGTGACAGTACATGCAACAAAATTGTTCAACACCAATATCTAAGAACAATCACGAGTCACCAAATAATATAACTGCATGTTGAAACATTTGAATAGCGGACAATTTATTGATTCACTCAGAGTGAACCTACCACCTGCAGAGATTCTCAAAGCTTTTGTCGCCGCGGAATCTTTTCACTGCACCCAAAACCGCTGCGGATCCCTTCCTTCTATCAACGTTTTTCGACTATTGAGAAATTACATATGATCGCTTCTAACAAACGCATTGTGTGTAGTACTGTCTGTGTGCAGTGCAACGTATCGTCACAGAACACACACCTAAACTTCAACTTTAAACATTCGTATTTCTTAGCACAAAAGCACTTGTTGCAAATAAGTGATTTACACAAGGTTCATTTATTTCAAAGCGATATCAGTTGCTAATGAGCGATCTGCAGTTGCAACTCATGAGCAGGTCTCGCAATTCACTGTTGTGTTTAGCATATTGCTAGCAGCATGACGCTTTAACGTCCAGTTTGTTTCTACTATTTGATTGTGCACTAAAGTAAAAAATGCAGATTCACAAGGGTATGTGGAAGAAAATGATACAAGTACCCGTAATGCTGCCGCAGATAATTTTGGATATGACACCAGCTTGGCACACCAAAACTGAGAAAGCAATTTTTCCTCGATGAGATCACGAGCAGCTGAATCATTAATCAGATCAAGCATATCATTTTAAATTTGATCTGGAATGCGGTAGCTGTTATGTCTGTCAGAGTTTGAAATGGATTTCGCACGAAAACTTCATCCCATTCTGCTAGATCTGGAAAATTATTTTGGAATTCTCTCTCAACAGACTAAATGTTCACAAATGTCCAATTTCAGTTGTGTACTGAGAAAATCTTCAAAATTGGAATGGTTCTCATACATTGGAAAGTTTGCTTGACTGACCTTCCTTTCCGGGTCTTTTTTATCTACAAGTCCACATAGTCTGTCTTTGAATTTCAAAATGTTCGTTTCAGATTCTTGAAGTCTCAGATTAAATTTATTCAATGCGTCGCAAATATCAGCCAAATTAGCCAGGAGCTTTCACCAACTAAGCTTCATCACTGATGAAACTGATAAAAAACACATCTTTCTTTTGTATTTCCAAACAACTTAATTTCAATTCGTAACTCAGTAAAAAGAGTAGAAACTTTTCCCTTCCACAAGCAACTTAGTGCACTGTCCTGAAGGAGAGTCTCATGATCTGAGTTCATGTTTTTACAACAAAAGGTTGAATAAGCGGAAAGTGACGGTGCTCTTATTTACGACATTCACTATTCAGACCATGATCAAGCACATCCTGCAAAGAATTGGGAAGAGCCTTGCAGTCAAAAGCGATACACAGTATCGTGCAATGTGCAACTTTTGCTTGGGGTTCCTTTTCTTTATACATTGTTTAAAATCCAGGTTTTGATCTATTTCCTGCCGTTTCTATAAGTAGTGAGATACTATCCATCACATCTTGATTCTTGGTTGTAGTTTCCAAAGCTGTACAAGACAAAAATTCTTCTTTGACATCTTTTCGCAAATACGTATCGCACAAAAGTCGAAAGCTGTGGGCACGACATCTTTTTCTATGTGTACACAGAGCTGCCAGATGGTTTGAGTTTAGATCTGAAATGAAGAATTCAATCAGTACTTCGTTGGTTGTGTTGGTTATGTTGCACAGTTGAGCCAGCACAGTACAATGATTGCGGATATCACCGGCAGAATGGATGTCTCCGCTCAATGCATTTTTGTCATTGGCCAATCGCAAACGTTTCACGTTGATCCGGCTGTGTCCAGTGCGCAATCCGTCAAGTTGGGCCCAAGCTGCAACCTGGTGGAGAGATAAAACTAGATAGACATGGCTGCAAAGAATCTGGAACAAGAGAGGGAGAGGAATCGTGGTTTGTGAGGTTTTCCATGAACGTTCTATAACGGGCGTTTCGAGCGGAGTCTGTCAGGAGTGCGCCGTACGTGTAGGGCTTCATGTACTAGATTTGTGCTTTGAGATATAGCTGTAGACATGCCATTATTCTTCGAGCAGTGGGGGGCAGGATACCAGAAAGGAAGGATATCTACAGAAGTGGATGTGATATAACGTGAGATTGCACGCATGACTTCATTAACCTGGGAATCCCATTTACGTACTTTATATGTGACGTGCACTTTCGTACCTAGTTTTGGAGCAACATTCTTCTGGAAGATATACCAAAGCAGTTGTCGACCTTTTGACCACGTTAAATGAGGATCTCCAGTTCAGGCCGCGAGGCGCTTTGCTCCTGGTGCGGCTTTGTTTATCAACTTCAGGATGCGACCTTTGAAAGGGAGACTTCTGTCAAGAGTAAGGCACAGAAAAGTCGGATTATTCTGGAATAGGAGATTTCCAGGAAAGGATTCTACTTTGAGTTGATAACCTGCACAGTAGTTTCTGTTGTGGAACACCAGGCAGACAGTTTTGTTGGTGGAGATGTTTGAGTGGCACTTGGCTAGATATTCTTGTACGGTGGCCATGTTCTTTGATACATTTTTTTCTGACTGACTGAACGTGTTGGCTGAGAAAGTCAGCGTAATATTGTCGGTGCACATATGTCGTGTAGAAAAGGTTTCGATGGAATCGCAAGTGTATATATTGCAGTGGGTGGGAGCAAGTACCAACCCTTAAGTGGCGGCGTTTTTGAGGTTGTGTAGGCAACTGTTTTGCCCGTCTTTGTCATGAAATATGATCTAAAATACAGAAGTTTCATGATATTGATAACATTTGACATTTTGTTGCAAAGCAGCAAAATCGACAATTTCAGATTTAGGCATTTGTGCCAGACGATGTCATTTCTGGAGCACCCAGAAGTAGAAGTGTTGTCTTTATTCCGAAGAAAAGAAAAAAAAACGCATTCAGAGGGCGTTGTGAACGCGTGGCCATACCACTGCGTTCGGAAACACCCTACGCGTCCCGTTAAAGGTCTTATGCTCTGCGTCCTGAAAATGTTAATGCTGGTTTTGGACGAAGCAAACGCAAAATCAAATGGCGCTTTAGCTTTAATAGTTGTAGTTCTGAACACCAGGGCCTACGAGAGGGGGGTGCAAGAGGTGCACCGCACCTGGGCCCGGAAGGATGAAATTGCGCACGCTAAGTTTTTCTGCAAGCAATCCCAAAATTACTACTTTAAGAAAGTAGTAAGTATAACAACTTATCTATTTCCAAATCTTAACATGGTAGCTGTTTTATCTATATCCTGATTACTATAGAGACAAGCTACACAAGAATCTACGAGGGGCCCCAGACGCTTGGAGGAACCCGGTAACGGTCTTCTATCCCCCTGGTAAAACTCTTTCAGAGGACCTGCTGAGCACATTGGGGCATAACACGTAGGGTTGCCGAGCCGCAAGGAGTCGGAGGTTTTTGCATGGAGTCCGAGTTGGATCTACAGCAACACTAGGAATTTCAATCGATGTCAGATTTTCTTGTCCGACTGCGACTCCCGAAATCCAATTTAATCATTTTGTACACCATACTCTAATTTAGGAATTCCTGTAGATATGGTACAATTTCTTTTGAAACTTTTATTGCAACAGAGAATTCTTGCTGTGTACCACGATATCCATTGATTGCTAGTTGCTAGAAAATTGTTGACAACCACCAAACTTCATTCATGCTATGTTAAGGAGTCGGAGTCGAAAATTTGGAAGTTTCGGAGCCGGTGTCGGAAATTTTCGAAAGGTCGGACGTTTTATCTCCGACTCCGCAACCCTGATGACATGATCTGTGGCTTAACGTTACTCTTGCCCACACTGGTGAAACTCAACGTGACGTAGTCAACTACATACTCCATACTTTTATAAGACATATCGGATCAATTCATGTTGAAGGTAAACTAGGGTGGTCCATGGGACATATTTATCTGTCCCATTCTCATCCCATAGTAATTTATGCCTGTCCCGTATCATGGGATTCCCATTACATTATTATAATATTAATACAGAATGCAATACAATTAAAATTATTAAATTTATGAAAGTTTAAGTTTAGTATCTACTAAATAGGACTACATGTACAAAGAGACATGCAAAACGACAAAATTTATTGACTTTAAAATTCAGAAGCATAGTCTAAGTATGACAATTCAGTAACATTTTGACACTCTCATTCTATTTCTGAGTCTCATGGAAAATACAAATGTGTGCTGTCCCATGAGATGTTTCCCATAGGCAGGGCTACCACACCGTCCTTATTTCTAAGATTTGTCCTTATTTTGCACTACTACGTCTTGGAAAATATTAATATCCTTATTTCTAAGAAATGTCCTTATTTGCGATTTGCGTCCTTTTTTTCTTATTTTCTGGAGCAGCGTAACAATTTTCAAATAAGCAACATCTGATAAACCTACAGACCATTACTATCTTATTGTAAACATTTGATAATCAAGGTTTTGTGACGTTATAAAAGTAGTATAATCTTCTTGCACCACAGAGACACAACGCACTGTCATGCATTGTTCGCACTGCAAGCTGTCTACTTCGGTTAGAATTCTTAGGAAACTGGTTTTGTAGCGAAGGTTTAGCACAGTGGTTCTCAATTATTTTAAGAAAGGGTCCAGTTACAAATGTCAAAGATTTTCGAGGTCTGGTCACTCACATAAAATCATAAAAATGTCACATGTCTTGAATTTTTCTAACAAAAAAACAGAATATGAGAATTTAATGCAGTTATATATAGATATACAAAAACCGGGAAATGAATACAGATATTACCAAAATTTGTCAGCGTTATTTATTGGTTTGCTGGTGGGAGTAATGGCATTTTGTGCTTCTTGTCAGTAACCTAAATTTTTGTTTCAAGGTATTGACAGCGAGTAGAAGGTAATGTTGAAGGTTTATTCGTCATGCAGATGCTAAAATTTGTTCTTTATGAACTTTTTTTTTTGAAAGCGCGAACTGTCAGCAGTTAGTGGCGCTACTAGAAGTTTGAGCCAGGAAGGAAAACGAGACTGAAAGGGATCCACTGGCCATGGTAGGGGAGTCACTAGCAACACTCAGAAAAAAAGTGAGAAATGATGGTGAATCTGGATGTGAATGGCTGTACTACTAAAACCCTAAATCACCGAAAAATACTTCGAAAAACGCAAAAAAAAACTACTGAAAACATAAGGAATACTAAAATTGAAGTATGAACTAAGTTGGGGCCCGAGTTTTACATTTACTATAGCTTACCGCAGGGGACAATTCACTCCTCTGGCAGCAGCAGGTAGACCCAAAAACAGTGAGAATTTCCACTGACAATTGCAAGGGGTGGAAAATTTTGGGAGATACCTTCCGTTGACAAGAAGTTTTCAGGTGTGCCATCAAAAAATATTTCTTTCGCTGCTACATTCTATTGGAATTCAATTAAAAAGCTGAAAATGCCTTAGCTTTTCTTCACATTTGGTTGGCTTCCCGTAAAAAAACAAAAGGACAAAAATATCTGCAAAACTCTTCCCTTACTCAAGAATCTTTCATAATTGTGCACAAGTAAATTTCTACAATTGCATTGTTTTCGGAAAGAAAAGGTTTCATCGCTATTTTCTAGCCTTGAATCCACTATTTCCACCAGGATAGACGTTGCAGTGACCAGCTATTGTTGAACAATTATGATGAAACAATTACTTTGAACAAGATAAACATAACAAGCCCAACAGGTGTGCGCTGCAATGTAACTGATCAACAGCCTGATCGACAATCACTAAATACAGTTGGCGAGGAGTTATGCTTTAGAAGCACGGCCAAAAGCACAACATTTTGGGATAAAAACTTCAGAATATAGAGTACACCTTTAAGAGGCTGACGAGGTCCGGCCGTCACCATCCAAAGGTCTGGATTCGGACCGCGATCCGCCATTTGAGCAGCCCTGGTTTAGCATTTACGTGATTCAAGAAATAAGCAAGCTAAAAACGTTTTCCGTGACGATTGCAAGAAGAAATTCGAGAATAAAATATTGCTGAAGCAAGTGGATCC
>JGI24159J19872_10006971_pt1 | contig 14766 bp, 13 predicted proteins | sample Ectturendosymbi4_FD_19872 | JGI IMG/M metagenome (IMG submission 19872) | reverse complement strand
ATTTGTTTATTTTAGATCGTAAGGCAAAATTTTTTTTTCGAGTGCAATCTACTAGACTGGCCGATCTGTTTGAACCGTTGAACAGCTCTCTAGCGCAATTGGCGGAGGAGCTAGGGCATTGGTAAGGCAACCGAAAACTGCTGTTTTTTTTGCAAAAATTGCCAAAACCACCCAGACGCCAAGGTGTTAAGAATGTTTGTGGTGCATGCCATGTAACTATATAGATGACTTAACAATAAGGACATTGACATCTACAAAACCAAATCAGTTGCAAACTATGCATGGTTTTATGTTCTTGTATTAGTAATGATCAGAGGTTCACCTCATTCAGGTACAAATTTACTTTTTTGTGCCTTATCTCCAAGTTGGCCATCAAGAGACTTTGGATCTCCACTTCACAGCTGTGACTACTGATGATAGTCATTAGTGAGTGACATAAGTTGCAATAGTGTTTGACTTGATTCACATTTTGGGAAGATGATGTTGTGACATGAATAAGATGTCAGTGCTGATGATGTGTAATGTTAGGTGAAATCAGTTGCCTGAGAAAAATTTTGCTTGATTAATTCGCTTGTGTCATCCTTGTGGAGAATAGCTACTTCATGATAAAACTCAAGGTCACATTATTTGGAAAATGATTTAACTTGGGTCTCATTAGATTTTTTTTCAAAATTGGTCTGAGTCACAGTTTTCTGGCTGATGTCTTAAGTCATATTGGGAACCAGTATTATAAGTTCAACATATAATATCACTTTATCTAAACAATTTTTTTGGGCCCCAAGCCAAATGTGGTGCATCCTGATCCTGAAAATATGTGCTGTTGTTCTCTCAAAGGTGAATTGTATATTGATACTGAAAGGAGAGAACTAAGCAAGCAATTCTGTATGTAATGTTGTGAATAAACAATCATCTTTTCACTTAGATGTAAATATGACCAATCAAAAATCACTAATTGTGGAAAAGCGTGTTTTACATCAGTATTAAAAAAATGTTAAGCCTTAAGTTTTGGTTTTAGAAAGTTAATCAAGTTTTTCTTTTCGAAACCCTGTTTTGGTAGTGGGTTATGAGGATCCCTGGTGAACATATCCTGATATAGAAGTGACTGTTTTTAACATTAGATGCTGTTATGTTTTCTTTTTCAGTTTTTGTGTGAGCAAAAGTTGCAAGGAAGCTTAAAAAATGTTGTGAAGACATCCAAGAAGGACCATCTTATCAGTTCATATAACCTCTTGTTTGAGAAAAAGGTTTGTATGATAAGTCATTAAAGACCATGTATATGTTGAAATATTCAGGTACCAGCTGATCAGAATGCAGAATGGGACAAATATGTTGAATCATTGATTGTAACAAAAGCATATTTTTCAATTGTTAACAACTGGAAGATAATTCAACTTTTTTGTTAATTTTAACTTCAACTGTATTTGTTTCATCACTGTGATTGTGCTGTATTTTCATGTTCAAGACCTCATTTGAACATTTGCCAGAATGGAAAATGCAGTTTTGTTGGAATTGTAATGCTAGGTTGAACAATACATTTAATGTATATGGCAAAGTCTTTTATTTCTTTGACTTACCACATGCATTTGTAAAATATAAAAAAGTAAAAGAATTTTGAAGGTGAATTTCACATTTTCCTCTCTTAAATGCATCTCCCTTGTCTGATGGTGTGACAATGACTGGGTTCAAAAGATCTTTGAACTATACTATCTCCATCTGTCACTTCTACAAACTCGGAGTGTATAGGTCAACTATGTCCAACTCGCAGCCCAGCTGAAGGTTTTGTGCAGCCCACTTTAGGTTTTTAGTGTAATAAAAGTATCCTACATACTGACAACCTGTTCTTACTTTGATAATCTTGAATTTGACATTTTTGATGCAGGTGATCCTCAGTGCCTCTTTATCATGTCTGTTACCATTGCAGTGAGGATTCAAACTCTTTGAGTATATTAGCTCCAGCTCAGTTTAGTTTGCCAAGATCAAAGTAAGACAATAAATTTGCGGCCCTCATTAATATCTCATTCAATGTGCGGCCCTGGTTAAGATGGTGACATAATTTTTGGCCCAGTAAGCCATTTGGGTTGGACATGGCTGGTCTAGGGATTCTGCTTGCTGAGTCCCCATCTCTGCAGAAATGCCTCAATGTGGTGTAGAGGTAAACTCAGGTGGAAAGCTAGGAGTTCCTAGCAATTCCTGAGGCAAATGGACACATGTTAAGTCCCAAACGATGACCAATTTGTCAGCAGATGAGGGCAGTGCCTGGCACTTCAGAGGTTGGTCTTCACAGATTAATAACCGGCAGTGTGCTGCAACCAACCTCTGGAAATCACACGTCTTGGTGCACCAAGTCACAGTAGACATGCTGATGGCCAAGTGTGTGTGCATTGCCATTGTGCAACCACAACCACCCTAAATAACTTCCAAGCGACTTGCATTCGTCTCCAAAGTTTGGACACCCTCACGGTCCAATGGTGATGGAACCACAGATAACGGGGGAAGGCTCGGTAAAGCTGGAAGCCTTTAGTTGGTGACCACACATTGGCAGCTGATCTAAGATGATCGTCTCCCAATGAATTCTGCGGTGACATTGGATTTCGGTAGCTGGATCTGTGACTGGGCTGGCCTATTTAAGATTCCTGCAGCCCACCCTGTACGGAGAGGCCCCTAGAAAATGTGGGGCAAACATCGGACACTGCAAACCTATCTGGCCAGTTCACCGCGGCTGGCAGATTACCCTACTAGCAGTCGACCTTCACATGATTATCATCAAAGTTTACTCACCTCCCAGCCACGATCTACTTGTCCAACTATTACAAAACCCCTCACCCTGGCTGCTTGGAACATGCGCACACTACAAGACATGAGCAACAGTGAGCCCCTAGAACACTGTACGGCTTTGGTATGCAAAGAACTTGCCCACTCCAATATCAATGTAGAAGCTCTAAGTGAGACCAGACTAGCTGATGATGGGAACATCAGGGAAGTTGGATCAAACTACACCATCTTTTGGAAAGGGAAAGGCACAGAAGACCTGCACATCCATGGTGTAGGCTTTGCCATCTGATCCCAGCGTGTAGACCAACACAACCTTGTCCCAACCATATCAATGAGCAAAATGACTATCCGAATTCCACTCGTCCAGAGAAGCTTCCTCATCTTGGTATATGCCCCTACACTTTCATCGGAAGATGAAGACAAGACTGCCTTCTACGACCAACTCACCCTTACCATCGTGAACATCCCAAATTTTGACAAATTTGTCATGTTGGGTGACTTAAACGCAAGGATTGGCAGGGATCATCACCTGTGGAAAGGTATCGTAGGCCACCACTGCATAGGAAAATGCAATGCAACTGGAGAGCTTTCACTGGGCTTTTGTGCAGAACACAACCTCATTGTAACAAATACCCTCTTTCAACTTCCTATTCTACCCTCTTTCAAGTTCCTAATCGCCAGAAAACGACTTGGAAACACCAGTGGCACATGCTTGCTGGCTATGTCCTTACAAGAGCAAGAGACATGTGTGTCACATGATCCATGCCTGGAGCAGATTACAGTTGGATGGATCTAGCCTCCTCATCTCTCATTTCAATATCCAGATTCACCGACCACCTAAGAGGATCTCAGCAAACATTCCTCATCACCTATTTGACTGTGATGAGCTTCATGACCCCCAGACATCGCAATCCTTCAGAGAAGCCATAAGAACCTACATCAATTGGACCTACCAACCAATGCCTCAGTTGAAGACCAATGGATCACTCTTCGTGACGCAATGTATGCTGCTGCTGAAGAAACAATTGGTTTCAAACGCAAGAAAAACCAAGATTGGTTTGATGAGAATGACGAAATGATCACCAGCGTCATTGAAGTTAGTGCCATGCATGCCTTGGTTTTGAAAATAACCCTTCTGCAGAGAACAAACGGAACAATCAGCAGACAAATGCAGCATGCCAGAGGGGGATTTGTGAGGCCTAAAATACTTGGTGGCAGCAGAAATCAGAAAACCTACAAAAGTATGCCGACCAGCAGAATATGCGCCATTTTCTTGCTGCAACAAAGTAGATCTTTGGACCCACTGGGTCATCAGTGGGCAGCCTAAAACACCACCATCTCAGACACCTAAGGGAGACTTGCCCAGTGGAAGTCCCATTTTGAGGGCCTATTAAACAATCACCCTTGCACCCCTAGTGATCTTCTCCACAGGACCTCGCAACATCCTATTCGCTATTGGATTGTGCACCACCTTCACTACAAGAGCTAAATAATGCTATCNAGAACATGAAGACAGGAAAGGCACCAGGACCAGATAACACACNGCTGTTTTTTTTTCTCCATGGAGGACCAAAGTTAAAAAACTACCCAATGCTCTGTGAAATATGGAAAACTAAGACTGTTCCAAGTGACTTTAGAGATGCAAACATAGTCACAATCTTTAAGAAGGGGAAATAGAGAGATCTGCAGTAACTACCGTGGCATCTCACTCTTGAGTATTGAAAGCGAAATCTTTGTCTGTATTCTCTTGCATTGACTTCTCACACTGGCTGAGGATGTACTTCCTGAGTCACAATATGGCTTTAGACCAGCTATGGCCAACCCGCGGACGGCATGCGGCCCAGTCGAAGGTATTGTGCGGCCCAATTTAGGTTTCAGCTGCAGTGAAAGTATCCTACATACTGACAACCAGTCCTTATTTTGATAATCTTGAATATGACATTTTTGATGCAGATAGTCCTCAGTGCCATTTTATCACGTCTGTTACCATTGCAGTTGTTCGAACACTTTGATTAAATTAGGTGAAGCTAAATTTAGTTTGCTAAGATCAAAGTAAGCCATTCAATGTGCAGCCCTGTTTCAGATAGTGACATATTTTTTGGATCAATAAGCCATTTGTGTTGGACATAGCTGCTTTAGACCATCTCGCGATACTGTAGACATGATCTTCTTTGCTCAGCAACTCCAAAAGAGTTACAAACAACAACAACCACTCATGTTCATCTTCTGGGACCTCAAGAAAGCCTTTGACAAAGTTCCTCGCCCTGCCATGTGGGCTGTGTTTGTTGGTTTTGGATGTCCAGAAGACTTCATTCTGATTCGTGCTTTCCCTGATGACATGGTTGGTAGAGTTTGCCACCAAAGTACTCTTTCAGACCCTTTTCCAATTGCTAGTGGCCTCAAGCAAGGATGTGTCCTGGCTCCAACCTGATTTTCATTATACATGGCTGCAGTGCCAAATAAAGTCTCACCAAGAAGCCCTGGCATTAACCTATGATACCGTATGGATGGAGGGCTTTTTAATCTTACCCGCTTCTGTGCAAAATCCAAAACCTCTATTATCACAGCCCATAAGCTGCAATTTGCCGATGACAATGCTACCCCAGCTCAGACCATTGATGACCTTCGTAGGATAGCAGCCGTCTGCAACGTCTCTTACCCGCATTTTGGAATGGAAGCAAACTCTGACAAAACCAAGGTACTTAACCAACCTTCACCAGGACAAACGTCCTCTAGGACCAATGTCGGCATAAATGAAGAGCATCTGGGTGAAGTGGATTACTTCCCGTATCTTGGCAGCATTCCCTCAAAAACTCCGACGGGTGCAAAGGACATTGAAAAGCACGTTAAAGCTGCTCACTGTGTGTATGGTCGCCTTAGTCATCGCGTCTTCAACAACCCTGCGATATCCATCCGCACCAAAATCATGGTGTTCCGGGCCGTTGTTCTTTCTACCCTTCTCTATGCCTGTGAAACTTGGACCTTGTACCGTCGTGACATCAAACGCATTGAGAGCTTCCAACAGTGAGAGTTCAGACAGCTACTCAACACTCGCTGGGAGGAGCGGCTTTGAAACAACGAAACCCTCAAGCGTGCTCTGCTGCCTCGTGTGGAAGCCACAATCCTGCAACACCGTCTCCGCTGGGCAGTGACACGTCGTACGGATGGACCCCAGCAGAATGCCTCGAATCATGTTCTGCGGCGAACTTAATTAAGGAAGAAGACCATATGGAAGACCAAAGTTGCGTTATAAAGACCAGCTAAAATGCTCTTTGAAACAAGCTGGTATGAAGTCTTGTGAACAACTTGGTAACGACAGGGCAGCTTGGAAAAGACAAACCAGGGACGGTGTAGAGTCATTCGAGACAACCAGGAAACAACAGGGCGAAGACAAACGCAAACGAAGACGCGAAAAACTAAATCAACCACGTCCCCCTCCCTCGATACCATGTGACCACTGCCAACGCCTATTCCATCACAGGTTGGGCCTTCAAAGTCACATCCGCAATCGTCATCAACCACAGATGGCGAAGTCCTGACAGCAGACGAATCCCGTGCTCGGACACGAGCGGGAGCCGACGGCGACGACGGTATCCGCCTATCAGGAAATTCTCTTCATTGTTGAGTAAAACACTGTTTTGATATCTAGGAGTTTGAGATCTTTTGCCGCGAAGACGTCGGATGGTTTGCCAGAACAGTTTATTTTCTTGCCAGTATTTGGAATCCAATTTATGTCCAAAATTCTCCTAGTTTCCGTCCGCATTCCCAAGCAGCAGATGAAGCTACAGCCGCCAATCCACCTCCACGTCTGCTGTGCGTTCCGGGAGCTCTCGAAACAAGGACGATGCGCCGTCGGTCTGCAGAAGTCTTTCTTGCGTGCTAGTCTGCCAGGATCTCCCACTTCATTAGTTAGGACCTTCTAGACCTGCACGTTCGTATCTAGATGGTGTTGTTTTTTTCAAGACGTAACGTGCAGACCACCAGGTGGTGATCGGTCGACTTCTTTGACACTAACGCCCAACACTAATTGCAACAAGTAAGCTGAATTTATGGAGCAAAAAAGTTTCCACCCATCGTTCAGCTCTACAGTGTTAGAACCACAACGCTTAGTTGAAAAGATGCCAGTAATTTCCAGTGAATATCATTTGACTACCTCAGCCAGTTCGAACTATTTCCCTGTGAGCGAAGTGATGTTTTAGTTTCTAAATATTAGCTGTAGGCAACATCGGCATTTACGCGTGGCTTTTAAGTCCCACAGAGTAGAAGCAGAACCGTCACCAGAAAGTCTTCAATAGGAGGGCTTCACGTTCGTGCAGGGGGGTTGACATTCTGAAAATTGACTAAATCTCCACTGATTTGAAGTGATTCATATTTCATTTGGGGGGCTTGAAGCTTTGTTTGGGGGACTAAGCCCACCAAAGCCCCTCCGTGGCGACGGGACTGAGTAGAAGCACCCTGCTGGCCCTATTCGCATTTCCAGATGCGTAACGGGAGCAAACTGGGGTCTTCAGTTGTGGATAATTGGTGGGGGAGACTCACGAATTTTTCGAACGAGCTCCTATGCCATAAATCCAAAAGTGATCCTGGGTCACGCGCGCGACGACCATTGCGCGCTGGTTTGATTAATTTTGCGCAGTTCATTGTAGTAACTGCCCGAATTAAAACCGTTGGACAAACAGCTCTCGTTATTTGCACAACAACTCGATATCAGGGGGTACCACGGGAAGGCGTCACGATGGGAAAGTCTGCGCAGTAGAGGCCTTGCATTGAGTCTACTGCAGAACCGTCGCAGAAAGTTTTCAATAGGGGGCTTTACGTTTGTGCAGGGGAGCTTGACATTCCGAAAATTTGATAAACACTCCAGTGTTTATAGTGTTTCATCTTTCGATTTGGGGGGCTAAGCCCACCAAAGCCCCTCTGTGGCGACGGGTTGAGTATATGTACCTTGTTTTAGTTAAAGACGGGGGATACTACAGCAACTATTTACATACATATAGATTTACATCTGTAAAGGTATACCGCCATCACTTCCAGAGCCGTCACCAGAAAGTCTTCAACAGGGGGGCTTTACACTTGTGCAGAAGGGTTTGACATTGTAAAAATTGACAAAAACACACTGGTTTATAATAGTTTCATATTTCAATTTGGGGAGACTTAGCCCACCAAAGCACCCCCGTGGCGACGGGACTGCTGCAAACGCAGACGTGGAGTAATCACTGCGCCTGAAATGGCTGTGTTTTCACACACGGCTGTGTATTGCGCTATCACTTAACGGGACAGGGGTACGATGGTTTTTGTCCCTTCTGCGTCATAACCCACCTGGTCTCAAGCTAAGTCATGGTAAATGTTTTTCTGATTAGAATTTATTGTAAATTTTATTATGATAGCTCTGCATTTGGATCTCCATTTAAATGCGATAAGAATTAGTGAAGAACTTATGCTCTGCATTTGTTTTGATGACGCAACAGGCACTCGTGTCACAAACCGACTTGCACTTTAATGCTTAGTGCGTCTGCTTCTGAGCAAGAAGTTTTGGAGTTCAACTCGAGACCGAGTTATACCGTGTCTTGTAAATTGGTGCTGCAGTTCGAGAAAGTTCTCATGACCGCTTGGGCAAGGTTTCCAATCGTCTCCAACGGCTGGCAGTCTTTATTTTCCTCACCACCGAACAGGCCCGTAACCAGGGGGGGACGAAGCCCCCTGAAAATTTGTTCGCCACCTCTGGAAAAATGTGTTGCACATAAGATAAAACTATTGGACATAGTTAAAAAAAAGTTTGGGCCCCTCTCAGAAAACGATTCGCCCCGCCAAGTGTCCCAAGCTGGTTACGTGCCTGCCACCGAAGCACCTTTCGAGGCGTAGGCAGCCTTTCGTCTCTTTCATCAAATCTCAGTTTTTATGTTCTTTGATTATATGTGCGTTAGCCTTGTACAGTGCGTGCTGTGCGTGCGGCCACAATCGATCCTGTTTGTATGTTTTAAGGCTTTCAAAGGAACTGAATATGATGTTCCGGTCGAACAAGTTATCGCTGAAACAAAACAACTTGGCATTGCACCAAAGAAAACAGAGGAAGCAGTTGAAATCGAAGAACCCAAATTCAAAAAAAATGTTCTGAAAAAGGGTGACAAAACTAATTTTCCGAAAAGAGGCGACAAAGTTAGCTGTTATTACATTGGAAAACTTGAAAATGGAACTGTGTTTGATAGTTTGCAACCCGGTATGTTGTGCTGTTCTGTTCGCCTGTTGCGTTAGAGTTTTTGAACAATGCTGATTTAATTTATGCAAGTAGCTCTTGTATTCCTAAACGAACGCACTCGTCGAATGCCATGAAAATAAGAGTTAGTTTTATTTGCATGTCAGTCGTAGAAGTAAATAGTATGCTTGCTCCGGCCGCAAGATTTGGTTTCATGGAACTCATTCGTGAGTTTCATTCTCGTTAAACAAAAGTTTAATGGCTATTTGTGTTTGGCGCATGCCGTAGTGATCTTCGGTAAACTGCTTGACGCCACTATAATTGCTAACATAACTGTGCTATCACCGATTTTGTCTGTAGGATTAGTCATATGAACAGTAAACAGTCAGTCCTTGGGGATGACGGTGTATAATCCTGATTTCTGTGACCAAACTGTTAGATAGTTACGTACTATGATGCCCAAGAGATAATTGTTGATAATAATTGAAGTAGGAGAGCGTTTGCTCTATGGTCGTTGTCGCTTGAATATAGTTGCAGTTCGTGTCACCTACACAGAAGTCGGTGTCCACGGTTGAAGTAAAGATTTTCGACAGCACGGATCTCATACTGATTACAGTCGATTTACATACTCTTCAAAATTTTGGAAAACATATTTTTGATTTCCTGCGTACTTCATTCGAAAAATTCGCGCTAAGGTCAAAGCGAACAAATTTTATGACAAATCCTCAATTTTCGCTGTGAAATATCAGTAACCTTGATTGTTATTTTACCGCTACGACATTGAAGGAAAGGCTCTCGACATCAGTCGCCAATAGCGAAATGTTCCGGGAGTCTGTAGAACGTACTATTGAAGTAAATGTGTCGGTTGCTTGCTGCGGGTGCCGATATATGGTCTTTCCCCACAAAGAATGTTAAAAACGTCCTGTCAGTTTGACTTTTGTATTGGAACCAGCGTTATGATCCTTTTGGCGACTTTGCCTATAAAGCAACATTATAACCAAATGTTTTTTTCTTTATTGAAAAACGTATCACGAAGTCCTGACTTGTGAAGTTTCACAAAACATTGTAATGCGTGGAAAACGATTCCCTCTCCATTTTCAACTTGTAGCCCCTTGCGCCTCCGAGCCTGAATATATGTATGTGGCCATTTTGCGAGCGTAGAGCTGAAAAGTGTCTTGGTGTTTTTCAAGGTTCAAAGAAAAAGAAAAACCAACCTCTTGCATTCAATGTTGGAAAAGGAAATGTCATTAAAGGTGTAAGTTTAATTCAGTCGATACTTCGTTGAAAAAAAAACAAATTTTAAAATCGTTAGTGAGTTTATACGTTAAATGCAAAATGTTTTTATTGTTTGCAAATTTCAACTCTCGCGTCGCGATGGCAAATCGCGATCCCAACATTTGTGCGTGTTTTAATCACTTGTTTGTGACGTCATCAGTGGGATGAAGCCCTCCTGACAATGAGCGTCGGCGAGAAGGCGGAGATAACCATTGAGCCTGAGTGGGCTTACGGCAAGCGCGGGAAGCCTGAAGCGAAGTAAGTGACGAGGTTTTACCGCAGGAGGGACGCAGTTCAGCGTTGCTATGACCGCACACCAAGCCGCCGAGAGAGGACCGCGGTAGTCCGGGGGTTGTTGATGTATTGTCAGCGTTCACGCTCTGTCGGGAATTGAGAAAAGTTTTTTTTATTTTCATACAACGACATCAACATTTTCAGTTACCGGTGATAACATCATTTAATCAATGTCCTGTGTCGATGTTGTGCATCATTCAGAGCTAATCACTGCTGGGAAATGAACCAGAACAGTTTGACAGTAGGTAAACTTTGTTCTGGTTTTTGCATCCAAGGGGGGGGCAGGCACAGGCCCACAACCAGGAAAATTTTTCGCCCCCTCCCCCCCTGGAAAAATATGCTGGACACTGTTTAAAAGTTTCGGACATAGTTTAAATAAATTGGGCCGCTCTCAGAAAATTCTTGGCCCCCCTCCCCCCCGGTGTCTCAAGCTGGTTACGGGCCTGATCAGGCATAAAAAGCCGACGGGTTCTTGCACGTACGCATTTTTCAAATTGTACGCCCTGTCAAGAATTTTCCACTGTTAGTGTTAATATTACGTTGTGACGTTTGACCAGTGAAGATTCGTGTTTGACAGGATACCACCGAACTCCACTCTGATTTTCGAGGTCGACCTTTATCGGATTGACTGACGACAGCTGGTTCCGGTTCAGTGGTTTTAATTTGCAGTTGCTGTGCGTCGTTGGTTTTGTTGCTAAGATTTGAGTCAATGCTGTGGTTTGGTCAGCCAGGAACGAATACCGCCTGCCTCGCGCGGTGTTGGGATGTGAAGGCATTGGACGAACGATAGGAATGTTCGTGCTGGCCCGTTGCATTTGCTGAAGTTGCAGTGGAAGAAACAAGTGACTTCAATTTTTTTAAAGTGCCGTTCGCATTGTTTTGATTGTCTGTCTCAACGCCAACCTAATACATTCACTGCCAGAAACAAGTGTTTGCTTTGAATCATGCATTCATCATTTAATGAGTTGCGTGTTGGTATTGCCCAAAGTTTGTCTTGTAACAGTAAGCCACCTCCGCGAAATTCTGCGCAAAAATCAGACACCCGGGTGCTCGCGCAGCAACTCCATGACATCTAACCCTTCAACGTTTAGGTGTGATGAAGACATGAACTTGGATTTCAATCTTGCCGCATTTTAGTAGTTTGATACATTGGATTTTGTGATTTCTGCTCAACCGGATTTGGATTTGACGATTTTGTGTAGAACTTTTTCGCGACTTTCGGTTCAGTTACGGGACAGCAGATTACTGCATTTAATCTGTTAAGTTTGGTTAAGTGGAGTTTCCCGCGCCCGCAGGGAATGTATATCGCGCTTGTTTATAAATCTTGAGCATTGGCTAAGACTGATATTAATCTGCTCTCTGATATTATTGTCAAAGTTACAGAATTTGGTGTGGCTGTCATTGATTCCGTCCGTTTTCTAGGCTCATAATTGTTATTCGTGCAGTAATACCTACTATACTTACCAAGATTGAACACAGTTCATCAATATTTATGTGTTGCCTACTGCTAGTCAGTCGCTTGTGCTGTATACATAGGCGTAGCCAGAGTGGAGTCAAAGGGGCCATTCCCCTCCAACTTTTAGAACATTTAGTCATTTCGTGCTTTGAGAGACGTTTTTCCAAGCAAAATAGTGTTATTCGTCAAAAATCAAACATTTTGGCCTCCCCCAATTTCCCCCCCCAAAAAAAAAAATTGGGGGGCTGGCTACGCCACTGGCTGTATACCTGTCACTCTGTCTGGTTTGATATCTTGCGCACTACTATTGAGTTTCTCATTGCATTGGTGGTAATAGTGAGTACCTTAAAGTGTAAATCAGTGTTTTTCAACCTTTTTGCTGCAGCGGAACCTTGCGCAAATGTTTGCGTTGCTCATGGAACCCTGTGCAATGATCCAAGTGTCTATATTGCTGCAACCGCATAGGACTGTGGTCGCGAATTTCGGTCTGTTTCGGTGGGACCCCTGGCAGCCAACCCTGAGGTTCCGTGGACTGTGGTTGCGGTTTTGTTGGAACCCCTGGCAGTCACTCACGGAAACCCGGTTGAAGAACACTGGTGTAAATTATTATGATGTTACAAGCCAAAGGTAGAGCATAATTTGACTTGATTTAATTTCCAAGCTCATTTTGTATCTTTGAGTTGCATTGCATATAGCCTAATAACAGATAGATTTTGGTGTTTTAAGTTGTCAGTTTTCAGATTTGTATTGGATTATGGAAGAAATTGTTAAATCGGATATGGATTTAAAAACACAAATCCTTTCATCTCTGATATAGTGCGTACGTGATCACGTGACAGGGTTTTGTTTATTTGGTAAACTTCAGTTGGCGGGTTCTTGTAAGGCAAGCAACTGTGACGTGTCTCACATGCAGGCAGGAGTCTATGGTTTTTTGCCGGAGACCGAGTTATGAATAAATGCTGGGGTAGGAGTAAAACCTTCAGTTTTTACCGAAACCGGATATGTTAAAAATTACTCTGACAAGCTATATTGTTAGATTGATGTCATAGCTTTATTCGGCTGCTTGTATTGGATTGTGAACGGTTCACAGGCGTAGCCAAGGGAGGCAGGCGCGGATATACCATTAGGCTAAAAAGGCTTAAGCCTGGGGCTCCCGATTTCGGGGGTCCCCAAAATTTTGGGAGTAAGGAAAATTTCCAGCATTTCTGTAAGCATTATGCTTTGGTTCAACGCACGTTTTTTTACTACGCCGCTAACAAAAGATCTCTATAGAAGAATGAGCGCAAAGGATTGAAGTGAATGACGATGAGCATTCTCTTTACTGGCGTTGAGAATTGGTTATTGTCACATGTAATGTGTGGAACAAAACGCCTGAATCCATTTTTCAGATTACACGAGGCCAGTGTGGTACTCAACAAATATGAAATGGGAGTGTGGCAAGCCCGTCGCCGGGATTTCGCAGCAAGGGGGGCACATTTTTTAAATACAATATTGGATGTATGCAGCACCCGGGGTCCAAACACGAAATGGAGGGGCCGGGAATCATTGGACCTGGCGACGACCCTGGAGTGTGGTCAGATTCGCTGCTGCCTTTTTCATTAATTTCATTGTGATTGTTTTTGTTCCTGGCAGTGCCGTAGCAGCCCTAATCTGCTCCCCCAGAATGCTTTCAGGGGCCCGCCAATGATGATTTCTAAAAAATATTTCGACATAACGGCACATCCCGAGGCCAAATGGTCTTCACAACAAAATATGCTAATATTTTGTCAGACACAATTTCGACAGAACCGTCGCCAGAAAGTCTTCAGTGCCATCTAGAATCTGTTTGGTTGAAAAAGGTAATGCGTACTGAAATCAAATTTCATTGATGAAATAGTCTATTAACGCTAATAATGCTGGCGTTTCGACAGCGTTCCTAATCTAACTACACTGGATGACCGAAACATGATTTAGTGGAGGCTTCGACATGAAGGTACTCTGGTAAAGCGGGAGGGCCAGGAAAATCAAGAAATGAAAATAATAGAAATGGTAACCTTAAAATTATTGAAGTGAAGTTGATAAAGTAAGGAGGGCATGTCTCGGTGGTCCTGACAACAGCACGTTATTGATTGATATGTAAGCACCCCATGCCAGGGCTGCCAATTTAGCGGATTTTCCTCTAGATCTAGCTGGTTTCAATCCTGTCTAGCTGCTAAATAACTGGTCTGACGGCCTACATCCGCTAGATTCTAGCGGATGATTGCTCTAGCGACCTATATGAATGGTCTTATTCTAGCGGTATTTTGAAATTTTTCTAGCTTGAAAGGTCTTTTTAGACTTGGCAACCCTGCCCTAGGCAAGATCCATTCAAGCGCCCACCCGTCCTATACACATCCTCACTCCACATATCATCACATTGTACACTGCGTAAATAAGAAGGAAAAATTGGACTTTACAAAAGTTGATTAGATGAATAATATGTGCAGTTGAAATTAATAACAAAAATATTCACCAGTGGCGGTTCAAGCGGGGGGGTGCAGTTTGGGGCAACTGCCTCCCCAAACGTCTGTGGCGCACTCTCAAAGTGGCGCCCCTCTGATAAAAATGCGCTCTTTTTGGTGCCTATCGAAGTAGAAACAAAGGCAAAAATACTCAGTCTAAACTAAACAACGCTTTACGCTTCGTTGAACTTCAGTATTAAACAGACTGTGTCTTATTATGTAAACAAAGATACCCCAGTGTTTTCAGCTTTCTTAGATGCATCTAAAGCATTTGACAGAACTAATCACAACCTGCT
>JGI24159J19872_10006969_pt1 | contig 14767 bp, 9 predicted proteins | sample Ectturendosymbi4_FD_19872 | JGI IMG/M metagenome (IMG submission 19872) | reverse complement strand
GATTCCTTGCTTACACCCATCGTGGAAAGTACACACTTGAATAGAGATATGTGCAAGTTTGAATCATCGCAAAAAGACGAAAGCAGATGGCGGTCGACTGATTCCTCGAAAGCATACAGGAACACTAGTGCTTTTAAATATCTCAATATATTTATTGATTTTCGGACAACCCTAGGAGGCATGGCTCCACACCAAGACGGGATGAAGCAAGGTCGGAGATATAATCACACCACTAGATCCTTGGACGATATCTGGCCAGCTTTCCCGCGGGTTTAGCAAGTACGGATTGCCTTGCCAATCTTTCCAGAGACATTCTGGACACATGACTAATCCCACGGGCGCAATGTTGTTGTAAAATGTGGGGTTGACATTTTGGTGTGAAAATAATATCATCATCGAATCGATTCAGAAGTAACGTTTTATAAATACTGGTTCCTAATCTTGTTTTTAGAGGTGTTTTGCAAGCAACACTAATCACGCTTTGTCCTTACAGATGACTTACAAATTNATATACTTAAATTTGTTACTGGACACGGTACTATAGTTCAGCAACCTGATCACGATGAGCATTCCAAACTTTGATAAACGTACAGCGTGATCGCATATAACAGCATCTGCTGTTACAAGTAAAAGTCACGAACTGGGCAATAAGTAATGTCAACATTCGAGATTAGCCGACAGTTTAATACTGATAGCCTATTAATTGACACTTCTGCTAATCAAAAGAATAGCTTTTTCACACACGTTAAAATTATTGATTCTGCTAGACTTCATGAACAGCAAATCTGGCCATCCTAAATCTCCACAATAGTGCTGCTTTTTGTCTTCGGGAAAAACTTCGCAGATATTTGCCTGAAAATGTAACTTTCTAACATTATAAACTTTCTAACATCATCTTGGAAAATTCTCAAGGACAGCAAAATGTTTTTCAAGGATCAAGGACACAACCAGTTTTGATAGCAGATTCAAGGAAAGTGAAATTTTACCCCAAGCTCAAACCACTAGTTACGTCACTGATGAAGCGCCCTTCGCACAAAACGTGACATACGTCACTTTGATTTTTGAAACCTCTCCAAATACAAAAGATAAAGAAAAAATGTGGGCGGCATGGCGTATTATATCCCCACCGTCTGAAAAAAGTGGGGGGACACGTCCCCCGTGTCCCCCACCTAATTGCGCCCATGGCTAAGATAAAGAAACTGGGATCTCTCGATTCGGAGAAGTGGCTCGTTATTCAGGCCTTTCCGAATTTCACAGCTGCACACTTCGCCGCGAAGTGTCATGCGGTAAACTCATCGCAACAGTGTTGCCGTCGGGGGGATAGTCTTGTCAACAGCAGATTGTTGCCTTTTTCAACATCAGATAACATCAGATTTTACGTTAAAGTTCAATACAAGCTAAATGCTTCTATTACCTGTATCTAAGCGCGATGCCCCACAGTGAATCTGAAACAGAGCGAAGTGTTGTCATTGAATGGAAAAGTCGGTTACGCATATTCGGTAATGTAGACCTATATGTTATTCTCAACGCAGTGAAGAGAGCTTCTTCAGTTTGCAATGATAACCAAACACACATGAAGGTGAGAACTTGTTGAATGAAACTTAAAAATCGTGAATCTGACTTTTTTTCATCCCGAAAGAAGAGGAAGTGTGGAAAATAAAAACAATAGCCCAGTCAACATCAGATTTTTCGCTAAAACATCAGACATTTATCTGAAAACATCGGATCTGATGTTAAAACGCCAGAAGTGGAAACACTGCTTCGCAAAACCCCATCTCTGACGCTTTCCCTGGAGATAGTATTCTTTCAATCATAGCCCATGATTCATCTTCACCATAGGTGAGGATTGGTGCAAAGACTGGTTTGAAAATTGACAGCTTTGTGTTACTTGCAAGCTCCCGCTTTGTCACCGCAGAGCGATAAAGCTCACGCTGAAGTGCGTTGGCTTTACCCATCCGTGTATCAACCTCTTCGTTTCGCCTTCCGTCACTTAGTTGTAAATACCACCCCAAGGTACTTGAACGTCTCCACCTGCTACAGTGTATACGTATTACCGCTCACTTGCAGGGTGAACTTCCTTGGGTTTCTGGAGAGACATAAAATCTCCTCGGTCTTGTTAGTGCTGATTTTATTTCCGGCTTGGTCGCATGGAACAGAAAACCGATCAAGTGCGCGAGGTTGAAGACCCATTTCAGAGGGTGCAAGCAGCTTACATTCGTCCGCAAAAAGCATACGATTGATCAGGCAGCTTCCAACCACGACACCCTTGTTGATGCGACTGTGACTGTCTGTGCAATTCATATAAACTGTGAAGAAGAGTGGCGACAGCACACATCCTTGTCGGACTCTAACATCAACGGTGAACGGTTGTGACCTAACTCCGCCGACACGAACACAAACTTCTGAGCAGAAACATAGTGACGGCCAATAACAGGCGGCCGTCAACACTGCATACTCCCGCAATACTCCCCAAAGCTTTTCACGAGGAAACTGGTCGTATGCTTTCTCGAGGTCGACAAAACATGTGTGGACGTCTCTGGTGTACTCCTAAGATTTCTCCAACCTTTTCTGTACAGTGAAGTGAATTCAATATAGTGTTACCTTGAAAACAACAATGCATAAACCACTGATTTGAATCAAATCTATACTGGATATTAAGAAAGCAATTGCGTCCACCGGCAGCAAGTTTCGAAACGTCCCACATGGTTTCCTTTCAAATCATTGGCATTTCAGCTATTGCTTATAATAAAATTTTGTGACAATTCCAAATTCCAATAAGTCCCAAAACATGTTGTTACCTGTTTATGAATTATTTGTTTTTGCAAATGTGACGTTTCTTTGTGAAAGAGAAATCCAATTGCACTTTGAATTGCCAAACACAAAGCAGTGGGAAAGCTACTTCGATTCGAATTAGCGTAATTTAAAATTTCTGCGACCCAGTTTTTTGGAAGTCAATTTAATTCTATTTTGTAATGGTGATCACTTGCAGGGTGAGGCCATTTTATGAAAAGCAGCCAAGGGCAGCGTATTTATTTATTTTGTGAAATTTAGAAGACATTGTTGAGTTCCTATCCACCGACGTGGCAAAAAAGCCTTTGGTTTTTTGCAGTAATGCTTTCAGTAAAATGAAATAAACCTAATGCTTGATGCTTTTTCATCTCTTCATTTTGTTCATTACATAGAACGTCTTTCTATATGCATGTGAGGAATTAGTGTAGTTTGTTGTCATTCTTTGATGAATAGTTCTCTCCATGGATTGTCTGCCTGCATGTGCTCAAGTCTCCTCAGTGTTGCCTATCGTGTATATGTTTTTCATGTTTCTTGAATGCTACTCTGAAATTTGGATCTGAAACCTGCAAAGTACTTTGGTAAACAATGCACGGAGTTGCTGTAGATTCTTATTGCAAACAAAACAGCCACAATAATGATATTTTCGATTATTGTTGCTGTTTTGTTTGCAATAAGAACCAGCAAAGTGTTTTACCAAAAAGACGCTGCGTCTTGCAAGCCTGATCAGTAATCGGCTCACTTCAGGCCCGTTTCTATTGCAATGTAATAATTCCTTATTGCATGACCATTTTTAATTTCTTCCTTAATGACAATCAACATCTTGTAATTGGCTGCAGCAAAAAAATTACTGATGTGTGTATGGATAGAAGACAGTGGGGGTAATAAAGTATTTTGGTGAGAGTATGGACAGGCTTGATTATGAGGTTTCGACCTAGCACGAACCAAAAGTTGCTACCATTGTTCCGATACTCAAGAACATCAAAACAACATCCATTTCATGTTTCTTTGTTTTCTCAAGCACCGTGTCATTCTAAGCATGTGCCAATNATAAGAAATTTGAGCCACTGTTTTTTCTTTAATTTTCAACACGCAACTTACGTTTGACTTGACATGCATATGTTGCCGGAACAATTTGCATTGCTCAGTTTCGACATAATCAACTTCTATCACAGGAAAATGCCAATTGCTTGATTTAAAAGCGTGTTGCGTTTGATAAAAAGCGGAGATGGAAGGCTGCGGCAATCTCCATCAGTTGCTGTTTCTACTCCTCCCACCTGAAGGAAATAATGTTTCTTATCCAGTCTGTGGGTTGAAACCAGTCAATCCAACTACCCACACGTTGTCATGAGCATCTTTTCTTCGTGTCTGAATGTTTAGAGTTGTATGACTAGGCTCATTCAGCATCCCAGCCACGCCTAGAAGCTATGCAAACAGAATGCATCTCAAAACGAAGCACAATATACTGCGTTGCTCTAATTTTTATTGGTTTTTAAGGCCAAGTCAGTCTGCGAAGACTACGGTGTTGTAGGCTGCAGGTAAATTACTGACGTGAGCTGTTTGGTTATACAGGAACTGCTCTATCAAAGCACAGGATGAAGTAACCGAATACGCAATGATCTCAATGAAGCTGTTTGACATTGTCAGGTCGTTTTCGCCATGCTTGGCTGAACAGTCCAAAAACATACGAACATTCTAGCAAAGCACTACATGAACTTGTGAATCACAAAACATTTTAAATGTGTGTGTCCACATGTTGGGAAGAAACCTTAACATTTCCGTTGAAATAAGTTAAAGAATATCTACGGTATAGAGCCGCATGTCTTCGGTGAAGAATAATAAAACTTCAAGCGACACTCTGCAGGACAGGGTAGGGCTTTCGGTGTCCCCGCCCACCGCACGTGGAAATTATTATTATTCTCCTGCAATAAAATCAAAAGAAATTACACAACACTGTTGCGTCCTTTTTTAAAGAAAAACTTGAAGTTAACTTTCGTGGCTCGATTAGGTCAATGTTTTTTGTCGCGGGCTTTAGCACCAATGTCACATCATTTTTTTGCGTTGTTGTGCGTCTTCACTGAAGTGATTTGAAAAGCTTCGCAGGATGTCAGCAGCAAAGTCGGAATCCTATAAATNCTGCACACATGGGCGTGACCAGTTGCCAAGGGGAGTGAAAAGGNCCAAGCCANAAAATAATTCTAGCATATTTTGGCATTTTGTGCTATGAGAGGCGGTGACCCAAACAAAATACTGCTGTTCACATAAAGTCAAAATATTTGGCCCCTCCCAAAATTTGGGGTTGGCTACGCTGCTTTCTGTAAACCCACGAATATTATGTCGCACGCCTGTAAGTAAAGCATTACACGATTTCTTTCACATTTCTGCAGGAATTGCTGATCGAAATAGAATACCATCACCGATCCCAATCAAAAGAAACAACTTACGCTAATGGGCTTACAACCCATGCAGCCAGCTGCTAGAACAGTGGTTCTTAAACCTGGGTGCGTGAAAGGGTTGCAAGGGGGGCGCGAGTAGGCAGAGACATATTGTTGGAAAGCAGGATAATGGCAAAAAATTGTTGTTCTGCTTTTTGTATTTGATTTGGAGGTTAGATGAGGCGTAAGTATCAATGACTAACGCGAAAGAGGGCGCGATTGAAAAAGTTCAAGAACGTCTGTGCTAGAAACTACGTTTCGCAAAGTCTGCGTCCCTTTGTGACGCTCCCGCGAGTAACTTGAGTGACTCTGACATGTTCAGTCATACCTCGCCAAACGACAAAGCTAGAAAGCTGTTCGAACCCTCTCAAGACGCGGAAAGTCTTCTAATTTTATCAACACTAAAAAAGCCTTCAAAAAACTATACATGTTTTATTTTGAGACGTTTCGGATTATTCTTAATCTATCTTCAGTCAAAAAAATAAAGCCTTAATAATCCGAAACGTCTCAAAATAAAACATGTATAATTTTTTGAAGGCTTTTTTAGTGTTGATGAAACTGTTAAGTCTATCTTCTAGTTTTGTTTGAAAAGCTCTTTGGAAGTTCTGTTTTCAACATTTTGTGGGGTGGCGTGACGTCACGGGGTGGTCCCGATGACGGTATTAAGACCTGTGAAAATTTTGAAGTGACAATTTTCTCGCTTTTTTATTTTAAAATAAACTAGACGAAAATACGCGTCTTTTGAGCTTTGGTTGGTCATCTAGTGCAATCGGTTGGGAAGTTATGACCAAAACTAACAATTTTGAAACTTTAGAAAATTTTCAAATTTGGTCTGTCGCTGCAATGCCTGTGAAAGCTTACCCTCGTTCCAAGCAGTAAGAAAGAGACACTGAACTCTGTAGGTCTCGCTCTTATGCGCAAAATAATAAAGAATGCCGGTAATGGTGTGGCAGTCTGTAAAAAACTGGACCACATGAGACCCTGACTAGCCAAGCAAAAATGGCAGCATGGCTAACGGTGGCCACAAAACAACAGATCTGATATTGGTGAACAGAAATGGCAGGTTTGCGTCATCATTGGTTGGCATGCANAACTAAAGGAAAANAAATAATTTCATGAAGTTCAAATTTGTTGACCTATAAAGTCNTATAGATCAGCTTTGCCTGTCTAATAACGAGCTNCACCGAAGTAATGACTGATAAACGTTGTTAAGATAACTGTGGGTTCTGTCGGTTCAATTGGGTAAAGGAACAATAACTGAACCTTACCTATTTCGATGTTCAGTTAGGCGTACGTTCAATTAATCTGTTTTAATGTGATAACTGAGTTTAATAAGACAATCCGACGATTTTGACGTTTGTGCCCTTGCAACCAACCACTGGAATCTACATCTCTGACGCTTACTTAGGAAATCTTTCTAGAAATGCAAGTTAGCTGTTGTGTCTTCGAGTGCGTGTTTATTCATTGAAATAGTCGCAGCGAAGTGCCTCTCTTGTTAACTGTTGAATTTATACGTCGCGCACTCGCTACTTCTTTAATTGTCATTCTAGCACGTCTGCTTAATTACGAGAGCCGTTCACTTTGTAGTCCAGCGCAGTTAGTTGAACTACAGTCATGTGCCAATGCGAGTTGATCTACTTAAGTAGCATTGCAGTGCTTGCTTACAAATTCTCGTTCAGTTTTCATTGCAGTCCACTTTTAGCATTGCTTAACAGATCGTTCATCAACTTTAAGGTTGATATATAATGCAAGCCGTCGATACTACGTGTGTAGGACGATATTTGCGCGAATCCCAACACTGGACGTTATGATTTAAAGTTTAAATTCTAAACAATGGATAAGTAAAGTGTATTAGCCAATGTTTCGATGCGAAAACACCAAAATATTCATTCGGAATGGTTCCACCTTCACTTGACGAATTCACTGCAAAGCATACCGCGTAGTGAGTATCTGCTCTAGCAGACAAGCTGCTGCCACCTAAGATGTAGATCGAGGTTTAGAAGCGAAAAATGAACCTTTTTGCAGCTATGTGCACTCAGACTAAGTTTAACGAAAGCTTTAGCTCACTCACCTAAAGAAGGACTCCACCACCTGTAGCTGAGTTCTGGTTCTTTACGTTGTTCTTCAAAATTTATTCAGTTCAAGACTTACGAAAGCACAATCTTGAAAGCATCGGGCACAAATTGAAGAGTCAGATGAACATATTTCACTTTTCCAAGACGCCAAGGATGTTTTCAATTTGCCAAACCATTCGTGTTAGATCAAAAAGTTGCTAGCTAGACACGAATTAATTTTTCTCAGTGTCTTTTGCTGTATGTTAAGAAGTAAATAGTTTGAAACACCCTCTGAAGACCATTCACAGAAAATAGTATGGTGATAGTAAAAACCAATAAACTTTAAGGCACTCCTTGAAAAATGGAATAAATTCAAAAATGTTTCTTCACTTTCGATGAGACCTAAGCATAAACAGGTCAACCACAAAATGTATACAATGTATTGCTTTTTGTTCAAGTTCCAGCAGTATTGGTATAAAAAACACTTGTGAACATTTCAAATCTTTTATAATCAAAACAACAAAACTCAGTGATATTCTGCACGATTCAATTTAGTTCATAACATGATTTTATTGAATTGTTGTTTTTTAGCGTTGTTTTTTCATGTAAGGCTTGTTTGTCTTTGGTTTGTGTAAATTTTTTTTTCAATTCCAATATCTTTTTGTTTTTAATTTGTGTCAAAATTTGCAGAGAAATCAATTTCAACCGGTTGGTGCTGCACTTACCAGCAAATGAAGGCGCGTTTGTTGAGCAATTAAAAGTCTTGCGGACGATTAATGAGCAGTTCTAGCGCCGTTATCAAATGGCAGGTGGGGGTGACCAATAATTAGGAAGGAAGTTCGTTTGACGCACCACCAAACTACGTCAGATGCGCAAGCAGCGATGCTTTTTAATTCGGGGAATTCTTTCAAGCAAGTGTAATCTGCACTGACACTGCAGAATTTTCCAGCTCCATCAACATGGTGCTCACCAGTAGGCTTCTAGTTTAACAATGATTGCTTGATGGTTAAAAACCGTCTAAGGATCATTTTAAACTTGTAAAATCATTGTTGAATGCAATACCTGACAATAAAAGTAGTTGCTTGAATGAGGTTCTCTACGCTTGATTTCTTGCTTCTGTGTTTCAATAAGTGGGCGATACTTTCAAATTAGACCAATTGTTTGTTATTAAAACAATGCACAATATTTTTGGCAACAGGTGTTTGAAGAGATTACTGGCTATCGATGTGGGCCAAGAATCAACAAATAACAAAAGATTATGCAGGTCTACACTATTACAACGAATGATTCAGTTCTTACAAAAATTTCGAAAGACAACCTTCACGTATGTTTAGGAAAAATCAGCAACCTGAATCGAACAGAAACAACAAAACATTGCAGCAAATAAGCAAAACTAGCTAGAAAATTATTCTTTGTTTTTGCATTTTGATTTGATGATAATCGATTCAGTAATTTCCCATCTATGCAGAACTTTTGTAAATGCACTGTGAACCAAGGGCGTACGTAGGAGGGTGGGTTTGGGGTTAACCCCCCCCCCTTAGAACTTAATATTTTACAAAAACTTTATTGCCTTCGCAAGGAGGTTAATTGTTTTCGCATACTTTTTGCTTGTTAATTTGTCGACTTAATGCAAATACCACGGAAAAAATTTGCATGCAAATTTCAAGGAACATTGTAAACGGGCTAAAAAAGTAATAATTAGGTTTTGGTGGGAATCTGGGTTATCGTCTGCGTCCAGAAACCATCTCACGACATTTTGCAGACCTTTCGTCCACTAAGCATGTTTAAGATCGTGTTCAGCGATAGTTCACTTTGTCCGAAGCCATTGTCTTTATATTGTCTGCCAAAGGCGTACGCAAGGGGGGGTGTAGTTAACCCCCGATTTTGTTTGATATGTTACAAAAACTTTGTTACCTGCGAAAAGGAGATTAATTGTTTCCGCACACTTTTTGCTTGTTAATTTGTCGACTTAATGCAAAAATTCTAGTTGTAAATGCTCTGACATAGTGATGGGTGTGTTTTGCTCCGCTGTTTAAATGCTCAGCCTGATATTTTTGCAGTTATGAACTGCTGTGTCGTAGCGTTNAGTGTATTTTCCTCCGATATCCTAACTTGGAGCNCTGATATTTTAGTTTATATTCAGTGCCAAGGGCGTGCGCAAGGAGGGGNTTGGATTAACCCCCCCTAGAGCTTGATATTTTACAAAAAGTTTATTACCTGCGCAAAGGAGATAAATTGTTTTCGCATACTTTTTNCTTGTTAATTTGTCGACTCAATGCAAATGACAGGGTATGAATTTGCATGCAANTTTCAAGGAACATTGTAAATGGGCCAAAAAGTAATAATTATGTTTCGGTNTAGGAATCTGGGTTATCGTCTGGGTACAAAAACCATCTCACCACTTTTTGCAGACCTTTCGTCGACTAGGCTATGCATNTTTAAGACTGTGTTCCGTGACAGTTCACTTTATCCGAAAAATTCCATTTATTNTGTCTNCTAAGGCTGATCAGCGAAAGCGCTGACCGTATTNGCTGCATTAGGCCTACCAATTTCTGCAGCGTGATAGANCTGTTGCACGAGCTCAAGAAGAGCAGTTGTTAACATAAAAGCATTCATACATTTATTGTGTCTCAGCAGGAAAAAAGGAAAACTAAACGTTTGCTGGGGTTCTATAAATAACAACAAAATCGAGAGTTTTCTTACGTACTTCATGCGCATTCTCAATTCTTGTGTAGTTTGGCAAGATTCGATTTTTCATACCGGGGTATGCGCCAGCCAGTCCACCCGCAGTTACTCTATGGTCGACTGCTCGTATTCGACAAGACATTAGCGCAGCCTCATTTTTCCGTTGTGAATTGCCTTGACGAATTGATGAGTGAGTTGTACTCCACTGCTTTGACGCAGCCTGATATTTTGCAGTTACGAACTGCTGTATCGTAGCGTTGAGCGTTGGGTGTATTTTCCTCTGATATCCTAGCTTGGAGCGCTAATAGTTTATATTCAGTGCAATGACACATAAAATAAGGAGAGTGGATGTATAGAAACATGTGCATATTATGTCAACAAACTTCGCCAAAACGTTGGTTTGGAAACAGGACTATGACGTCAAATTGTGACGNCACAATCAGGGCACACCAAATACAAATTACTACCCTATGCCATTGAATGAAACCNCCCATGAAAATTTTCTGCGTACGCCACTTGAGTGAACNTGTTGATTCGGGATTCCAAACCATCAAGGCTCTTTTCCCAAGTGTTAAATATAACATACTTTATACAACAACAGAAATACGTAGAGATAAATTCAAACAAAAGCTAATTATCTACAATAGTAAACAGGTTTGCGTTTTGTCTTCAACCAGACGACATCATGACTTTTACCCAGCATGGTTGCTCGTCGTTCGAAAAGAATCACAAATGCGCTGTTGTCAGTTACGAGTTGTTCGCGATTCGCCAGTAGCTTGTCGCCGCTGGTGCGGTAGTACAGAATTCATCTGCTTCATTCTTTGTTCATTCACAATCGAACCTTTGTTTATTTACAATCGAAACTCCAAATGTTTTCGCAAATATACTTTTGTTTGTCGAAAAGGACACTCATATCCGCTACTTCTTTATTTTATTAAATTTGGTGGCCTCTCTGTCGTACGTGAAGTATGCACTTGATCTGAAATTTGAGGTTGCTGTAAAAGAAAGTACAAAAACCTTTGAACTGATGAAACGCAAAATACATTTTAACACTTTACAAGCGTGTTTAGAAACAGCTTGCATGTGGCTGGAAAGGTTGGGAAACATTAAAATTCATGTCGTAGAGTTAAAGTTAAATTTACTCATGAGATCCTAAAATCAACCTTTCAGAAGTGTGAGAGAATTTTTAGCATGAACAGAAACAAGTGTTAACTTGGAAGGCCGTTTCTGATCAATAAATCTCACCGATGTTCATTGCAAGATCTATGCTTGATCAAAAACGAAATCAAAAATCTAATTCAACGCGAACAAAAACTTAAAATCAGATTTAAAATCATTAAAAATTCACTGAAATTATTGCATTCTACTTAGCGGAAATATTTGAAGAGAAATTATTGTAACATAATAATTTCTCTTCAAATATTTCCGCTAAGTAGAATGCAAAGAACAAGTTTCACAACCCTAAGGTTGACTTCGTGCAAATCCATTCACAAACTTCCGCCCATAGCCACTCACCTTCATTTGAAACGTTCTTCACGACGGCGTTGACGTATGTGCTGAAAGCCTAAAAAAGGGGTAAAAGCACTAATTCTATTTGCTAGAATGTTTAACAGCGATTACTACGTAGCATAAGACAAAACGAAAGTAAAATGTAATCTGCAAGTTTGTTCCTAAATGAGTATACCGTATAAAGTTTCGCATATATCAACGCAAATGTTTATAACAGATTGTGTTCAAACGTATTTGCAAGAGTTTCGATTACTTCATGAAAACAACTTCCCATAAACATTTACACTGACTGAATTATCGATGTCTACTTTATATGATAGAGCTGATGTTTTGAAATGATGTATCCACTCTAAACATGCCTCTAAATAAAGTTGAACTTACTGCTGCATCGACCTGCGGTTCAACAGATGTCTCTTTCTCGTCCGGTTCGTATGCTTCATTCACGTTGGCAGTTGTCTGGGTCGGTATTTCATCGTCGTTACCCGTGTCTTGTGTGTTAGGGGCGTCAGCGTCAACAATACCTTTGATAGGGATTTTAATAATTGCCTCCTCAGTCGTTTTTTCAGTGTCGTTTGCTTCATCTTCGCTGGAATGACTTTCGGGCTCTTTAACGTCATCAACGTTGGTTACTGGACTTGTTGGATTGGCAGCAATAAGTCCTGGCTTGGAGCTTGTGCTGGAGCCTGTTGGTTCATCGCTCAGTTCCGCTGCAATATTGACATAAGCTGTTTCGACCAGCGGTGTCTTTGGATAATCGCTGACTTCATTCATGGAATGTCTTGGCTCACCAGCGTCGGTCAAATGCTCAGCAGGCTGATCGGCATCATTTGAAGAGACGTGCGATACATTATCATCACTTTCATTTGCTTCTTTTAAATCCTGAGCTGGAGATTTTTCTTTGAAGGCGGTGGTGGCGTATGCGTTAGCTTCACAATCCATTTTCTTTTCCAAGTGCTCAAATGGCTTTTCAGGCCTACATTTTACTTTTTCAGACGTTTCGATAGAGTCATACACCGGCTGCGATAATTCATCATCTGGTTGATGGCCGTCTATTTCAACAGCAGGGTTCACGTGACCGTGAAGTTCACTTTTCACGGTCACATGATCATGATTTCCATGAAAACTGCTGATGCGATCAAACGATTGGTTGCGGTTTCCGCTGCGCGAGCTGTCGATGGTGTTTGTTGCGCCTTCGTTTTGACCAAAATCATCGCACTTTTCTTTTTTGCCTCGCCTTTTTCTGAAATATTCAAATGTTGCGCAACCAAAATATTGCTGAGTGAACAATAAAAACGTTTCTTTTAAGGTCGTTTGATCATAAACCGGCTTCACTGATTGAACATTCTTTTTTGCTAAAGGTATTGCGACTGATTAGATTTTTCTTTTTTGTGTGTTACCAAATCAAAATTTTTTANGTTTGAAAAGCATTTTTTCTTTACGACCATCTATCTTTGATACACACAATATCNCCACTTTACTGGAATGTATCCNTACAACTGCAGTACAGATNCGTTGTCAATAAGTCATTACTTCATTTGTTTNAAAAATTGTTATCAGAAATGAAATCTGAAAAAAATTCCACGAAGTAAAACTTNTACACAAGTGGTAAAGTGTCTGGAATTGGCAAATTATTTCAAGGCTTCAAGTAACCTTGCAAATGTTGACNGAATTGAGTATAGAAATNATCCAATCAAGAGAAAATATCGCTCAACATATTCAGGAAAANATCAGGAAATTTAGATCTGTTTCTTGAAAATTTACTTAAGTTCCGAGGAAAATACTTTTTGGCAGCAACACATTCTCCAAAGCCAGCGAAAGGACCCTGCCGTGCCAAATGCACTTTTTTACACAACAGATCATGCACGTTTGCAACAGTTTTTATGAAAAGCGCTTAAACATTTACTGGCAAGTTCGCAATCCAGTTAACAAAGTTGTCATTTCCTGATTCCTAACTGTGAGTCACAGGATCACATTGAATTGATGTACAAGTTTTCTCCTTACTTGTCAGAAGTGCTAGATGCATTAAAACCCTCACGAATCTCAGCATTCATGTGCAAATCTGTTTAAAGCAGCGAAGCAAAATTTTTTTTATAAAGGATTTTGGGAATATGCATGAAATGGTTTACAACTTACCTCCACAAACAACAAATGATAAGAACTATCAAACAGATGATCAACAGGATGATGATGAACAAAACGACCATAAGCAGAACCAGGCCTGAAGAAAGACACAGTGAAATAAACGTTTAAATGAAACCGCAACCTTTGTTCATGAAACACTGCTACAGCCGCTGCAGACGCCTGTGAAGAATAGTTTCTTCAATTCACCAAAATAAATTTGTTTCATTCAGTTGACTTCATTTTCACAGAAAAAAACGGGATTACAGTTCAGACTTTCACGACTCATCCGGTAATTCATTTTCATGCCATATTTTCCTCTATGGAGGCTAGGGGGGGCAGCACTCCTGGGAGGACTGAAGTACTTCATGGGTATGTGTAGACCTCGTTCGTATACTTCAAAGATTTCTTAAAAATTTACAGGAGATTGAAAATTTTCTTAGCGTACGGCCAGGACGAAACCCCCATTGGGTATCATCCAGCTTTAGCTCAATTATTTCGCGGCATTTTTCAAAGCATTTAGGATACACGTTTCCAGGGAGGCTAAGGAGAGAGATGCCAGGGAAGTTAATGCTTTCACACCTGTCTCCCTTTTTGTGCGTAGAGATGGTCTTGCCCAACTGAAGACTCACTTTTTTCCACGCAATAGGCCAGCAAAAAATTCGACCACTATCCTCTGAAAACTCACCTGATGAGACGCAGGTACCTTGCACTTGGTGGAATGCGCTTGCACATGTTGCCGAAGCAGTCCTGATCTGTATTAGGGATTCACGATTACAGCCAAGCAGGCAACTGGCAACGGCAAAAGATACCACGTGTGTTCTCACCTTCATCGTAACGGTGCGGTGGAACCCATGACCATCTGTCGGAATGTCAATCTTGGTGCCTTGCTGAAGCTTCGAGGAGCACGTCATGATTACGTGGAACGAACGATGGTTAGAGCTCGAGGCTTCAACCTATAGTGGACACATTAGTGCTTTAATGTTTTGTGCATTCTTACTTTTGTGCATTCTCACATTAGTGCTTTAATGTTTTGTGCATTCTCACATTAGTGCTTTATTATTTTGTGCATTCCGGGGCTCGATGCCACTCACATTTATCCTTACGATTTGCAAACGGAGTCAAACTTCTACGACCTCACGCATTTTAAGTCAAAGTTTTGTTGAAACAAATGTGCTG
>JGI24159J19872_10006968_pt1 | contig 14768 bp, 10 predicted proteins | sample Ectturendosymbi4_FD_19872 | JGI IMG/M metagenome (IMG submission 19872) | reverse complement strand
ACTTGTTCTTATGAAATTTACTTCTGGTGGTGGGGCGGTAATCGGTTATAGCCTAGTGCTGCTTTTGTTTAGGCTAGGTTGTAGATGAAAGCTATATCCACCCAATAAGCCGACCCCAGAAAATTAGGTCGCAAAAGTAGGTCCAGAAAATCGGCTTATTAGCCGGAAAATACGTTAATAGTGTCAGTACTGGTTTTGAGTGTAGGCAATAAAGCACTACTTGATCCATACATTAGGGGCACCGGCTTATAAGGCGCACGATCAATTTATGAGGAAAAAAAAAGGATTTAAATTGCGCCTTATGGTCCGTAAAATACGGTAGATATTTTGGCCCAGCACCTAACTTAAGTTGCTTGACCCACGTCATTACTTGCAATTACTTTTCTAGAACTACCACTTACTGCGTAATCTGTTGTGCCTGGCCAACCTGTTTGACAGCTCAATTTTTTGCAGACATTGCATTTCACAAACCATTTAAGTACTGATAACAGAATTACTGGACATGTATAGAATGGCACTCAAGTAATGAGATTATTTTACATGTTTCAACCAATGCTGTCTATCAAAAGGAATCTTTTCCCAGCACAGAATCAGACATTAAAGATCTTACAGGGGATATATTTTTGCCTATGAAAATCATCAGCATTTCAACCAACGCTGATGTTTTTTGCATTACCCAAACTACAATTAAAAACAACTCACAAAAATGAGAATATCTCACAACAGAAGAAATATACAGTGTTTGTATTTTTGAAAATTAATGATTTACTAATCAAAATATACTAATTGTAAGTTAACAGGAAGTTCAGATTTAATGAATCAGATATGCAGCAACAACTTAGGCTTCCAAACACTGTGTAAAACAACAGCATAGTGGCTTTCATGAAAAATTATGCCAGTACATATGTGGAATGTTGACAATACGATACATGACACATCGGTATCATTATGTCAGCTGATTTATATTAGCACACTGATGTAATAGTTGAGCTGCAGTTTGAAATACGCAAAGTGGCTGTGATTGCTTTGCTTACCTCAAAGAAACATGATTGATGCCCTAAAGAAAAACTTAGAAGTTCAGGAGCACAGCAGTGATGACAACCTGCTTCTAGCCATTAGGACAGGGTAATACTAGTCTAAGGCAATGTTCATGCTAACAGCATTAAGGCAAAATTGTTTGCTGTGAGTGAAGGAATCCAGCAAGGGTGTGTGTCTACAGTGACCTCTCATTGTAGTCTGTATTCGTCATCATTTGAGTGAGTTCTTGTAGTCCACTACTAGGCTGCACTAGATGTTGGGGCATGTGTTGAGCAGTCATTCAATTGTCTCTGTGAACTATACAGACAGCCAGAGCCAGGTTGCCAACTGTTTCTTTGTATGCAACAGGATGAACCAATAGCTCTTTGCAGAGAATTTGGTGATCCTTGTATCCTGTGAACCAAGCCTCTGCACTTTAGTCAGTTGCAGCTGTGCAGGATCAAGCTGAAATTAAAGTTTGCACTCAAGAAAACAAAGGAATTTATGTCTCTATAAATCTAGGTCAGTGTACCCTGTTAGTAAAAAGTAACAAGTTGAGAAGTTTAAGTACCTTGGGGTGACATTCATGAGTGATATATGACTGAAGGAGATGGGCACCCAGGCTATTTCACTAAACTGTGTCATCTTCAATGTTTCTTGGTTATACCTGAGAGGTTTCAAATGTTGCAACATTCCCAGTTAACAAACCAATTTTTGATCTGATCCACAACTACGCCATGATTTTTTAGTAATGCAGGGTTAGCATTTCTGACTTAAGCAAATTGCAGGATGCATTCCTGACAGTCACAATTAAGCCCCATTTGATAATGCCTTCATTTTATCACACCACACATTATAACTAATGAAGTTTCTTAACACATTCGCTAACGACCGACGTATATATACGTTGTTGGAATTTGTTAACATGTTCCCAGCCGACATATATATACGCTTTAGCAAATTAAGGGTGCTTGGGGACGTACCTTTACGTTTTCATCCAAAATTCGCAGTGATGTGTTGTCTAAAAATGTGGTCCTAGCCTGAGTTTATGTAACTTTTGGTTTTTGAATGAGAGTCCAAACTCTTTGTGGCTCAGAGGCTGTTTAAATGCATTCCCCTTTTGAGTCGCTCCATCCAGGTGGGACCAGGGCCCGGCAGCAATGAATGTAACTTTGGGCATTGTAAGTGCTTTGATATGCTGTCAAATACAAGAAAACCATGTAGGAATGTATCAGAAACGTTTCCGTAAGCATGTTTAGGCATGTTGGTATAGTTTGATTGTTTGATGCAAGTGTAAAGCTACTTTTATTGTCTCAAAAACAGTGAAACTTTTGTAAAAAAGTGGCACTGGTAGGCCCAGGCTTGTTGCAGTGGTATAGCCTAAAATGTTTTGAAATTGATTTGATATGTTGGCAATTGATTAGTTCAAAAGCAACAAAACATTAGCTAGGTTTACCATTTTAGCCTAAACTTGGAAAAGGCCGAGCAGTATCTGCTTTCTGCAGAGGCAGACAGCATTTGAATTTGCTGCCAAAAGCACCAGGAACCATGGACATCGCCGCAGGTTAACCACCCAGGATCGAAAGTGTTAAATAGCAACAGATTTTAGATCAGGGGTCAAAAACAAACTCTGCAAAGTATTGGCAGGCTGTACTAATTTTCCACGAATAATTCTGTTACCTTCACTGTTTACGATGTTGTTAAAACTTACGAATTTACGGAATTTTAATAAGATTAACACCTTCACTTCTGGCCTGTTTTGAGGCTAAAACCAGCAGTTTCCATATGTCTTTGCATTGGAATATCTCTGGAGCCAAACGCACGAGAGAGCTATTCAAACCCTCAAAAGATTCAGCAAGTCTTCAAATTGGCAATGAAAATACTTTTTTGGTTTTGGGTTTTGGATTTTTTATGAGTGATTTCATAAGTTCAGATGCTTAAAGCCTTTTCGGCCCACATCATCTGGCCCTGGGCTTAAATTGTTAGATGGTAGTATTTCGCTCAGGTTTTTATTAGAGTCTAGGCTAAAATCCAAGTCTTTTGATACTTTGGATCATTTGCTGGGGTTTCACATTTAATAGTTATGTACTAAAAACAACAAAACTAAGTAATCCCATAATTAGGTACGTAATTGTTTTGTGTATTTTAGGCCATAATTTTTTAACCAGAAACACCAGAAAGTCGATCAAGGTCATAAAAGACTCATGGATTCTAGCCTAGTTTCCAATGCAAACTTGAGCCGAATACTTCCATCTAGCGGCAAGGCCCTTATTCAACTAACATGAGCCAAAATGGCCAAACACCTACCTCACTTATGACGTCACTCACAAAAAACCTGAAACCCAAAACCAAAAAAAATTTTTTTTTCATTGCAACTCAAGTACTTGCCAAGTCTTTTGAAGGTTTGAACAGCTCTCTAGCGCAATCGGCTGAGGAGCTATGCAGCTGGTAAGTCAACCGAAATATCCCTGGTTTTTCCCTAATTTCCAGGTACGATATAGTCATACACCAGCAGTCAAAGTGTTAACTCACAATTTTCACAGTTCATAACGAAACCACAACATACTGCATATTTATAGCACAACATTAATGTGATATTTTATGTTGTGTTTTGTTTGAAACTTTCTGAAGTTCAGGTGGTAAATTAACAAAGTGTTAACACTTTGAGAGCCGGGGTACGATATAATCATACTTTGAAATCGGCCTAGAAACAGCAGCTGTCGGTTGTCTTACCAACGCCATAGCTCCTCAGCTGATTGTGTTAGAGAGCTGTTAAAGGGCTCAAATGGATCGGCCAGTCATCTAGTCTACACTCAAAAAAAATTTTTTGGTTGGGTGTTGTGGAAAGTGAAGTAGTTTTTAGGACATTTTGGCTCATGTTACCTGGCCTAGGGCCCAATCGCTAGGCCAAAGCATTTCATTGAAGTTTCCATTGAAAACTAGGCTCAAGTCCGAGTCTTTTGAGCCTTTGATCGACTTTTTAGCATTTCTGGTTCAAACGCTATGATCTAAGATAAACAAATTAATCAATTAACTAATTAGTCAAATATTTTTATTATTTTAGATCATAACTTTTCAACCCGAAACCTTAGCAGGTCATCCGAAGTATCAAAAGACTCAGATTGTAGCCTAGTTTCCAATAAAAACTTTAGCAAAATATTACCATCTAACAGTTTGAGCCCAGGGACAAGTTAAGTGGGCCAAGGTGACTTAAAAGTCCACTTATAACATCACTCACAAAAACTCCGCATCCCCCAACCAAAAAATTTTTTTCGAGTGCAAACTACAAGACTTGCCAAGTATTTTGAGCTTTTGACTCTGTCTGTGGCGCTTACCGGACCAGAGAAATTCCCACACAAAGCCATGTGTGATCCGGCTGTTTTCACGCAAACCGCTTAAATTAACCCGGGTGTGAAAGTGTTAAATAATGTACAGTAAGAAAGTTGTTTAATCGTTAGGAGAAATTATCTTAACCTTGGAGTTCTGATAAAAACGAGTACAAAGTTTAGCATGTGTTGAAATAACAACACACTAAATCCACCACCATGCTTTTCTCTAAGTTGGTCATACTTTTCTGGGAAGTCAAGCTATATATAGCAAACTATACATACTAATTCCTTTTGTTAAAACATACCGCTCCAAAAAAACTACTTTAAAAACAGCATTGTCAATAAGGCTCTCCATAAAATGCTAAATTTTAGTATTAAAATCAATCCAGAGCTTCATTACATCCAAAAAATGATTGGGAAAAACATTATTTCCAATTTCTGTATCAAACATCTGTTGTGCTTTGTTGCAAAAATCAGAAGATGAAGGAAGTGTAATTAAATTGCACTGATAGCTACACAATCTAGATGCCATTTTAAATGAAACATTTTAACTTTGCTGTTGGGGCATTGGTGAAGTGTTTGCAAATTTTTCTTACTTGCAAATCACTTAGCACACTAATTTTTTTGGCAAACCACCAAGTTTTGTTGTTGTTTTTTTTTGTTTTTTCAAAAAAATTCAATAGCATAAAAACTCACATCATTGTCGAATTCTTGTCTCTTACAGTAATCCAATTATTATTATCCTTGCACTTTCTGTACCAGGTGCTTGAAGACAGGTTGGATACCAGATGCCTGTTTTTTGCAGTTTACCATGTTTATGCCAGTTTTACAAAACATCTTGTAAATTTAAGTTCAAACAACGGCTTCAATTGTTAAATCCACCATTTCGCTCCATAATTTTGTTTGTAAACCTATCTTATTTCAAGAGGAAAGAATTACAGCTTATATCCAAGAGATGCCAGATCCTTATTGGTAGACAGCCCGGCACCTGTCCCATAAATAACAAGCATGTAATGCAGGCTTGTTTCATTGAAATTTCCATCATTCTCTGGCTCAGATATATGAGCCTGTGTAAAGCATGATAGAATGTATTCGAGAGAATGCCTATTACGAAAAAATATGAAAGCAGAACCCAGTCTGCTGATTCCTCGAAAGTAACAGAAAATCTTGTGTTTTTAATTGTCTACTACAAAAATATATGAGCACTAACAAGGCCCAATGAAAAGAGCCCAAGTTTTGACGTTAATCAGCAAAGTGGGAGGTAGCACTAATATTCACAGTAGGCAAGCTCATGTTCTACAATAGAAATTGTAACCAAAGACTTGGGGTAAGCCTGAGGAGCCAGAGGGCTGACGTCACCACTGATGTAATGACACATAGGCTGGTAGAGAAAGTATTAACCGATACCAATGTGCTGTTAACCAGTGTTATTATTTAAAAGGCTACAGCTTATGGACCCTTTGCAGGTGCCCAGGCACCAGCAGATTTCAGATTGATAAACACCAAACTAAAGCATAATATAGTCAACAATTCCAAGCTACAGGACCTTCTATGTACAACCCATGGCTCACGGGCTGCATCCGGCCCAGTCAAAGATTTTGTGTGGTCCACTTTAGGTTTTTGCTATAGTATACGTACAATTTGACAACCTGTCCTTATTTTGATAATCTTAAATTTGACTTTTTTGATCTGGTCCTAGTGCCAGTTTCATTACGTCTGTACTATGAGATTTCCATGTGTTCACTAACAACTTGCTGCAAAATTTATTTCTGGTTTTCTTATGTCTATCCTTGTTCCATTGGCCCTAAACGTGCACATGACATCACACTTGCAAAGTGATTAAAGGTGCCAAATAGCCGTTATCACTGCAATTAGGATTTGAATGCTTTCAGAACAGTATTTTAGACTAAACTTTCGTGTGCTGCATTCAAAGTAAATTATTCAATGTGTGGCCTTCATTTTGATAGTCACATAATTTTTGACTCTGTATTGAGTAAAGAATTTCAGTTGGACATAGTTTAACAAATTGGGTTGCTAAATATCTGGCATTTTACAATCCTTGATCAGTTTGTTACTGCACATTTTTACTAGCACCTAGCAAGCTGTTAGTATCTTAACTTTTAGTCAGAATAAAGCCTCTTGTCAAATATTGTTTCTGTCTTTTCTTAAGGAATGTGCAACTTCGCATGCACACAACTAGCTTGCAACCAATACAAAATTGTTGGTGAGCACTCCTGAAATGTTTTCACTACATTTTTTAGTTTGGTGATTGTACATATATTTGGACTGCAACTGCAAACAAGTTCTGCTGGACTGATGGCTAACTCTTAGATTTTGAGCTGGCAAGTGCACGACAATTTACAAGTTTGTAAAGTGAAAGCTAGCTTGCCTGAGACACTGTATTGCTTCAACTGAAGGTTTGCGGTTTGATAGGCAATCTGCATGTTGCATGTACTTGTCATCCCAGCAGTATTATCACGGGTGATCTGCTATGACTGCCCGTAATTTGCTCACACATATCATTAACAAAACGCAAGTATTGTGCAGTTTGATGACATCCCTTACCATTCTTTTCGTGGACAACAGTGCAGGGTTCCCACGCAATTTTGAATACAAATTTCCCGACTTTTTCAAGGCCTTTTCCAGACACTTTCTAGACTTTTCCCACACAACATTTTTCAAATTCAACCTACTTAAGTCAACATACGATATAAGCAAAGTTATGTAAATTTTGAATAAAGTATTATGAAATTAGATGTCAAAAGATTTAATCTGGAAATTTCTCTTCTTTTTACATAGTAACAGACGAAACAAATTTTTTTTCCAGAGTGGAAAATGACTNAGCTTTTTCCATGCTTTTCCAGACTACGCAGGAACCCTGACAATGGTGTGAGACAACATAACTTTTTTAACACTTTGGCCTCTAGGTGGTTTCGACGATTTCGCGCCTAAAAAAATGGATCACACGTGGCTTTGCACAAGCGTAACTCTGACACCAAAAGCGTTAGAGAGTTGTTCAAAGACTGCTGAGTCTGCACTTGAAAAAAATTTTTTGGTTGGAGGTGCGGATTTTTTGTGAGTGATGTCTTAAGTAGATGATTTTTAGGCCACCTTGGCCCACTTCACCTGGCTCTAGACCCAAACCGCTAGATGGTAGTATTTCGCCGAAGTTTTTATTGGAAACTTGGCTACAATCCAAGTCTTTTGATACTTTGGATGACCTGCTGGGGTTTCGGGTTCAAAAGTTATGATCTAAAGCAGTGCTCTTCAACCTTTTTCGTTGCAGTGCACCCTCAAAGATGTTTAGACGAACTCATGCACCCTATTTACTTAAACACTTAAACTCATGCACCCTATTCAATGAAACTTCCCCCTTGACCCCACCTAATTGCGCTCATGCCTGTAAGTACCCTGGCCTAAATAAGCAAGTACCCTAACTCAGTAACTCAGCTAGATAACTCAATTGATAATGGCTCATTGTCTGTTGCTTATGAATCACAAATAATCATCTAGATACCACAATTAGGTTGATGTGGTGTGTTGCTTATGCACCACACTTTAGAATCTGCAAAGTCTCAGCTAAATCCTGAAAGTCATTGGTTGGTTAATGGTTCATTTTTGCTAACAGAAAGTTTTTGTAAAAATTATCTGTTTAGCGTGACAAGTTTGTGATGCACCTTTGTGAACCCTTTCTTAGTGGAGAACCCTTTCTTAGTGGTGCACCCCACGCATATTTTGGTGCACCTAAGGATGCACCGTGCACACTGGTTGAATAGCGCTGATCTGAAGTAATAAAAATATTTGACTAATTAGTTAATTGATTAATTTGTTTATCTCAGATCATAATGTTTAAACCAGAAATGCTAGAAAGTTGATCAAAGACTCAAAAGACTCAGACTCGAGCCTAGTTTCCAATGAGAACTTCAGCGAAATAATCGACCTAGTGGTTAAGCCTTAGGCCAGGTAACATGAGCCAAAATGTCCCAAAAACTACTTCACTTATGACATCACTCAAAAAAATCTGCATCCCCAACAAAAAATTTTTTTGAATGCAGACTAGAAGACTTGTCGAGTCTTTTGAGCTTTGAACAGCTCTCTACCACTTTCGCTGCCAGAATTACACTCGTGCAAAGCCACATGCGATCCGTTTTTCGGCACGAAATCCTCAAACATTACCAGATGCAAAAGAGTTATAACAAAAAACATGTCTGCAGAAGCACCCACCCTGTCCCAGAACAAACGTTTTTCACATCTGAAAATTTTTTGAACTGCACTATATTATGTCAGGCCAATAAGACAGGTAATAGCATGCCCTATAGTTATGATGGAAACAACCTATCTTGCTGAAAACTTATGCCTGCTTGGAACTTCGTTGGTGATATTGTTGGTTGTTGCACTAATCTGGGCTGATTTATTGCAAAAAAACTGAGCATAACACATCCAACCTGCTTTTTTTCAGTCATTTAGACCGAAATGATTTTGAAATGACTGAAAAAATTACGTCATTTCGGTCAGAATGTCTGAAAATATAGGCTAAAAACAATGATATGCCGAGTTTTAATACAACTTTGAGAAAAATGACTGAAATGTTTCAGTGACCAAAATCTCTCTGCAAAACAATGATAGAAACGTCTCAGTGAGAAAAAAAAACAACACCCATCTATCAATGTTTTTTGTTCAAATCTAGTTTATACCTCTGAGACAGATGAAAATGTTAAGATTGTGTTTCACTCACTTAAAGGTTCCTGGTGCTATCTTTGCATGAATTCCATGGTGTGATAATTGCATTTCTGTCTTGCTGGTAATTGGTTACTTTCCCAGCACACATTGATTTGTTTTGCATGTCTTCTGTAAACTTTTGTGTGCACATGAGAGCTGCCAATCTCACAAGCTATCCATTTGATACTTTTGCATTCAAATTATTTATGGAGCCATCAACTTTGTTTGCCGTTGACCCTGTTAATCTTCCTTGTATGGTGGTTTTTGCACTGAGAGCCTGTTATTTTGAAGCTCTTATTAGAGAAAAACACAACAAAAAATGCTAAATGTATCCTGCAATGTACTGCAATCTTATATCTGCTTTGTTTTGCGCTACAATGTTATACTTGTCTTGGCCTTAAACAAAACAGAATAATTACGAAATGAATATGGTTTTATCCATCTGAAACAATCTTTCTCAAAAACAAGATGCCTATAACCTTAACATGTTGAATTTCGTGGTAATTAACAAGACAGAGAAAGATCATGATGATTTGACTGAAGTAAAATTTAATCATTACAGATTTAAATAAGATGATTAAAACCTTCACTACTAGTATTGTTGGACAAAATTCCCAGTTATCAGCGTGCCTTAGCAACTCTGTAACTTGCCAGGTGATTGTGATAAGCCAGATAAGCTTCAAATGTGCTGAATCTTAACACCCTGAGTATATATCATACCGAGAAATTGAATATATCATACCGGGAAATTGGCCTAAAACCAGCAGTTTTCGCTTGCCTTACCAACACCATAGTTCCTCTGCCGATTGCACTACAGAACTGTTTAAATCCTTAAGACTCAGCAAGTCTGCGAGTCAGCATTGAAAAAAAATTTTTTGGTTAGGGGGTGCGGTTTTTTTGTGAGTGACGTCATAAGTGGAGGACTTTTAGGCCACCTTGGCCAACTTCGTGTGGCCCTGGGCTCAAACTGTTAGATGGTAGTATTTTGCTGAAGTTTGTATTGGAAACTAGGCTACAATCCGAGTCTTTTGATACTTTGGATGACTTGCTGGGGTTTTGGGTTCAAAAGTTGTGATCTAAAGTAATAAAAATATTTGACTAATTAGCTATCTAGATAATTAATTAATTTGTTTGTTTGAGATCATAACTTTTGACCCAGAAACCTTAGAAAGTCGATCAAAGGCTCAAAAGACTCAGACTCGAGCCTAGCTTCCAATTAAAACTTCAGCAAAACACTTTGGCCTAGCGGTTGGGCCCTAGACCAGGTAACATGAGCCAAAATGGCCCCAAAACTACTTCACTTATGACATCACTCACAAAAAATCTGCAACCACCAACCAAACAAATTTTTTTCAAGTGCAGACTAGAAGACTGGCTGATCCATTTGAGCCCTTGAACAGCTCTCTAGCGCAATCGGCAGAGGAGCTATGGCGTTGGTAAGGCAATCGAAAACTGCTGGTTTTAGGCTGAAATCTAGATACGAATATATCGTATGCTGGCTCTCAAAGTGTTAATATAATGCCCTATCACACCTGATTTGGCCGTTTTCTTAATGTTGCTCAAATGCAGTTTTGTATTTAGTTGTAGTTGCCGCATAATTGATTATAATACATCACTTGAGGACTTGTTGAGTCTGAGGGTTTGAACAGCTCTCTAGCAAAATCGCCTGCTGATTTATGCAGTTGCTAAGACACGTGCAAACTGTTGGATTTCGGCTGATTTTTAGGTACGATTTATTCATACACCGGCAGCAAACATGCTAAGAATGAACGAAGAAACACCACGGGACAAAACAGGATGAACAGTTTGATTCCAATTAGTAGGGAGCTTGAACTTCTGTGTGAGACACTTTCAGCACGATGAACAAATTTGCTCATGGAAAATTTAAGAAAATGCAATCTTAAGCAGTAGGTTTGCTCTTTTGATAATCGACTTTGATACTGACAATTAGACTACACCGTCTAGATGCAGCAATGACCAAAGTTGTTGATAAGTCTGAAAGCACTACAGTCTCTGTGCGTGTGAGTTGTACAGTACTATATTCCTTCTTCGTAATAAGATATATATATATATCCCATTTTGGTAAAATAATATATGTACCATATACAGTCTACCAGTTGCTATTTAGGATTAGATTTTCATACTTGCAGTATTCAGTGTGCTTTAAGTTAGTGACATGGATGCCCACATACTTTATGGTTTAACAGGTGTTCAAGTGTATCTTTCACTTCGAGCCCCAGGCTGTTAATAGCTAATATGCTACAGACTTAGTCTGTACTGCCTGTGTGGCTTGCGCAAGTTCACAGTTTTGACATTTTCAGCATAGTTTCTGAAATTGCCAAGAATCAAGTTTTGAAATGCTATAATTTTTTATTTTTTCAACAAAGGTTTGACGAAAAATTTTCACTACATGTTAAAATTGATTTTAACAGACTAAAAGATAAGGAACGCATTTGTTTTTTGATTCAAGTACGTATTTGGAGTTTTGATGAATTTGATGCATGTGTTAACTTGGTTATAATGCAAATTACCTGGAAATGTGGTTTATCATCCTATTACGACTACCTAGCATAGTAGCACACAATTTTGTCTAATCCCAGACACTTGCCCTAATGAAACTATGAAGCAGACTAGTTTCAGCATAAGACTGACTCCTGCGAAAGTTGGGTTGCCATGCGTCTAGTTTCCCAAGCATGTCTGGAATTTCAGTGTTAAAATTTGCATCCGGAAATAATTCTAATAAATGCTCTAGGTCTGGAATTTTGATAATAAATTGCCTATGACTTGAAACAACGTGCATGTGCTGTGAAGATGAGAACTTTAGCTTTTACATATTTGGCTACTCTCAGTGTCTGCAATAATTTTGCCTGAATTAGATATTTTGCAGTGGATTGGTAGTTGTAAGAACATATTGAAAATACCTTATAGCTTTTGTATGTTGTCATGAAAAGTAGCCATTAAGACTGTCAGGAATTTTGCCTCTTCAGATATAGTAACCCTATGTAAAAGTACCTTTTTTCAACAGATGGTGTGTGCCATGACAGTTCACCTGATTTAATTTGTAAATTAATTTGCCAAATGCTAATATGCAAAATGATGTAGACTGACCACAAAACAACTACAAATTACACTCTGGGAAATGCTGAGTATCATTTCTGCCACTGATTTAAGAAATGAATGTCTTTTATGAGCTGAATTGTCTAGTTGATTAGGCCTATATACATTCTATTATGCTGGTCAAAAACCAAATTGTTGCAAGTGTGCAGGGGCACAACTAGGGGGACTGTTTAGTCGGCATGCCAGTTCCCTTTAACATCTGCAACAGTCTCGCATTTGAGAGCAGCATGGTACACATAGAATTTCAAGAAGGTAACCAGTTGCATTGCAGAGCAGCTCGCCTAATTCCAGAATAAACACATACACCAGAACGACTCTAGGTCGACAGCGTCACTCAGGCTCATCACACGATTTATACTCACTGACACTGAATGCAACCATTCGAAGCTTGCATCTGAAAGTTCCATTTGCTCTTATTCTGGCTGGCTCTTGGCATTGCTGTGTGACAACAGTGACATAACAATAAATGAAGAGGTTATCATGAGAACTTGTTCCTTGTTGTGCAATGTATGTCACAAAGGAACAATAATGCCAATTTGTCCTCTGCTGCATACTAAGCTCATTCATATAAAACCGAATTACTTGATATTTTTTTGTTTGTTTGAAATTAATCTTGAATGAGAACTGTCCATAGATAGGAATTCAAATCCAATTTTCTATGCAAATCCATTGCTTCAATAAAACATTCTATCTGATTTAAATTATATTTTTAAAAACAGTCGATTGCAGAAGGCAGCTCAGGTTTTAATGGATGACCCCGAGTAAAGCACGAATGAATGAAGTCAAGAGAACACCTACTACGAATGATATTTTTTGATTCAGGTCAAGTGCAGCATGAATTCAAAAGGCTAGCCATGGAACAAAACTATATGATCAGTGATAAGGCCCAATGAATAAGACCTGAGTTAATAACTTTAATAGTCATGTGGGTGGTGGCACAAACATACAAAGCAAGCAAGCTAGCGTTCTACGACATGAATCGTAATCAAACGCTTGGGCTAAACGTGAGTTGCCACTGGCAAACATTGCACAGCTTAGCACAGTGCAGCTATGGCTTCCTTGAATTTGATAAGCTTTCTGCAATGTGGCTGTGTACCTGCTTTTTCTGAAACATTTCAGTCATTTGTACCACAGTAGTATTGCAACTCACCGTACCACTATTCATTAGTCTATATTTCTGACCGAATTTACTTAATTTTTTTCAGTCAATGACTGAATAAAAACCTAGCCATGCACCTGTATGACGATCATGTTCTACTCACATCCTATTCTTTTGTGATGCAACCATGTATGTTTATGACGATTCAACTACGCGTGTGCCACGCTCTAAGTTTTAAATGTGGCTTGGCAGCTACAGTCCAACATAATGATGTCGACTTCGACTTTTCTGAAACTTGCAAACTACCTGCAACTGCAGAAAAGACTATTCTTGAAAAAGTTTAGTTTATTCTGTACTTTACTTCTGTCCAAAACTTTTAAGTGGCCTAGATACTAATTCATTGGTAGTGGTTATTAATCGAACTTCATCAGATTACAAACACTCCATCAACTTGCCACCTTTCACTGCATTTGTAACACCTGCTTAGTGCCTAAGTCATGGGTGATCATAGCAATGCAGGATCTATCATCACAATAGCAGGTCAACTTTGGAAAGATTTTTTTTTTCATAGACCACTTGTCACTTTGATTGTGTCATGCACATGTGGAAATTCTTGCGTAACACCTGTGTTCTATGCAACATCAGACCGCCATTTGCCAAACAGTGAGATTGTTACATAACAGTTGTGATAAATTTAATGAAAGCAGATAGGCTTGGTAACGGTACTGAAAAAATGATACAATTATGCGAAAAGAGTAAGGCAAAACCACAGCAAGAAACTCACAAAGCAAACATAACGTTGATCCAAGCGCTTCGACCTTCATCTTTACAGTTAGAACACTTGGACCAACACCGCATTTACTTAGTCAGTTTCTTGTTGAAATTCCGTCTTGTTCTTTTTGCAAAACTGTATTATTTTTCATTCACATCACCTAGCCTAGATGCTGTCATTGAAAATTTATCACTACTGTTACATAACAGTCCCATTGATTTAATAAGATTGTTATTGGTTGCTTCAATTTGTGTTAAACTAGCCCAGCCTTGTCAAATCTACCTGTTCAAGACTAGCATTTTGCAGTTTGTTGCCAATCGCCTTTGATTATTTCTAGTAGTGCCACTACATGTATGTGAAGGCCCAGACCCCCATCACTAGTTACAGATGTAGACTTAGCCACTTCATTCGCCTACCTAGACTAGACTTAACAGTAACAACAATGGTGACTTGAAGCCAGAAGTCGATCAATGATGCACTCTGGCATCTAGCATATTGCTTTTCAGACACCACATGGCACCAGCAAGCCATTTCTCATTTCACTAAATTTCGCATGAACATTGCAGTGGTTCTTTCTGTGCTGTTGTATGGTGCTGAGACCTGGAGTCTTATAAAGAATTTATCCTCGTGGCTACATGGATTAAACAGAAGAGCTTTGATTGCTGCTTAACACTTTTAGAGCCGCCTGGTTTCAGCGATTTTCACAAAAAAAACA
>JGI24159J19872_10006967_pt1 | contig 14769 bp, 7 predicted proteins | sample Ectturendosymbi4_FD_19872 | JGI IMG/M metagenome (IMG submission 19872) | reverse complement strand
ATAGGTTATGAAACTGAAACTTTGATAAGAGTCGCGGTTTGTTCTGAGTCAGATGAGGAATCCGTGAGAAATCCAAACGATGTCTCAATTTCATCTTGTGCTTATTTAAGAAGTACAGGGTATCAACTCATTCAAATAGAGTGAAGCAAATGTAATTGATGTCTGTTTCAAATGCCCTATGAAACAATATAGGACCTTGAATTTAATTTTTGGATAAATTTGGGATAGAAAGTAAAGTCATTGGGTAAATTGAATACCATTGGCAGAATTTGATAATTGTCCGTTGGCGAAATGTTACTGACACAGTAGCAGCGCCGGATTTAGATGGTGGGGACCTGGGGCCCAGGCGTGGTGGGAGGCCTCATGCACGGATACAGATTTTTAGGTAGGGGTGATCGATGAAGTCACTAGTATTTTCACGGATCTTAAATATTTATGAAGTAATCGTGTGACACCACATTTGTGAACTCAAGTGTACCAAAACTTCATGATGCATCATGAGATTTGACAATGATTAGCGATTTGTAAAACTGTTGCAAAACCGGCCACCAGAAGTATCGCATCTTCTTTGCTTTGAAATTTTGCTTGAAAAAATTTTGGAAAAAATTTCTGAGCGATCCAACGTTTTCATCATTTCTAAACACCAGTATTCGCTCGGTAATACATTTTATGGCGAAAACCAAACGTTAAAGGCAGAAGCGATTTTCGGTATTGTTCGCATTGATTGACCTGACTGGCTAGTTCTGTATCAATTCTTCATAGTGATTTAATTACATCTGCGACTGAACGTAAGCGTGACATCTCTATGTACCACTGAATGCTCGTGGCTCCTCAGGCGCTCAATACTGTGCTTCCAGTCGCAGATTCCTTTTCTAATATGGAAATGCGCACATTTAGTCGTATCCGCGCACATCGGTCTACAAGTGAAGCATATAACACAAGTTTGTGAAGGAGAAAAACAAAGCCAGCTTCTGTCAACTGCTTCGCCGTTGTGGTTCTGGCGACGAATAAGATTTGTGGTACATTTCTGTGACAAATTTCTGTCTTTTCTGGGTTGTGGAACCAGGGGCGTAACGATGTTAGATGGCGCCCGGGGCAAAAAACAAATTCGGCGCCCCCATGGTTGAAGTTTGCGCCCCAATGGGCAAATCTGAGTTCTTTCGAAGGCAAATATTTACTGTATTGAAGAAAGTACTTGTGACATTGTTGGGACTTTTCGGCGCCTCCAGCAGTAATTTGGCGCCCCTGCAGTGATTCAGCGCCCCCATAGTGAATTGGCACCCGGGGAATTGTGCCCCCCTTGCCCCCCTCGTTGCGCCCCTGTGTGGAACGTTATGTTTCAAAAATGGCTTTTCATCACAATGTCAAAAAGAACCTGTTTCATATTTCAGCCGATATTCCCACATTTTTTCCGGTGTATTGGCTGGCCAGAGACCAATATCGTAGCCCCAATGATAGCATCAGCCAACTCATCTATCGTGTTTTTCGACGATACATCTTTATGTTCTTCTGCTACTGCACTGCTGTTTAAACTAGGAGTATTTTCATCGTTACGGAGATCTTAGTCTGTCACAAAATTGTTCTTCGATTTTCTGTCCTCTTACAGGTTCCACAGAAATACCTGCGCTGGACTTAACTGCCACTGTAAAATAGTCACTTGAATGTTTCTTCACTTGGCTGCAACTTGTTCCTTTCTCATTTTTGCCTCTTTTGCTTTTTTACGTTTTTTCGAACCACTTTGATAAGCCCTACACTTGTTAAGACGACGATCCCCTTCTGTCCATGTTTGTTTATTAATAAGCTCAATAAGGCTGCCACATTTTCATCGCATAAAGGGAGGGCAACTTACGACTTTTGCTTACTTGAGTGTATTACCTACACTCAACAAGTCAAATAACAATTGGGCCTATTGTTAAGTTTTAAGTATTGAAGTAAGACGTCCAGTGTGAACGATGTTTCAGTCAAAACACACAAAACAAAATCCTTACTTACTTGTCCTACTTAGCTCATGAATATTTTGCAGTCTCCTTAAATTACTTTAAAATGTAAAATCGCCTTTAACAATATTATGAAACTAATCGCAGAAAGATTTCTTTTCTTTTAGGTTTGCGGCTACATCAAGGAAAAAATCGTTACATATTAGCGTAATGAGCCATAACGCTGAAGTAAAACTGTGCAATCTTTATCAGTTCGCTGAAGCATTTAACGATGAAGGCATTTAACGAAGGTGCAAGTTGCAAAATATTTTCCCCATCTTTCATGTTCCATCATTTTGCAATAAACCGCATTTGGTTGATGCTCTTTTTGCACGAACTCAAACAAGTTTTGGTGTTGGTAGAAAAGTTGAGCTTCATCAATGAAACGTTCCTCTCAAGCAGATACTACCCACAGTCTCACATGCTTCAACATTTTCTCATTCAGTTGTTTGCAAACGGAGGAATCTACTCAAAGCATTTAAATTCAGCAAATAAAGTGGTCTGTTTAGCCAGATATGCAATACAAGACTTGTGCAATACAGATACATATGACATGAATAATACACAGTCACGATTCTTGTCTTCTCTCAATCTCTGAGTTTTCTTAGTGCTGATTTAACTTGGCTTGATATGTTCATCTGATTGTCTCTATTGAATCCTTGCCTTCACAGTGTCGAAGCACGATACAACCTCAACAAATGATGCTTTGGACTTGTCAATATTCTGAACTTGCTCATTAAAAGCAACCAGAAATGATTCCAAATGTCTTAATATCTTAAGCAGAGTCCATTCAGAGATCTTCCAAAAACACGTTTCAGAACAACAGTTGGCTTGTCGATGGTCATCAAGTATGAAGGTGAAGCTGGGTACATTTAAGCATCCTTGCCAAACTAGGACAAAGTGATAGCCACCTGGTTACACACCCACTCTCCTTTGCGAACTTTGTAAATGCAACCACACGTAAATCACTCAGCTTCAAAATCATTCAGTCCTTTTCTGAAAAAGGGATGCTTCTGACGAATTTAAAATTTTTGGCAATACTGATTATCTATGCTTACTAGAAAGTACTATATACTAAACTATGTACAATGCATTGATCATCGTATCACTGTTCATCAGCAAAGCTGGTACAGTACCTATAATGGAGTCAGAAGTTCGCGCTCTAATGCCAAAGTCATTAAGATATCAAAAATATTTACCACTGTTATGTAACGATTAATGTGAAAGCAATCTTGCCTTTCCAGCTGAGAAATAACTTAACCAAAACATAGATCAATTAGACAACTTGCAGCCACTCCCATAAACTAAGCTACGCCACCAGCTCGTATCTTGTTGCAGTTGAGTAGGGACAGCTTACTGCATGTAAATACAATATATCATAGCCAATGGCGTAACTGACGGGGGCAGAGGGGCGAATGGCCACCCCTGGCAAGCTAAATGTACAAACCGGTCCCCCATTTAACTTATATCTCAGTTTTAGCATTCTTTTGGATTTCAGTATTTTGTCGTTTCTGTGTACTTTTCCGGTGATTTAGGGTTTTAGTTTAGCCATCCACATCCGGATTTACCATCATTTCTCAAATTTTTTTTCTGAGTGTTGGCTAGTGGAACCCCACAGTGGCCCGTGGGCCCCTTTTATCTAAGTTCGCCACGCTGGCTCAAACCGTTAGTTACGCCACTGATTGTAGCTATGTAAAATAAGAAATGTAAGAAGCAGGATATTTTGACATTTTTGAATGTCCTCGGAGATTATTTCATTTCTCGTGAAAATATTGAACATGTACTCCAAGAAGAGGACGTATGGTAGCCCTACTTTTAACAGTGCCACTGATATGCGACCTGTGCAAATCTGTGTAAGGCAGATGCAAAATCTACCAGTAATGAGTAGGGACGTAAGTTAATGTGTTCTACGTGGCTTGGCCTTGCATTGACTAAATTCAGATACCTGACTGACTTTCAGGAAAGCAATAAGTGTAATAGAGATTTCTTCACAATATCAAATAATATACAAGTGAAGTACTGCCGTCTGAACGACCGATAATATAATAGCGTCTACAAACACACTTTCCTCACTAATGAAAATAACTAAGTGGCACGCACACGTCGTACATGTGGCTAAACACATGGACATGGTGGGAACCTTGGGCCCGGGCCCCTTGCCCCCCTAAATCCGGCACTACTCCCGAAGTAGGTCTACAAAACTTGTGCGCATATAAGACGTGGATCTTGTCCAATTCATGAGCGACTGTTCACCGTGTGCAACAGAATACCTCGACGGAATTTGAAAAATATTTGGATTTCACGTCATTGAACGCTATAAAATGGGACTGCGATAGCATATTTGTGCACTACTTGCACCAAGTTTTCTTCCCAAAAACGATTGGGTATTTGTCTAGCTTATATTTAACAATGTAATTTACAAACATCGGAAAGGCAATAATGCAAAATAGGAAAAGCTACACATGTTCTCTAAGCAAACATGCATATGTTTGACACACTCAGTCTGCACAAAGTGTGAAAATGGTTGTGCATTTGCGCAAACGAAGCCAAACTCGGTTATCATCATCACTCTGCACTACAGTTAAGAAATACGTGTCGCCCCAGCACAACACAACGGGTGGTTAGCTAATCTAGCCCAGTGGTTCCCAAAGTATGGGTCGAAACCGAAACAAGGGTGGCGAATAGTCCAAAATGGAATGGGTCGAGGTGATGCACACCGGAGTTGTGTATCTTCAACGTTGCAACTGCTTGTCTTTGTCTCAACAGAGTTCTAAGTCAGGCCGGGCTTTTCGGGTTGGGCCAGGTTTGGGCTTACGTTTGTCAAAATGCTTCGAGTCAATTTCGGGCCTGCATACAAACGTTTTTTCGCAACGATAAACACATTTGTCGCCAGTTACTGCTGAAGCAATGGTGTTGATTAAATTTTCAATAAAACATGATTGATCATGAATTATTATTCAGCCATGTTTGCTTTTCTACGCCACCAAAACCCCCAGGTTCGCATATCTTGACTCACTCGGCAAATTTGGATTTCGGGCCTAAATTGGGCTTCAAAAATAAATATCAGGTTCGGGCCGGGTTCGAACTTCAAAATGAGGCCGGTTACAACTCTGCGCTGTAGTGTAGGTACTTGAAAAGAGAGCGGCACGAACTTTGCAACTTACTGCCATAAATCTTCCATACAATCAACATTTTTTTCATACCTTGTTTGAGGCGTGGGTGGCGAGGTGTTCACCAAACTCAGATTTGGGTCGTGCTCAAAAAAGTCAGGGAACTGCTGATCTAGCCATTCTAGCGTAAGCGATTGAAGTCGTTTTTCAAATCCATTAGTGTTTAAATAACAAAATTCAATAGACTGAGAAAAATTCTATTTAATTTTATTTTGGTCACACGCGCTTTATCGAAAAAACAGATTGCAAGCTATCTGTAAGTAATGGCACTGTCAATGCTCTTGGCATTTACAAAATAAGAAGCGTCTTGCTATCTTCCTACTTATGTTAGATTTTGCTGCTGACTCTTCCCGTTGCGCTGAATGATTTCATAATATTGTAGGATAGGGTGACGGTCAGCATCAAATGAAAGTTGTAATACTTTCAGACTATGTAACCCTACTGGTCGGACTCTGATTACTTGACCAAATTGTTTTTTTACTTGTCAGCAAGGTAATGTGAAATCACTGATGACAAGGCTTGGGCTCCACATAATTGTGATTGAACTGTCATAATACATTTTTTAATCATCACAAATAAATATCTAGAATGAATGCTGTTGTTGTTAAACAGCGTCTATGGCCTAATTGCGCAATAAAAACTGAAACAGGATTGCTTCTTAGCCAATTTGAGCTTCGAGGTATATAAAACGTAAATCACCGCCATATTCACGGATTTAGTTTTAAAACTGAAAAAAACAAAAATCTGCGATGTTCATTTAAGACTATACCCGATGTTGTAGACAAGGGTAAGTTACACAGGATGTGTAGCACGCCGGCGTTATCAGAGAGGAATTGTTGTGACTGGTCTTGAAATGAAGTTTAATATCACCATTAGGTGGGGTAGAGGAAGCTGGTGGGCCAGAAACTGCAGCTATAAGCGTCACTCCTTTTTTACTTCGGTTAGTGAATACAAGCGTTTAGATGCAAGTTTGTACTTCATTATCACTAACTTCCACACTGAGCTTAAACCGCAGGTAAAGGTCAGCCATGATATGAATTCTCCAGCATTTATGCTATACACGACGTTTGATTAATCATGGACAATTGGTAAAACGCACTGCTTTGATCAGGTTCGACTAAACTTTAAAGTAGAATAGGTTCCTTAAGCAGTTTCGTTGATTTGCTCTGAAGTATTTCTTTGGCTTACACATCAAAAACCTTGACAAAAAAAACCTTGAAAAAGTTTGGTGCAACTTTCGGAATTGGTGCGGGGCAATTCCCCCCTTGCACCCACTGGGACACTCCCTATCAAACACTTCTGAGCCCACAACAGCTTCGCATTCAGCACGCTTAGTATGTTGATGTGCTTTATACCAATAATCGTCGTCCAAGCCATGCGATTAAATGGGTGGGAGTGCATAATTCAGGACATGCATTGATAATAACACATCTTTTTTTGCTGAAACCTAACACTTTCTTTGTTTAAAATTATATTTTTAGTTTTACACTTTTTTGAGTTTTTTTTGTAATTTGCCAAATTGTTCGATTTTTCCACTCAGAAAAATTATTTATTCCTTTTTACTGACGCGGATTTTTTACAAATAAGTTTAGCAATCTTAGCATTGTTTGATTGCTCAAATCGTGACCAGAGCAGAAAAATTCGTTTGGTTATCATTTTACACAGGTTATCAGCCGCATGCTGCAACAAACCGAAATAAATCAAAGTTTGTTACAGGCTTAAACACTATACACTCTCTTCTTAAGTGGTCTTTCCTTGGAATGCATTTTCTGAAGTCTTTTGCACTCACACCACTAAGCAACAGTTTGTCACAATGATATTGCTAGAAATATGTTTTTTTAACTTATAACGTGTTGTTTCTTGCTACCGCAGTGTGTCAAACCTTTTGCAGGCATTTATAGCACCGCTTATGAAAATGAATTTCCTATTTATATTTTTAAAAAACCAGAAGGAAAAAAGAAAGTGTTGTAACTACCATTTTTGTTTCATTTTCTAGCCTTGTTTGAAAATCAAACATAGCAATTTGCTGCAAGGCAAATATTAAGTTTGCTGAAATCTTCATCTTAAGTTTTCACCGTCAGAAGAAGGGTTAAAAGCACTAATACGCATGGTTAATCAATCATACATCTAAAGCAGAGATGTCACGGGCTCACATTTTTATGACGCGGACCGACCCATGCCATTCACAACAAACCCATAACCCAACTCGTACCCACAACCGCTCCTACATTTTGGCCAGTACCCAGTCCGGCCCATAAAGAAGGCAATGTCTGTTTTACCCGAGGCAAAACCACTCTTTTGCCATCATACTTGTACATAAGAAAACCTTTGGCAAATTGACTTGGCATAAATCATCTTCTCTGCAATTTTTAAATACTTTCAAAATACTGTTTAACCGTTATCACCTATAGACAAAAGCCATATGTTTCAAACTTCGGTTTTGTAGCACTTGTACTGGTTGGACGGCAGTTTTGTAGGCTCCTCCCCATCAATTATACGTATTGTAAATGCGAACTAATCTGCATTGCATTTTCAATGATTCATTTTCAAAGAAACTGGCTTCCCAAGACCTCTGAGTGCACTACAAACGAAGACTGTCACTCGCACACCACCTCAGAGCGTACAGTCCACAGCTCAGCGAGCACACAACACACACACAGCATACTTCATCAGTTGTTCGCTCACATCACGCCTCATAAAGCTCAGAAAAACTCTTAAGGTCTAACACAAATTCCACCAGGGGGCGATGCTAACGACAGCTTACATTGTTGAAAAAACTTTCCTCAACATCCTCGTAAGTGCTTCAAAGAAGTGAGCGTACCGTAGCGGTACCAAAGAAAGAATAAAAGTGTTTGGGCGGTTAAACGGCCCATGAAAACGTGCTGTTAACCGCCATTTTAGCGGCCCATGCCATCTCTAAAGACACAGAAAAGATGTTTGCAACCACATAGAAACTCATAAAGTATCAACAAAGTCAGCGATAACACAAGTGACTAAAATGAAAAAATTAACAGAGCAATAACTAAATAAGATGCTATTGCCGTGAAAATCAGTTCGGAAACACTATTTCAGCAAATTCCTCCCTGATACAATTAACCTGTTTGTCAAAAGTCAACAATGAACAAAATTTGTCCAAATGTACAGCGTTAATCAAAATATATCTAAAATGTTACTTACTTTAAGTTGCTGTCTACCAAAACTTTATGACTTAGTGTTTCAGATCCTTCACTGATGTCCCACGTGATGTTCACCACTGTACCATTGCAGGTATCGGGGTTGTAGGAAAAGTTTGCCTGTGGAGCTGGTCGAACTAACATTTGAAGAATATTAGTGAGTTAATTTGGTTTTGAATTGCTGATGCCTTAATGAATGAAAAAATGCGTGGAACACATGTAAAACAAAAAAGCTTTTTGCAAGCACGATTGTGCATGATCTAGTAAAATCCAACCTTAGTGTAATTCTACTTTTGGAAAACCTGCAGACAAGGGTTAAATTATGTTCTCTTCTCTCTATGAATCACTTTGTTAAAATAAAAACTTGGCAGTTACTTGAACAAATATGAATTGAGTATCGGTTTGTAACGATTGAGTCTTCCCATTTTAAAATTGTTCTTTCCAATCACACTATCTATGCAAATTTATGAGAACTTTACATCATTTTGTTTGCTTCTAACGCCCTTGCAGTTAGGTGTTTTGAGGAACACCACTGTCACAATTTGTTAGCCACACAAACAGGGCTACTGTGTGTGCAAACCAAGTAAACATCAAATCAGTTTGAAGATGCCAAAGAAAAGGAACATTTGTGTTTGAAAACAAGTCTGCAGGTGTGTTTTGTCTGTCTAAACAAGATATTTAATTTGATTTTGGGTGACGGGTTTTTGACGGCTGGTTGAAGCTTTAAGTTTGCGTCTCGTCGGGGCAGTAGATGCGAACGCTACTTGAACACCCAAATGTCAATTAACAAGCGGGCAATCTATCACTGAACTATTGCCAATATCTAAGGTTTGTTGAAAATTTATTCAAAGAATTATCTATTTGTTACTATCCAAACGTGGCAAGAAATTCCCGTAAAACGCGAATTACCGCGTAAATTGTACAGAGGTATGCAGTAAAATGAAATCGACCCCGAAAACGACATGCGTTTCAGTATTTCAAACCATCAGCTTGGCTGATGCTCATGAGAAACACGTGCAAGTTAATCCTGAATCGACTATTCGCTAATTGTGAGGTATGAGATACTTTGCATAAAACGTTTATCAGCATTTTACCAAAGCGACGTCAATAATGAACCGTTTTCAGCAAACGATGATTAAACCTCACAATTCATCGTGTTATTTTTGAATCGGTTATTTATGAACAAATTAGATCATCAGTGGCTGTATGATTTTTTATTCCTCGGCAGCCACATCTGCATCGATTTAGAGAGGGAGACCATGGAAGGTTTTCCTTTACAGTTAGAGGCCAGGTCTAATCTACATAAAATCATAATGGGAGGGGCTGAAAGGCTTGTACCATGAGGCGAGACATACACTGATGCATGGATGTAACGAGGGGGGGAAAGGGGGGAAAATGCTCCGAGCGCCGAATCACTGGGGGTGCCAAAAAGTCCCAATAATATCGCAAGTACTTTCTTCAATACAATACATTTTCTCCCGAAGGAGCTTAGGTTCGAACATGGCGGCGCCAAACTTGTTTCATGGCCCGGGCGTCATTTAACCTCGTTACGCCCCTGCACTGATGTTAAGAAAACGTTGCGAGCAATTTATTAGTTTACGTTAACTTTTGAAGCCCTGGCTGTGGCGCGGTTGGTTGAGCACGCACCGCCAAACCTTGTGAGCTGGGTTCTATTTCAACTTGGTCCTACTGAAGGTTTAAAAATGATACCTGCGGCCTGTCTGGCCTCGTTCCTGGTGTTAATGGGTGGTTGCAATGTAACGGTTCACGCGCGGTGCTGCCATTAACTCGCAATCAATGCAGCATTTGTTGCGAAAATAGCCGCTTGGACTAAGGCCCAAGCACGCGGAGATGGGAGCCGCTGAACACTCGTGAAACTTCCACAGGAATAGAGAAAGGGAATATAAACAAGAGTGTATTTGAAGTGTTAAAGGTAGTTTTAATTACACCCTTAAATGCAGCCATAGCTATAAAACGTAGCCTACAACCCAAAAAGAGACTGTTGTCGTTTTGCACGTCTTAGTATGAAGTTCATATTAGAGCTTCCTGTAAAAAATGAAACCTATACCCATGGGCGTCGGAAGGATTTGTTCCAGGGGGGGCACCGGGAGATTTTTCCAAAATATTTCTAGTGGGGGGGCCAAAAGTGGTGAAATTTGTTTTTTCCCACTCGAATATAAGAAAACAACCTTTTTTGGTGAAATTTTCAAAATCCAGGAAGGGGCCAAATCCCCTCTTTGCCCCCCCCCTTCCAACGCCCATGCCTATGCCAATATCAAATCTTTGACACAATACAAGTCAGATTTTACTCACCTTCACACACCACATATGCCTGAGGACATTGTAACGGAGCATCACCCGTTCCATCAACGCAAATACAACCTGCAGGTTGTCCAGAAATTGACCAATGTTGAAAATGCTTTGCAGATTTAGATGACACCCACAACCGCCCACCTTGAAAATATATTTTAAATTCCTTTTGAAATGACATTTTTTGAAAGTGTTTCTAAAGTTTCTAAGTTTTTTTTATCGTTACACATTCCCATTACGGCAGAAACGAACTCCTGATGAAACTACCTTTTTCTTCGTAGAGTATTTGTTTATTCATACCTCACAACCTTAAAGGACCAATGTGCTACTTCTCTAAAACCTTTCTGGATTTAGTAAGCTTTGTTTTCTCATATCAGAAAGCAACGGATTTTTACCACAACTGTCACTCTTTGTGTACAGTCTGCCTGACTGCTGATTGGCGGATTAGTTGTGCTGCAAGCAACACTTAAATATCAACTTATACACAGGGGACATGGGTGTCCGCAGGAATTTTACCGGGGGGGGCAACGTCGACATTTTATTCATCCTTTTCAGTGTGCTGCCGATGCAATGCAAATGGACGTTCACAAAACGCTTCTTCATCATAAAGTAAAGGCCCCATGTTACGGCAACAGTCACAGATATGCTTTCGTTGGCAGGAATAGCCAAGCATGAAAGTCGGAAGGATTTTTTCCAGAGAGGGGCCACGCCCTCCATACCCCAAATTGAGGAGCACGCTGTCGCAGGGGTCCAAATTCAGTCGGAAGTGCTTTTGTGGGCTTATCCCCCCAAACAAAGCTTAAACCCCCCAAACTGAAATATGAAACACTAGAAATCAATGACGCCTTTATCAATCCGTATTCTATTTTGTAATTTATAGTCAGAGCAGCACCTGCCGCTGTTACCCAGAATAACAGCGCCTGATCATTTATGATACGTTTGTGAGGTAATACACGTATTTGATGCTTGAGCGTAAAGCGTCAGCATATTCATTTCTTGAATTGTTAAACGTGAGATGAGCCTACGTGCCTAGTTGTATACGTCCAGAAGTCAGACCTCCATTTGACCAAAACGTATTTTGTGTAATGATTGTTGTGAAAAAATGCGTTATGCTAGCCCAAGTAGTCTTCTCGCATTTTGTGCTGCATATAGAAGCAAGAACAAAGTTACACATTTGCGCAGCCTGCTATTCAGACAGCAAGATGGAATTAATAGTGCATTTAGAAAAGTTTATTTAGCAATCAATGCTAAGCTTGTCCCAACAGAGTAGTACAGTTGGTGGATTATGGCTGTTAACCATGTTGCGTCCACGTAGGCCTTAGGTTGTATTTGTTAACATTTATAGCTTATTTAAGCTACAAAATGTTATTAATACAAACATGTGCCATGCACCAGGAGATTACCAAATCTAGACATCAGAAACGTATACGGGTGCGTATTTCGGCCAGTTAAAAGTACGGTGCGCATGCAAAATCAATTTACGTTGATGAACCAAAACCTTCATCGGGACGCGCTGGTTTGACCGCCCTCAAGTTTTTTCTTGCGGTAACAATGTTTTCATAACTGAATGATAGGCTTGATTCTGATTTTCTGCAAATTTTTTGCATTTCATTACGTCTTTAAATAATCGTCGTTAATTAAATGACAGTGATCAAGACCCAATTCATTTTGTTAAGCTCGTTCAAAAAATTTTAGTAGCAAACTGTGAGCCTCTTACGAGTATTTGCTGGAAAATGTTTGATAATTTAATTAATTTGCACAATTTGCAGGTGCTGTGTAGTGAATTCAATGTAAATATTTGGAATGTCTAGCCCCCTGCACAAATATGAAGCCCCCAATGACGACTTTCAGGAGACGGTTCTGCCGAAAATGTGTCGGCAAGGGGAACTACAAAATAGTGAAATAAGAAAAAATGAAAAATTGGGATATTTTATTGTGAAGGCCAATCGGCCTCGGGATGTACCATAACGCTGAAACCTTTTTTTAGAAGCCACTATTGGGGGGACCTGTAAGCATCTTGAGGGGGCCCAGAGTTTGGCCGCTACGGAACTGGGGCCAACTATGGTGAAATTTTATTTCACCCACCCGAAACTAATAAAAGAACAACCTTTTTTGCTAAACATTTAAATAGGAAAATACAAAATTTAAAACTCCAGAGGATCTAAAACAACCCTGCCTCCTTCCGACGCCCATGTAGCCAGGTTTATTACGACAATTTGATTTAGAACATAATTCAGGTTTTAAGAAATTGTGCACATGAATTATGAAAACACGTCTCAGAAAATTCAGCTTTGCACCCAGTACTCACTCTAAAGTCACAACTAAACTTTAGCGATTAAGACGTTTTCCCGTAAGTCTGCAAAGACATATTCTAACAAGACCCGGAGTTTTATGCTGTTTGAAACGAAACTTGACCAAGCGTATTTGAAGCCATTTACTCAGGCACATTGTTCACGCTCACACAAACAATGGGCTTTTCAAACTTGTGGAAGCATTTCTACAGATTCACTTATGCTTCTTTTCACGCAAAATAAAACTACGTGGCTTACGGCTGTCAGCAGTTCACTCTCTCGCTGCTTTACCTGCTACAGATGTATGTGTTCGACATCACAAGCGACAAAAGGCCTGCTACCGTAACTTGAAGCGAACCTTTGAAGATCTGTGGCCATGTTCTTGTTACGCAATAAAGGACAACAGCACAACAATCGGCTCGCAAGTTTGGCAAATTCCCTTTGCAAGCAAAGGAGCGGACATAGTCAATTGCAAACTGCATGACACTAGAACAGTGAACCTGGCTGTTGTGAAGTCAGTGTCATTCCGGAAAATAAACTGTTATTGCAAAAATTAAATCAAGTAATCGGATCTAACGTACGGCCTTCAGATTTTCTAACATTTTTGGTTCTTAGGCAAATGCCCGTTTTGGCCCCCTTGCGGACGCCCATGACAGGGGGCGTTATTTAACATGTGTTGTAGAAAACTCATTAATTCAATTGAATCAACTGACTCATCTCAAAGAGTGCGGTGTCAATCGAGTTTATGAGTATCATCTACCAACTTTGGTTCATTAATATATCATGACGTATACGTTTAGAAGTCCGGCTGTGGCAGAAACCGGATTTCGCACTACAATTTTTGGCATTAGAAGCTGTGATACTTAATCCCAAACGCAAAAAAAAGATTGCAACACCACCTGGAATCTCCCCATATAGCTTACTTATTCCTCTGAGGAACTAAAATATTTGCCAAACTAAAAATATTGCACACGTTGACAGATTTTAATTTGAATTTTACCTGTTTTCACAATAAAAAGTTCAAGAAAATCTTTAGTTTTTTTTTTTCGCAACAAATTGTTTTTTGACATTTAAATTGACAGTTTGTAGGTGAAACATTAGGCATTTAATAATGTCAAAAGAATGACAACCGGGAAATAGTAAAAGCTGCTACATGTTTTCTAAACGTGTGTTGCGGATTCGGAAAATAGTGCTCCAGAGCTGTGAGAAAATTACATGGGAATTTACTATCATGTTTCATTTCTTGAAACAACAGGCAAATAATATGCAAGTCTTCATCAATACTTTGAAGCATATTTTTCTTTTTACGGGAGTCAGGTCATTATACTGAAACTGATTGTCCAACTAAACAATGAATTCCGATTTATTGGCATTAAAATTTTGTGGAATTAATATTTTCATTTTCCTTTGTGTATTTTGTTAAGATGTACAGATATATATATATATATATATATAAATTTAGGATTGTTTGCATTTGATGCAACTTCCATAAAAAATTTCCAAAAGTACCTGAATGCAAAGTAAATGCTNAAGAACAAGGAAATATTCCCTGAAGATTCACTACGTTAATAATGTCATATTTNACCACTAAACAAATTAAACTTGNTTTNTAGCATTTCTTTCAAACGCTTTTNAAAATGTTGCAACCAAGTTCAATCATAAATACATGTCNAATTTATGCAACAATATATCTGGAACATTTTNAAATTTATGCACATNNGAATNTTTGAACAAGAAGTAATAATAGGGATGTGTCAATGGCTTGTTTCCAATTAAAATTCACTGCCTATCAACTATTAGGTGCGACTTATTTACAAACGTCAGTGAATTATCACAAAACTTTTTTTGA
>JGI24159J19872_10006966_pt1 | contig 14770 bp, 11 predicted proteins | sample Ectturendosymbi4_FD_19872 | JGI IMG/M metagenome (IMG submission 19872) | reverse complement strand
TTAGCGATCGGCAAAGCACAGCTGAACGCATGTGCGTTTTCGGACGGAGTCGAAAAGCAGAAATGCTGTCTAGGACCAGGTGATATAAAAACTGCCATAACCTCTCTTCTCTACAATTTTTTAATTCCAAACTTGGCAGGATGCTTTGTAACAGCTATAGCAACCGTTTCTGTGATTTTTACATTTTCCCCATTGTTGGAATAGGCGCAATAAACTTTCAAAGTAAAAAAACAGGCAATCCACCCTTGTTTTCGCGAGTTTTTTCTCTCCAAAAGAAGTGAAAAAAAAATTTTATTTCGATTTTCATAAACTACACAATATGACTAACGTTTTTGTGAAGCGTTTGTGTTTCTATCGTGCAAGGTTTTCCATCCAGAGCCTTTTCAAAACAACGCGTTGCCCACTCAAGCGCCTGCACGAAAACCATACGGGCGTTCTAGCATCAGACAGCAGCCACGAGTATACCGTGGACCGGCGGTCAAGTAGTTAAAGACCATGGCAATGCTTCTGTGGAAAGAAGTACCCTGCTTTGAAAATCTGCAGATAGTAATATACCTGGCTATGGCTGCCAACGAAGCGCACTTTTTGTGACTGTTGACGTAACATGGGGCATTTCTATGTGGTGTAGTCGTGTAGAAACGGTAATGCGTTTCGTGAACGTACATTTGCATTGCATTGTCAGCAACCTGACAAGGATCAGCAAAATGTTGACGTTGCTCCCCCTGAAAAAATTTCTGCAGACGCCCATGAACCTGATATATGCAAAATGCTTGGACCTTTTATGAGCTCAACAATAACCAATTACTCTGTTTTTCAAGCAATCTCAAAGTATAAATCAACCTGGTTTAAACGAGCATGCACCTTACTGTATCTCAATCAAAAGAGAGTTGACGGAATATAGAATAAACAAGAAATGCAGCTCATGCTACTCCCAAGTATAACTAAAGTTGTTCATAGATACCAAACCTGATTGCATAAAGTCTCTTGCTTCGTGTTTGCTTTGGCGATACATTAGTATTTTCTCAATAATTTGTGATGAGGTAACACCATTTTTCCTTTCCAACTCTTCTTGCCTGCAAAACACACAGGATCATAACTGCAGAATGCTTAACCATTGCTTTTTACATTTGTTCTTAGGTTTAAACCTTAGCTTTTCAAAGTCTTTGTCAACATCCAATGTAGTAGGCATGTTTGGTTTTCGGTGTTCTGTTCGGCGCCTTTTAGGTTCTGGTGCTGAAAAGAAAAGTTGGGCATATTTTTGGGTTTATATATAAAGCACTTCAAATCGAAAGTGATGGCTAGTAAAAACGAAAAGAACACTCAGTGTACAGTTAAAAAATAAGATTTTCGGTGCACTGTCCTTCTCAGGAAAAAAAAGCTATTGAAACAACATAACCAATAACTGTACTTCACTGCAAGACAATTACCACAAACACAGTCACACACTAGTTTACATACAAAGGTGGACTATCTCTTCATCCAGAAAGTTTTCATCTGGGTCAACTTCTACAATTTGTATCTCATCGTCGTCATCATCATCTTGAGGTGTAAATAGTTTGCGTCTCTTGGTGTTGTGCTGAATGCTGGGAAGAGGCTGCTCTTCTCCGCCTCTGTCAGTGCTGTTAGCTTAACATTAGAAAACATATAAATCAACTGTTTGGACTTTTAAAGTCTCGTATTAAGGTTACAAAAAAGGTAGCACAACTTACACTCAATATGTTTTTTTCTTCTAAAAATCTGATAGAAGGGCCTAACAACCTTAAGTTGTGACCTGCACTAGAGATTTTTTACCTATATTCCACTTGAAAAAAGTATTTGACAAACATGCATTTGAACAAGAAAAATACACAAAACATCCATTTATTCAAGTTATCAAATGTTTTTCCAGAAAGAGTATAAAGCCATGCAGGAAACACTGGAGGAAGCATAGCAGCCGTTCTTTACAGCACTTGCTCTTTTTGTTGCTAAGTCATGATCTCACTTGGTACGTCTTTTTCTACATGCACCTACTTTCTACAATAATCCTTTTGGTTTCATTACAGTAATTGTCAATACTACTGTATAACACAAAAAAATCAAGCACATGGTGTTTACAAAGTGTATGTTTGCTTTGCTATTATTTTCTTTTTCACTACAGATTGCAGTTAGTTTGATACCACTTTGTGGCATCAGCAACAAATTTTCAAATAATGGTCACAAACACATTTTTATGTTTTTGCATGACAGTGCTGCATGTTAATTAATTACCACTGCAGCAACAGCTGCAAGATTGCAAAAAATCCTTTGATCAACTTATGCCATACTGTACTGTGTAGCTCACCAACCAAAACCTTAAAAATATGTTTTTGACTATAAATGAGGATCACTCCAATTGATGTAACACAAGCAATAAACATATCATAGCTGTGCTTTGGTCATGGTAAAATGTGTATTTGTGGAGGAATAAAAAGATGTTTGAGGGGAGAGTGTGCACAGATAACCTTGTTTTTGAAACTACGATGTATCTAATCAAAGACAGTTTTAGGCTTTCATGCAATAATACTGTAAAATATAGCAGGAAATTTTGCAGTGCTACCACACAGGGCATGCTGCATTACGAAAACAAAGCAATATGTAGCCTACCTTCCAGCTCATCCAGGGCTTCGAGATCATCTGCATATTCGGATTCAAATAAGTCATATTCATCAAAACCATCAATCATATTCATTACCTACTTTTTTCATTTACCGAACTATAAATGCCTTCAAATTAATTAGCAATGAAATGTTTTGCCAATAACCCATGAATATAATCTGAAACAGAGTTGACTAGCAAACATGCTATCATGAACATCAAACAAACAGTGGAAAAAGTGGTGCAAGACCCTATTCTGGATTTTTAATCATATCTAAAGATATTTTAAATTTGAGCCTTGACCTTTATGTCTCAACTTCACTTTGAAGTCAAGTAACACTTATTTTAGCATCTTGCAGCAAATCAAATTTTTGCAAATTTTGTTCTGGAATCTGTGCAAGTTTTCAAGGAGACATCATGCATTATGTTAGAATTTTCGATGCTGAGTGGTCCATCGCATGTGAATGCTTTCACCTCAAAAAAACAGGAGCATGGCATCCTTGTTTACAAAAATTTATAAAAATTGCAGCCTAAGATATTTTTGCAAATGACAAAGGCACTATGTTTAAAGTTGCAGCCGTGCTTACACTTGCTACCTTGAAGCAATAGTTTTTTTTGCATTTATGGGAATTCTCAAATAACAGGATGTCTTGACTTGGTGAAATACTGATCTTAGTCTCAAGTGTATCACTAACTCACTGCTGTTTTTTTATCACGTGCAGGATTTATTTTAAGCATTTTTGTTAGGTCACAACAACATAACATCATCAAAAACTTGTGTGCGAACATGGAACAGAATCTAGACTAGACAAACAGAAAGCATTTGACTACATCTGAAATTAAAAAAGCTAAGACGAAAATGGTAGCACGCAAAGGTTGATAAGAATTATGAGACAAAACAGCATGTCTGAATGGCGATAAACAACCTAGTACTGCCAAAACTCATGCAATGCTGGGTGCACTGAGAATGGCAGAATCACTGCCAATGGATTGCCAAAAACTTTATTGAAACTGCTTCAACATCTAATGAAAACTTTTGGAAATGCAAACTATAGAACCACATTAACATTGGCTACTATGTTTAAATTTCAAATGAAAAAAAGATTCACTGTTGAGTGCAAAAAGCATGGACTAATTTGCTCACTGCTTGGTAAAGACAATGTTAAAAACAAAGTTCCAATGAACAAATTTGCTGAACACAGCTGGTAATGAAGGTGGAGTGTTGCAGGATATGAAAAACTGGAAAGGAAAAAGGTTAAGTGAGTTTCAGGATCAGAAACAATTAAGAGAGAATCAGTATGAAATGTTCTGATGAACATCCAAGCTAACTGGCATTACAGATAACTTATTATCAGTAACCAATAACTTGGTGATTTTTTTTGTGTAAAACTAGTGTGAGCTAAAAAGCTGTAGACTTAATTTGAAATGAATATGTTTCAGGTGGAAGCTGGTGTAACTTCACTTCCACATGGGCCGTTACTTTACACTGAAATTGTCTTGTTTACAGCTACAACACTCTCTCCAGATCAGCAAAAACCATTGCAAGATGGGTAGAACAATGCAAAACATTCTAGTCACTTAGCAGTGAAACTTTAAGCAAAGTCAGTCCTGAAAGATGTTCACAATAACATCAATGCAGTTTCAGTTTATATCCTAACATCTGTCTTTTGACATGTCTGAAGTGATTTCACTCTGATCATTAGCACATAGTTGTTAGTTTTTGCATTGTGTTGACTGTTTTTTTTAGCTGATCATCTCATAATATGGTACTTCAGTCTAGATTCTGTGGCAGATGCTAATGAAATATCACTTATGACACAAAGAAATTTAAATCATGACATGCACAACAAGTCAAGTGTGATCCTGATTACTTTTCACCACAAGAAGCTGTTGCGTGACATGCAGATCATTAGTGCATAAAAAAGGACCATTGAAACTAGAGATCAACCGATATGGCTTTTTTGGGGCCAATATCGATACCGATACATCAGCCATTCATGTATCGAGAGCCGATGCAGATATTTCCAAAATTTTTAAATCTTGTTTTCTGCTTCATTATCAAAAATATTATGCATTCTATATCTCACCTTTTTTTCAAAAAGTTTAAAAGTCAGGATTTATGAGCAAAAATTTTTCAAATTGCAGCAATTCCAATATTTTGCTATGATTTTTAATTAATTCGATTAATGATGATGCTTTTGTTTCACCTGCGACGGTCAACATGTGCTCCATGATTCATCTTGTCTGCTTGTTTATGAAAATGCACCTGCTAGTGATGCTGCAAGATAACTGTCTCGACTTGATTCGTTGTGCTTTCTTGACTTGATTCGTTGTGCACAAGTTGTCTGTATGCATTGAAGGAATATAACAGCGCTTTGTCAACACCTACTAAGTCCGATAAAAGCGGCAGGCTAAAATCAGCTGTTTTGGCCGATACTGATATATCGGTAAAACCCAAATATCGGCCCGATATATCGGTCTATCTCTAATTTAAACCTAGACTTATAGCGTTGGTATTTATGTGAAAGCAACTCATAATTGCCATAATGGAAGGAAACTCAAATATTTCTTGCAAAGTGCGCAAGTTTTTAAAGTTCACTGATAAAGTGGAAGTGTCTGATGATAATATAAAAATCCACACGGAAAATCTGTATGTGACCTCTGGCAACGAACACTGTTCACAGACCTTGGCCATCATTCTGCTACAGCCCTATCTTTGCTGTGTTCCGTGTCCTCATCTCATGCTTGTCAGGGACTTGTAAGAAATTTGCTTTTCTTTTATAACAAAGTACCCTCTCATGGGGAAAAAAGTAATGTCGTTGTATCCTGGTACACACATCAAGAACCGTCGCCAGAATCTAGTTTTTTTTGGTCATGGACCAATTTTTTTTTTAAATGAATGAAAAACATCAGGTCGACTTCGTCACAATGTCAGAAAACATAGGCTAGTGAATACTGTTACGGGAAGTTTTAATACTATTATGGGACAAATGGCCGAAATGTCTCAGCAAAAAAACGCAGGCTAGAATAAGCAGACATACAATAAGTCTGGGATGACCTTGTTTGCAGAGATTTGCTTTTCTCAGTGCTCCATCTTGTGGAAGATCCTTTCCTGACACAAGAGAGCTACACTATGTGCTTGGTTGGAAGCCTTCCCTGGAAAAATGCAGAGTACAATGGCTTCTCTACGTAAACACCTACATATTTCAACCAGGCACAATTGACAACATTTGGAAATTCCATTGCTCTTTTTTCTAAACCATGTTGTGAAAAATACCTGCTGGTATGATTGGTGTTCCCAAGAACACTGGTTGCCCCAGCGCTTATCTTTAGCAGTGGTTAGAGGGAATGCTGCCAGCATTTTGGCATGTGTGAGCCTGATTCAACACAGTTATGCCATTTGGCTACCCCATGGTTACACCTTGTTTGCTAACCAGAGAGACTTGTTTCTTCATAAAAACATCACGTAAAGCTGTTGTTGTTGTTGCATTTTCAATAAATCTTACATAAGCCTAGTTTGTTTTTCATGCAACAGCAACCTGTCCTGCAGGCTTATGCAGCAGCAACAGCAACAGTTTATCTTTAACACATTGGGAGCTGGTGTATGATATACTCATACTTTGAAATCTCAAGTGAGCCACTTTTCTTGCATCTTTTTGCACAAGCATGACTTGCTGACCAATTTAGCTGTAGAGCTGTTCAACCCTCTAAAGATGCAGGAAGTTTTCTAGTTTAGAATTTAAAAAAATTGGAATGTTTGGATTTTAGTTTTTTTGCGGGTAATATCACAATGGAAGTATGTTTACACATTGTTGGCCATGGTCACTGGTCTCTGAGTTCCAACACCAAGCACCAATTTTTTGACTCAAGTTTTTAGTGGAAACTAGGTTGTATAAATACGAGTCTTTAGAGACTTTGATTGGCCATCTAGCATTTCTGGTTCAGAAGTTATGGCCAAAAAGCCACTTTTTTTGCATAAAGCTACTTGTTTGCATTTTGCAATATTGATTTGATTGACTTTCTAGGATTCCGGGTTGAAAAGTTATGGCCTAAAAACAACAAACGAATTCATCCCTGATTAGATAATAAATTAATTTGTTGTTTTTAGTGCATAACATTTGAACCAGAAACACCAGAAAGCCAATCAAAAACTCTAAAGACTCAGATTCTAGCCTAGTTTCCAATAAAAACTTCAGTAAAATACTTGCCACATATTTTAAGGTTTGAACAGTTCTCTAGCACAATTGACTGGTGAGTTATGGAGTTGCAAAATGGCGCAAAAATAGTGGCTCGTGCAGAATTTCTATGTAAGATATACCCATACACTGGCAGCAAACATGTTAACATCTTAATTTGTCTACCAAAAACTGCCTGTATCAGTACTAATTAGGGATGTACCAGATTCAATATTTTTTTTCTAGTGGTTAAGCACAAATACTGAGCCCAAACCAGACTTAGTATATTAAATAAACATAGTATGTGTTGATCATTACAACTTTGGTCGAATTCATCAGAAAACTTTGTTTATAAAAATTTGGGTAAAAACAAGCCATGCATAATGGCGCAATAATCTTTTTGTGGACAACTTAAACTGTTAAAACTTAACACCTTAGGAGCCAGTACATTTCTCTGTAATACCTGTGAATGCCACTTTTCTTGTGTCACTTTCCACCACCATAACTCATCAGCCAATTGCCCAACCCTGTGCTGGAGAGCTGTTCAAACCCTCAAAAGATGTGGTATGTAAAAAAAGTGGCTCTTGGCTATAACTTTTGAACCAGAAATGCTAGATAGCCAATCAAAGGCTCTAAAGACTTGTATTACAGCCTAGTTTCCACTAAAAATACAAGTCGAACAATTGGCTCATGGCATTGGCACTCAGGGTTCGATGACATCAGCTAAAAATGCATAAACCTGAATTTTATGAACAATTTCAATGCAATGGTTATCTTTGCAACAGTATGACCAACTTTGAAATTCGTGGTTGAGTGTTTGATAGTGCTAATCTGATTTCATCCTAGACTTTCCTTTGATTTCATGCCTTCATTTTGATGTGAACTACAGCTGAAAAAACACTGTCGCAGAGTATTGCTGTAGCAAAGTAAGCAATATACTAAAAGTCAATTCAGGTAGTTGTGGGTATGATTCATGCACAGCTCACCAGAACCGAGAAAGTGACATTTGATCAACAATATCACATGCTGATGAATCATTCCGAAGATCATAAAATTGGTCCTGTAATGCATCGAGAATATTGGCTATAACTAGAGAGGTAGAGAACGGATTTCGTACAAGTGCATCCTCTTTGAGCTCAGAAAAATATTGTTGGAACTCAATTTCAAGAGATTAAAGGTGCTCTAGTATTATAGATGTCGTCAAACTCTCACCAAGTTGTTCAGTTTTTGTCCACAGCACTTGACAATTTCTCATACATAGCAATGTTTCCTTACATGATTTTTATGACGCAAGTTTTGCAACTTCGAATAAAATGCTTGCAGATTCGTCGTGAAGCTGAATGATGTTTTAACCTTTCATTGTAGCTTCAGATATAANTTATTCANTTTTTCAAAAATTTCTGCCAAATAAGCAAGAGTAACCTTTCATTGTAGCTTCAGATTTAAGTTGTTCAATTTTTCAAAAATTTCTGCCTAATAAGCAAGACTTTTTAACCAAATCTTGTCACTAATGAAAGACAAGAACTCGTTTGTTTTCAGTTCTGAGAATAACTTTATTCCATCCTTCATCGCACAAACAAAGTTTGGAATGTTTCCTTTTGATAACCAGTGTACAGAGATTGGAATAGAAGAATTTTGTGTGTCAAATTCATGTCTTTCCAGAGTTCTAAAACAGGCAGCTGTTAAGGCTTCCAGATTTGATGTAATAGATATTTTTATCGTGGAATCCAACACATTTTTAAGAGGAGTAGGTAAAGTTCTCCTAGCAAGTGCACATACTGTGAATGACGCAGGTGTGTGCCTTTTGCTTTAGGAACAAGTTTTTAAACTTTTTTTGAAAGCTTGAACGTGATTCCATAATTGCAGGACCTCCATCAGTACAAACCCCACAGACATATTTCCACTGCAACTCTGCAGAATCAAAAAAGTTTTTACTTTTCTAGAACATTTGCACTTGTTACAGTTGCATACACAATAGGAGCTCCTCTTTAATATCTCCTGAATGAATATATCACACAAAAACAAGCAACTGAGCACATGAAGTAACATCTGTTGTCCCATTTACTTCAAAAGAAAACATTGGAGATGCTTTCATTTATCACCTGGTCTTTCACATCATCCAGCATATCTAAAATGCACCTCTGAATACTATTACTGGAAAGAGACATTTGTCTAATTTTTGCCTCATTAGCTTATCAAAATATTAGCTTTACTGTTTTCAACAAACAGGGTTTTACAAGCGTTTCTCTAATCGTGTGATTTTTTTGGCTTGGCAATTTCAAGTGTAACTTCATATGATGCCTATGTTTTTGGTGAAACCTTCTGGNAAGGTAAGTCTTTGGCATTTCAAACTCGCTTCATGGCATCGGTAGAATTCTAAACTTTTTGTGGGGTGTTTGGAATGCTTTGACTCTAAATGTTGTATCAATTTGGAGGGTTTCAGAGACTTAGCACTGAGAATCTTTATACCACTGCAATATATTTCTCCTGAATGTTGACTGCAACTTCACAACAATAAACTGCTAGTAGGTTAGCTCACACAAAAACTGGTTTAAAACTCAAATAAATTATTTGTGACGTGTTGGAAAGCTTTGGCTCTAAATGCTGCATGGACTTTTAAAGTTTTGCAAACTCAGCATCAGCATCAATAACAATGTTGGCACAAAACACACTGTGGCTTCACTGTGCTTTTTCCAAATATTGAGGTGAAACTAAATTATAAATGGTCTTCAAAATACATGTGTTTATTGTCCATGGTAAGAATAGATATGAAAGTATCATAATACTATTACAGGTAGTGTTACAACCTCTCTGCTGGCACTGCGCTAAATGTGCGGTTCAGTCTTGGTCATTCTGGTCTCGAGACATTTCAGTCAGGCTACGAAATCTTGCAGAAATCTTATGTTCACTTTTTAATGCAAACGTACTTAAATCAACAAAAGGTTTTATTAAAGATAACGATAAACGTGATCCAAGATCCAGCAGTTTATCAGCATGAACATATGGTTTTCATTGTTATCAACAAGAAAATTAAATCATTATTGACGTTTTAAATTAAATACAAACACTTTAAACTCATAATTACAATCCAGATTTAATCGCAATCATAACTCCTTAAAAGGGAGTTGGTATACCACCAGCTAGCGTGACATTTTGCCTGCCTATATAATCATTTATATAAACACATGCAATCAGTTGTTTATGTGCAGAAATGTTGTGACCGAAATGTCCCCAGACCGAAACGGCCCAGACCAAAATGGCTCATACCGAAAAGTCCTGTTCCGGCATATGTTCATTGTCAGTATATCATAATGAGCCAACCAACATGTCTAGTATTAACATTACTTTCTGGTTTGGTGCTCAACTAGAATTTGACCCTCAAGTCAGCTTGCGAAACCATAGTCGGAGGTGAGGTAGATTTTAGTTCCACTTTTAACACTTTTGTCTGCATATTCAGTTCACTGCTGGTGCCAGCAGTACTGTATTATGCTAGGATTTTTGGTTTTGATGTTGTGGGCCACCTAGGTCTAGGACAGTGGGTGGTTTTACACTGCGGGTCCACAGACAGATTTTTAGGAGTCCATCTCCACCATGGCCTTCGTTTGTATAAGATGAAAGCAAAATATCAAACTACCGATCATGGTGTTCTTGTTTGCAAAAGAGAACGAATCGTGCGCAACTTTCCAGGCTAAAGGCCAACACAAGATCTAGCTCATGAAAACCACCACTTATTTATTCACTTCATCGAAAGTATGCAAGTTCCAATTATCCCACCATTAGCAATGCTTTCTGCACGCAATTCTATTCAGTAGACATTTCAATTGTAATGCAACAATGTCAATATGTTATGTGGTGTGATAAGTTCCATGAAACATTCATGACTTTTAGCGTGCAAAGTGCGTTATAGCCTTTCTTATCAGAGACCACTTGCATGTTACAGTATTAATTTAATATTTAATAATTAAATAGATTTATCACAAGGGTCCACAGCTGTTTTTTTTCAGTCATAGACTGAAATGATTTTGAAATGACCAAAACAAATTTTGTCATTTTGGTCAGAATGTCTGAAAATATAGGCTAAAAAAACACTGTTATGGTTAGTTTTGACAAAACTGAGACAAAGTGATGTCAAATGACTGAAATATTTCAGTGACCGTTGCAACCCCTCGGTTGGCGTTGCGCTGAATATGCGATTCACCACAAACGGAATGTGCACGAAGAACAACACCCATATATAAGTGGCGCAAACATGGGATGATAGAGTGATCGTGGCATGTGATCTCTATTGTTGCTTGCTGCCACAGTATGAAGCTTTGCACACATGCCGCTCAGGCTTTCCGATCGCGAAAAATGGAACTGTGACCAGGATGTGAAGTTGGTGCCAGGTGCAGACTTCACAAAAAGAATGTGCCATCAGTGCGGTTCATTGTAAAAAGGAGGGGATGTTGCTGCAACCCCTCGGTTGGCATTGCGCTGTGCGGTTCACCACAAATGGAATGTGCGTAAAGAATAACACCCATATGATATATAAATGGTACGAACAAGCAATAATAGAGTGATCGCAGCATGTGATGTCTATTATTGCTTGCTGCCACAGTGCAAAGTTTTGCACACATGCCACTCGGCTTTCCGATCGCAACATGTCTAGCAAAAAATCACCGAAATGTCTCAGTGAAAAAAAAACAGGTCCACAGCTATTAGCCAAATCCTCAAAAGGTTCCATGACACTGAAAAGGTCAGGAACCACTGGTCTAAGACTTGACCCTTGTGTAGCCATTGCCGGCTACTTACTCCAACCTAGACACACACTCTAAATAATTACTAATCTACAGTGGGGTAACCAACTGACGAACATGTGAAAATTTAGGACCTATAGCGGACATCTGAAATATTTCCGTAACTGTTAAAAATTTTTTTTCTTACTTACACAGTCTTTTCACAGTTTGCATACAAATGTGCAAAAAAAATTTCATCTCGTTCTAACGTGTTTTTTTGAAGATATGCTAATGCTTGTATTGTATACGTACTACAACCTTCAAAACAGCTGTATTTCCATACAAACCTTGACAAACACGGTCTCACTGATTCTCCTTCTCTTTGTTTTATTTTCCTTCCTATGACCTCAAACTTTCGCTCACCAACACTCTTGTTCTTCTACCAGCCAGCCAAATTTCTATCCACTCCTTGCTCTAGAACATCCATTTCTTCTATTTTCTTAGAGCTCTTCCTAACCTGTTTTTTGCCAATCAGCAACATGCCATATGCGTGGCAACATGACGTCATTTTCAATGCGTTTTGCATCGAGGAGCAGTATCTGCAAGCATTGCGGGATTCGCTTTCTCCAATCGGTAAACTTTGAAAGTGCTTTCCATGTGTTTGGCTTTGAGTCAGAAAAAACACTAATTGTCTGGTTTTTAAAACAACTCTCAGTGCACCAACCCTTCTTCGTTAGGACAGGAAGCAATGCATTGAAGATCTCGTCAGAAATGTCTTAGTGTGACGAATGATTTTATGCTTCAGCTTACTTCTAAGCTACCTATAGCCTAACTAAACGGTTGTTCACAAGTTCATCTGCATGCACCTGTTTGATTAATAATGTGATATGGATGATGGATCATGTGCCCGAGACAAACCAGAAACCTACAATTTACTCATGTGCCAAGCCCAGACACATGGGTCATATGTGACTTACACAATGTTGTTTGTATCACCCAGAAGCACCAAACAACAGAAGAAAAATGTTGGACTGCACAAAAAAAATTTTTTTGCACTCGCTCACATCAATCGTCTCATGCCTTTCAAAAATCTCCATTTTTTCCAATAAAACGCTTTCCCATGACAATGTCCGAATGCAGCTGAATTGAGAACTGGTGCGTTAATTCAGTGTTTATGAAGGTTAATTTATGTCACAATGTGAAACAACCTCGAGCACTAGTTACTTTTAGTCCAATGCTTTCCGATCGGGCAAAAAACGATTGTTCGGCTTTTTCTTTGCCGATGTGACGTCATCTGCACAAGCAAAACGTTAAGTCACGCACCGGTTACCTCAGCTCAGTCGTTATCTGATGCCCATAAGTGGCACATGTTATTTCTTTAGCATAGAATATCTCGAAAATACTTTGAAGCAAACTAAAATAAAACGGTAGTGTCTATTTTACTGCCAAGATGCTGGTGGCAACAGATAGGCTGGAGATATTGTGCTGCCAGTCAAACATTCAGTCTCGTGGCATGATGCAATACAAAGAAAAAGGTCACTTTGTCAGGAACACACTGTCCTGCTCGTGGTGTAATGGTTAGGTGTTACGGCTGCTATGCCAATGGTCGGTGGTTCAACTCTTGCCTTGCCGACTTTCTTTTTTTCTTTGCTTGTTTCCAGGCTCTACTTAGGTGTTACCTTTACGGGTTTGTGTTGTTAGGTTAGGTAACTTAGGTAGGTTACAATTAGGGTTAGGTTAGCTTAGTGTAAGGTTAATGTTAGCTTAGCATTAGGTTAGCTTAGCGTTAGGTTAAGGATAGGTTAGCTTAGGGATAGGTTAGGATCAGGGTTAGCTTAGGGCTACGGTTAAGGTTAGGTCGTAGGTTGATCTTTTAATTATATTTACTTCCTTTCTACCAAGCCTTTTGCTGCTGCCATCCTGGCAGCAAAATAGACACCGCCAAATAAAAAATACAGTTGTATAGGGCATTAAAATTATAATCATTTGACACAAATTTTGTAATTACAGTATAAGTTGCCTAGAAAAATATCAGCGTTTATGTGAAAATCGTCTGCTCACTGGTTAGTGGTTACCCCACTGTAGCCTACACACTTCAACAACAAGGTTAAACAACAAAAGTATTGTACTACCATGATGGTATGGTATAATCACGAATTTTTGTGACTCAAGTCACAAAATAACACGAAGCAGCAAGAGGAAATACAATACCATCAAATATCACTAGTTGATTATATAGTGATGAAAAAATATAAAAAATAAAAAATTTCACGTTTCGCAGCTTAGTAATCGTGTTCTAACATGTTGAATGACAAAGGGTTGGCGAAAGACCACCTGGGTCAAGTTCTCAGCCAGCCCTGATGCTAACACAAACCAAATTTTAATTGAAGACGTTTTACAAGTAGTAATAAAAGTAACAAGAAAAAGCGTCAAATCAACGTCAGGTGAAATAAGCTTAAAAACAACAACAAAAAGCAGTGGGGAAAAGCATGCCTATGTACACTAGTACAGGGGGTGGTGTGAGTAACTATAGAGGTAGATAAGAGTGGAAATAATGGTATCAGCGCAATGTTACAGATTGTGACAAGAATATAAAACGAAGATCAAACAGAATGTGATAAGCATATAAAACGAAGATCAAACAGAATGTGACAAGCATATAAAACGAAGACCAAGAGGAAGTCTGGCAAGATAGCATGACTTTTTTATATTTTTTGCCAAATGAATAAGGCGAAGATGATTTCAATTTTTCCAGAATGTTAGACCAAATTTTTAGACCAATATACTTTAGATAAAGCTGACCCAGAGATGTTTTCATTCTGGGTAAATAATATTTTAATTTTTGCAGAGAAGCAAGTCTTGTTTGATATTTGGGGACAGTGATGCAATCTCAGCAAAGTAGTTATCAAAGTGATGAGGTAATCCACCATTAGAAAAGGAGTACATAAATTTGGCAACTGACAATTGAAATAAATCAGGCATTTCTAAAATTTTGTGCTTGTTACTTTCAGTGGTGTTACTTCAACAGTGATGAGACCCTTCTAACAGTAACATCTAACTACAGGGTTCCCACACAATTTTCAAAACCAAATTCCATGACATTCCATGACTTTTCCATGACTTTTCCATGACCTTTGTTACACTTTTTCCATGCGTGTTTAAGTGATACTTACACTTGCAAACTGGTAACAGTCTTATTAAAAATAGCTGATGTTGCGCTAATGGGATCCAACTCTGCCAAACTTGCTCCCTGTGTAGTAGCTGTGT
>JGI24159J19872_10006964_pt1 | contig 14772 bp, 6 predicted proteins | sample Ectturendosymbi4_FD_19872 | JGI IMG/M metagenome (IMG submission 19872) | reverse complement strand
GGTGAAGTCTTTTTCTTCTCTGTACTTTTCCATGACATCATTGTTCTGGGTCTTTCTCAGCTCAGTTTGTTTCTTTTCCTTGTCTTTCGTTCTTTGCTTTTCTAAATCAAATTTTATTTGATTTAGTTTGCGTACAGCTTATCTTTTTATTTCTGAGTACTTTATCTGAAGTTTTTTTATCGTTTTGTACAAACGTGGTATTTTGCTTGTCACGTTTTTCGTGCTCGACTGGTTACAGTCTTTTTTGTTGCCTTTGACCAGGCTTACGTTTGTCGTTAAGTTTTTGTTTTCTTTATATGAAAACAGCATTTAATATGTACAGACCAAAATGTGTCTGCTACAGTAAGATGAAATTTCCACATAAATTTATGCTATGTTAAGACTTCCAATAATAAAACACAGGGGTGGAGGAACCGAGGGCGGGCGCATGGACCTAGGCGCCCACTTTTAAATTTCCAATTTTTTTTGCACTTTTATTGCGCTTTTGCGCTTTTAAATTTCAAAAAAAGTCAGTGTAGCGTGGAAAGATAGGGTGTAGTGTAGATAGGGTCGCTGAGGCTTATAAAATATTGCATAAAATTGCTTAATCATCCTAAAAAAGTTAATGACGTCATGTTTCAATGCTTGCGACGTCACAATTGCCAATACAAACTACAAAAATTTTCCATATTTTTTTGAGGTGCACTTGCGCCCTCACTTTGAGAAAGGTGCCTCCATCACTGATAAAACATACACCAGTAAAAATTGGTTCTGCTTCTGTCTTTTACTTTTTCATTCACTTTCAAATCCACGCTTACTTTTCGGAGGAACAGGGTTTTGATCAAAATGACTGGTTTGATACTGTAGGTTTGTGAAGTCGAAGCAGCTGGGGCGTTTGAGAAAACGTTTTCATGTCGATAGCATGCTAACAATTTACAATATTCTCACAATGTTCATCTCTCTATAAACGTTTTCAAGGACTGTTGTCAATCGCCTTGTTTGGTATACTGAAACGTATTCTTTCTAGTAGATTTTCAGTGTTTTGAGTATAGAGTTGATTTTTTGGAAATTTAACCGCACGACAAACTGAAGGCGAAACGCAAAAGACAGAAGCCGAGAACCAAATCGAGATCTTTTTGTCAGTGTTCAAACGTGAAGAGGGGATATTGCTGTATCTTCACAACAAAACTTGGCGTAAATTTTTGAATTGATGATGGTCGAACAGAGGAATTGTTGTCACTATTCAGACCGTGTTATTGTATTTTTGCAAATTATTGCTTAAAACTTTACAACCAATCTCAAAAAGAATATATTTAAGTCTGATGAAACATATCATTCACGAGTATCTATGACTCCCCAGCAAAAATTAGATTATATGAAAACAGTTCCAAACTTTTCTGTACAATGCAAACGTTTTGATTGAACACGATTTTTACCATTCTGAAAGAAACTCCGAAAGTTTGGCAAATTAAGATGATAACCCAAAAAGGGAGAAAGGAGGGATTGCACTAATCACCGAGGCATTGCTCTCCTTAGCTTCCCTGGAAAAGTGTACGCCAAGTTCCCCGATAAATGATGCCGCGAAATGTCAATGCGATTTTCGTCCTGGCCATAGCACTACAGACCAAATTTTCACTTTCCATAATTTTTTTAGAAATATTTCGAGAATCATGGACGTCGGAAGGGGGGCAGGGGAGGTCAAGGCCCCCCTGGATTTTGAAAATTAAAAAAAAGGTTATTTTCTTAGTTTCGAATGGAAAAAAACAAATTTCACCACTTTAGACACCCCCTAGAAAAATTTTGGAAAAATCCCCTAGTCCCTTCCCCCTGGAAAATATCCTTCCGACATCCATGGCTAGAATTTCAAAGACGTCTACGTATGTTTGGTCAAACTCCAGAAAGCATAAGGATCTTACTGAAACTATGGTGTAATAAGAAGATTACCTGCCAATTTGCGATTAACCCTTTTAAGCAGCAGTTGAATAACAATATGTTATAAAGGTTAAATTTTACAGTATTCTCTTTTGACAAAATCCCCAAAAGGTTGACTCATCAAATTTGGCAGAATGCTGATTAAACACGTAGAACCTTCTGAAAAGTTGGGAAACGTGTGCCATTGACCTTTGTTGGCATTCCTGACATTTTATGGAGACAAACCAGCATATCTAAAAAATTGTCAGCTTTGAAGCAACCTAACGTCTAATTTTGAGGTTTTTGAGTAAAAATGCTGTATTGGACTAAAAGTTCCTATTGTTGAGCAAAACGTTTGATCCTTAGCTTGAAGTTCAGATGTGATTGAGGAATGTTTGTCATTCAGTATGTTCACTTCATCTCGTGAATGCTGCTTTTGCTGTGATGAAACATTTCCAATAGCTTGTCATCAAATAGGTGACAACTAGTGGGATCCGGTTTGTATATCGCTGGCAATAAACAGGTGAAAATCCTGCAGTTTTTTATTTTTCTGGGAGTCGCAGAAGTTTTGCATTTCGAGTTACGTAACATTAGCTTGCCCCATTCACAATGAGCGATCCTTTGAAAATGTGAAAAAGGCATCCTCTTTCGCGTAATGAAAATATGGTAGGCTAATTTATTTCAAATTGCAAATTTCTCTCAATCACCCCGCAGACACCTGTCTTTTGTTTATTTTAAATTGCTCTGGAAAATTTGTTTATGATGGATCAAAGGTGTTGTCCATTTCTTTACTCATTGCCAGTGTTGAATATAAAGTTCTACTTTTTTCTCAGACTATCACTCACAAAACCGTCGATTGCAAAGTGGAAATTCAAGTCTTCCCATTTACACAACAATCAAAAGATTACTTACTCCTTTGAAGTTCATTAGTTGTACCAAGCTCTAAATTGACATTTAAACCGCTCGACGGACTTGCTACAAGATTTTGGCTGAAGGCGGGTGTGTCTGTGCGACTCGCGAATGAAAAGTGTCTCAGCGGGTTTTTAGAGGCGCTGCTGCACATAATCTCTCGTTATTACAAAACTATCAGCAAATACATGTTACAAAGAACGAAGATAAAGCACCACTTTTTAAATGAGCTATTCCAGTGTATTTTCTTTCATCTCCTGGTGAGAACAGGATCAATACGTCATGGTGAAAGGTGCTGCTACCAATAACGTAGGAGAAATTGCCGCCTTACGGTCGCGTCCGTATAACTCTGCGTAAGCAACAAACGTAGCTCAAGTAAACCTGTTGACCAATTTCTACGAACAGACTAAACATCGTTCAAAGATGCTAGATATAGCGCATGACTGCGCCCAGACCAAATTTTACAAATTTTTAATTTTTATCGGAGTGTTTACAAAAAAAGTGCAGGAAATGAACCGTTATGGCGGAGCCCTGCTTTGAAGTATCCCTTCAAGTCTAGTATTCATACAACGGTTTCCCATTGCTCAGCAAGGTTTGGTTCTGGTTATTGCTAAAGTTTTTGCATTCCTGGTGCTTAACCTAAAACTTTAGAAGAGATGTAGCAGGTGGTGCTGGTACTTTGCACGCAAACTACCATTTCTTGAAATGTTTGAGCGAAGAGTCAAAACAACGCGACAGCAGCAGCCGACGCGGTAATTGCACTCGTACTGTTTTGAAACATTCTCCTGAACGAAATGCGACGACAGCAAAGCACCTTGCATGTAAGTCTTGTTTTGTAGCGCACGACAGATTGGCTCAACCGGAACGAGTGTATGAGTCATTGATGTTTTGCATTCCACAGGCGCAACAGAAAAGGTTTCGTGCTCAAAACAATTTATCGAAACAATATCTTCTTCTGCAAAAAAGTGCGAAAATGCCAGCTACTGTTGCTTAGCGATATCTAGAACTCCGTTGCTACATAAGCTTCAAACAAACAAACTTAAGATCTAAACCAAATTGTTTGCATGAACAAGACAGAAAGAATAAGTGGATTAGGAAAGTTGCAGCAAACGAACATGAAAATTTCAGAAATTCGCTTCTGCAACTTACAGTGTTATAATACTACTGATAAAACGTTGTTTATGAAGAGTGGCCCGTGTATAATTACCTAGCGCCTTCACAATACAAAATTACTGCTCAGCTTGTTTCCTTCCGTAGATTTGTTTAAAATAAACTGATGAAATACTGTGCCGGTTGCGCTGTAGCAGCAGGCTTCAGCAAGCATGCGCCTGGTCACTGTGACCTTTAATCTTATCGGGTACACTTCCTGTCTCCCTGAATTTGTCCAGGAGGCGCTTTATTGTGAGTCAGGTTGGAGCGTTTCTGTCTGGAAATGGAGTCCCTTCAAAATCGTCGTTGAGTGTGGACAACCGATTTCGTCGCGAAAAGGCCTCTACATTCTTGATCCTCTTCTGCACGGAATATCTTGCTGCTTGATCGACTGAAGCTGCGAAATAAAACTTTTAAGCTCTAACTATGATTTACCTGGAAAACCGAAGTCTGGTTTAATTTGATATGAAATGATAGCGATAATGAAATGGATACATTCTTTGGACCACCCTGCATGATCGTGAGCGTCTGTGGTGCTTCCTTGGTTCTTCCAATTAGACTTCAACACACACAGCACTTAACTACGTTTTTATCACCAAACAAGAACAAAACGATGGCTTATCAACAACCTGTTTTGATATGCAAAGGATATACAGTAGTGTAAAAACTTTCAGTCACACAGAAATCTCTGTTGTACAATATAAATTTAAAGTGACAGCCGCTTTGATAAAAATTTGTCTCATACTTTACACACAGTGGCCCACATTTATAGCCCTGTGCTTCTTTTAGTCTGTGATGGCAAAATTGATGGAGATAAAGATATGAAGTGGTCCTGCTCTAAACGTATGTTGAGAACCGCAGAAATACAGCAAAAACAAGGAATGCGGGATCCATTATCAAAGATTCTGCGCTCATATCATCTTCCACATGATTAGCATCTATTATATAATAAATCAATGCAATGTGTTTTCGAGGAGTTCGCGTTGCTCTATTTGAAGGTAGGGGTCCTGAGCAGATATTAATTGACTTTTTATACTTTCTTGACAGCTCGACATGTACAGAAAGCTTGAATTCATATTCAGTACAGAATTACAGCTTTAGCACCTACTGCAGCTTTTGAGCTTGGAGGATACAGAATGATATACATTCCACAGAGCGCTATACAACGCAAAAATTTCTACGGCTTGCTTTTTCATGCCTTCATATGACATGTACTGTTGTTTTCACTCTCTGATTCCAGATGTAAACAAAACCATTTGCCATAAACTGCAAAACGCACCGAGTACCGCGAAAAAAAGTAATACATTTTCCATCGACAGTTGAATCTGCCTCATTTGATACCGATGCTGAGGAGAAAGCCTATGAATACTTAACTGCTAAAGATTAAAACGATTTGGTATTTACTTGTTTGTTGTTATTTTTCTGTGTTGAATTACTCTCCAACTCAGGTGGCTCGTTTGCAACCAAAGAGCTGCGAGTCTGTGAAATACAATCATCAGCGTTGATTGGACTTATCTTGATTGGACACAAAAAGAATGGTGAATATTGTGGTGTCAAACAGAGTAGAAACAAGAAAAGAAAAAGAATCCTCAAATACAGCACCTATTTATACGATTGCAAGCCGCGGCTTATAATACTTTTTCTCAACTTTTCGTGCAGTTTATAAACAAGGGCGGCTTAAATTATTTTATTTACCTTATCGAAAGGTCTAGAATAGAGGTTCCCAATGTAGGGTACATGTACCCCTAGGGGTACATTTGCCTATCATAAGCGGTACATGAAAGGTTAGCAATAGAAGAGAAATATTTATTTACATATCTTTTATTTCAAAAAATGTATACATATCAGTAAACATGATTTGAAAAGCCGTTATGTGCTTATATTTAAAAATATCTGTGATTAACACCTTCGGTGCGGTATGAATTCCATGCGATTATTTAGCAGGCGCGGGACGGTTTTTAGGTTGTTTTCATCCAACAGCTATACTCAAAACTGAATAACTCAAAAAGTACTTGCCCGATTGACCTTAAATTTTCAGGTAAGATGCATGTTTACAAAAGGAAGATTTGTCTAAAATTTGGTTGCAAACGACCAAGCATGTTAAAAGTTATTGCGCCCTACTCAACAACTACTGAACCCAAATTAGCGCGTTGCCAGCCACGCGTACAAACAGTTGCTCTGATGCGCCGGAACAGAGTCCTGTTGCGCATTTAACAAATACTACCTCGCAAAGTTCTTGATGTATTAAATTCAAATTTTTAGGCAAAATGCATAAAATCTGAAGATAATTCTTGTAAATTTTGTCTGCACAAACTTTAGTTTTAAAAAAGTTATGGTGCTTCACACAACGACTGCTCAACCCTGCTCTATCTATGGGATAACGTTTAATAGCCTACGCTCGTCTGTGGTTACGAAACGAAAGTACCTAATTCCGAAGCTTTTCGTTGAAATTACTTCAAATTTTCAGAGATGATGAGAATAGGTATAAATGTTATATGTGGAAGTTTTCTGTGCACCAACACAACTAATAAAAAAGTTATTCCTATACATGCAACAACTGTCAAGAACTAAGTGTTGTGCAAAAAGTGTTGTAGTCTAGGCGTGGCAAACTGTTGCTGGCTACCAAACTGCATAACTAAAAACGTTCATGCTGATATCACTTGAAATTGTCAGGGATTATGCAAATAGGTATGGGGAACATTGTTGTAAATTTTCATTGCAACCGAATGAGTACAAAAATTGTTATTGTGTGTTACCAAACAACTGTTCGCACACAACTTTTTTGAAAAAGTCTTGTAGCCTAGGCCCAGCAAGATGGTTTGCTACCAAACTTCATAACTCAAAATGTTTTTGGTCAACTTTTATGAAATTTTCAGGATGAGCGTGTCTTGATATGAAGACCATTTGTGGAAAAGTTCGTTGCAAACAAACAAGTATTCGAAAAGTTATCGCCTTGGCGTTTATATACGTCAATCCGCACCTGGCGTATTTGGTTGAATGACGCATATATGCGTCATTCCGCACCCTGTGCATTTGAACGTATGACGCATATATGCGTCAATCAGCGCCGAAGGTGTTCATCATGACACAATATTTTGTCATCAGAAATTTTAGGGGTACATGTTTATCTGTCAAAACATTGAAGGGGTATATGCTTATCTTTCGAAATTCCGAAGGGGTACGTGCTCATTTGTCAGAATGCTAAAGGGGTGCACGGTCAGAGAAAGGTTGGGAACCCCTTGTCTAGAATACCAGATAACGCTCAGTCTTTCTTTTGCTGCAGTTTTTCAAACAAACTTTCTTTTCGCATTATCTTTCTTCTCTTCAGCATCATGTGCACACTCCGTCAGACGTGGGATAATGATGAGACGGAGAAAGCGAAGCAGTTGCAAAGCATCATTACCAGGATTGCCAATTAAAATGCGAAACGTGCTGGTGCGCGAAAGTAAATGCTTAGTAGGTAACGCATGTTAAGTGCGTCTTACAACGAAGGTCGGCTTACATTAATTTTTTAACACCATTTCGTGCAGCTTACAATCAAGGGCGCGGCTGACAACCGAATAAATGCGGTAATTATTTATATTTGGTCAAATTNTTTTTTTTCACATTTTTGTAATACATTTTAGAAATTCGAAATTCGTAGCCCAAATTTGTTTGAAAACATTTTTCAAATGTACCGTTTTTGCATGGATTGTAACAACAATGACTTTAACCTTCATTTCAACCTCTTTGTAATCACAACCATATAGCATATCAGTTTGGTTGCAAATGATAGAAAAATAAGTTGAGTACAATTCTTCCTTTGATGACGTTCCGCACAGCTGCTTGATCTCTGCTTGTAGAATCACTGAATAAAGGTAGAAATAGCATAACTTCAAACTCTTTCAATTAAAGATGTTTGTCATGTTGACATCTTTTAAGTCAAAGATTAAGATGTTACGTGATGACATGCGCTTTAACAATTCGTCTATGCGATGGGAAATTCAATGCAGAAGTTTGCTAAAACATTTGGAAACAGCTGAGTTTTGTTTTTACCACAGACTTTTCTAGGGGATAGGAAGAAATTTTTGGTATTGGCCCATGTTTTCATATGTCGTCTAACAATCGCAGTATATGCAGTCAGACCTCGTTCATCCGGAATACTTTTTTCGTCAAATAATGTCGGTTTAGCAAGGTATCCGGATAATTGGAATCGAAAGTATACAGAGCGAAATTATTTCCAGAGCGAATGCCAACAATGTAAACAAAGGTGACCATGTGCAGTACTTCAGGGGCGTAACGAGGCTAGATGGCGCCCAAGGCAAGAAACAAGTTTGGCGCCCCATGTTCCCAGCTGAGGTCTTTCGGAAGTAAATGTACTGGATTGATGAAAGTACTTGTGACATTGTCATCAACACTAAAAAAGCCACTTGTGACATTGTTTGGACTTTTCGGCGCCCCCCCGCAGTGATTCGGCGCCCCCATAGTGATTCGCCCGGGGAATTGTGCCCCCTTACCCTCCCCCGTCGTTACGCCCCTGGCAGTACAGTAGAACTTGTCCAAGCGGGCGCTCAAAGGGGAACAGAAGATAACTGTAGACATAGACGAACTGTCAACTTAAGCAAATATGTCGGCTGCATGTGGAACATGACTAAATGAAACACTCATAGTTTCTTTGTTTATTAGCAGATCCGCTCGTTATACCTAAGCTAGCATGCATTCAGAATGGAATTTTAAACGCGAAAAGGAACTGTACAAAAGACCTAACGGCGTCCTGCTGGGCGTAGAAATTTGACTTTCACTCTTCCGTTGTGATTTAATAAACAACTAAATAACAGTGGACGTAATCCGTTTTAACGCTTTTTTTCTATTGATTTGATATAACCGTTCCTAAATTTCCGTGTCGGATTCGGACAGCAAGGTTTCCGGATTAACAGAGTGAAATGCATTGGGAGAAATCCGTTCCTACCAGTTTTGTGTCGGATAGCGGGGATTCCGGATATTCGTAGATGGGATAAACGAGGGTTGACTGTGTTGTAAATCAATGCCGATAGAACGTAGTTTTGGCCAAGAAATGGGTGACAGAGGGGGATTTTTGAAAAATCGTAGAAATATAGAATCAGTGATATGTGGTTTATTTCCTGACTATTTTGAAAAACATCTGTGCAAATAAGTTATACATTTAAAAGATTTGCAATTGCTGACAAACTCCAATCAGGGGCGAATCCATGGGGGAAATTGGGGCGATCACCCCCCTAAAACCTACGAAAGTAACTTTGTTCACCATAATTTTGTACAATTCGGAATACAACATTAGCGATATAAGGTCACTTTGTCGTCAATTGTTTTGTCACAGCAGTGTTGTTAAATGTGCTTCATCACTCTTACAGTAGCGAAGCCGTTATGAGACGTGACTACCAAATATTACTGAAATCGCCCCCCCCCCATCTTACTGACTGGATCATCCGCCCCTGACTCCAACAATGGAGGAACTATAAGCTAGGGTTCGGTTTAAAGTGAAAATCAGGTCAGGTTCTTCTGTTGTTGAAATCGTAACCAAAGGAAAATGAACAAATGCAATATAAAAGTATGTCTGCGTGGAACATTTGCTGAAAAAACTCGCGAGTACGAAGTTAGGTGGAAAATTATCATTGCGTATTCAATACATTTAATTGCAAAAGCAAAACGTTTTTTCATGCATCGTGCATGCATAAACCTTAAATAACGTAGCATCAACGAAGTCTGTTGAAAGTAATATTTTATATTCGCACATTAGAGCAACACGATTGGCATCCTTACAGACAACTTGCTAGTTGCTACATATCCTTTGTCTTGTCTGTGCATTCCGGTACCTAATGCAGTTGCAGAATGAGTATTCAGTTATGTTACTTCTGTGTTCAAGATGTGAAAAAGTTGTGATTTTGAATGTGTTTATGCGGTGCAATTTTTGCCTGTTTTCAAAGCTGTTTTTTTGGTGTTTTTAACAGCCCGGTGGCGACTCCTGCACACGGGCTCCTCGGGCTTAGCCCGAGTCTTCCATTACGATTTATACCGGAGAACGCGAGTTTGCTTTGTATATTTGTGCCACCACCCACGGTCCGGTCCCACTTCACTAAGTTGTTAACTCGGGCTATTTTCTTTGCGCCTTTTCACTGTTCATATATTTTTTCGTTTCTTGTCCGGCCTTACATGTTCATGTTGCAGGTGACCAGAATAAAACAATATCGTTCGTTGTAGGCGTTCTTTCGACTTCGTTCGCTCGCGCTTTACTCGGACTCATCTATTAGAGCCCGAGCTGCCCTATGCAAACAAGTAAGCTATCATTTGAAACACAATTTATATCGGACTGAATGTTTTTTGAAGCAGTGGATTTGTACAGAACATTGGATATGAAGTCCAATCCAGTGGACAGTTCCCACTTCGATTATAATTTCAAGCGAATGATAACTTGTCCAGCAACTCGAGCTAGTGTGAATGAGCCTAGTAAACAAAGGACTTATTGGCGTTATCATTGCTATGTGATGTACGTTACTCAAAAATGGAGAAGTTATCGTGAGAACTTTTATTTATTGCTACGTAACTAATGTCACATAGCAACGACAATGCCAGCCAAAATGAGAGAAAATGGAAATTTCAGTGACCCGCAAGCGTCGAACCGTTTTATTCAGTCAGAATAAATGAGCCCGAGTGACGATGTTGACTTGAGTCGCCCCTGCAACAGCCTATTTGAATTTTGGGTGGTTCACCGATATGTTTTCACAGTGGTGTAATTTTGTCTAAAATAGTCTAATTTAAACTTTCATATGGTGTATAGGTAATGACGTCATATTTCAATGCTTGTTACGTCACAGTTGCCAATTCAAACCGCAAAAATTTTCTATAGTTTTTGACGTGGACTTGTGCCCCCCCACTTTAAAAAACCTTCCGCCACCCATGCGTACAGCAAGAGTGAGGATATTTTGATGACCGGAGCCATCGGCTGTATCGCATTCTTACCTTTCCTTGATACTTCGCTGAGTTTTGTTAAAACGAAAAATAATCTTTACAAGCTGTGAATGATTGGACAAAATGTGTGATCGTCCATCTAAGACATATCTCTCAAAGCTACCAGGTTTCGCTCCGGCGTCAGTGAGTTTTTTATTCTCAGGAGAGAGGAGAGTTTTTCGTGTGCTTAAAGTGCTGATTTAAATGAGCGAATGCGTCGCGGCAGTGTAAACACGAGCTCAACTGAAAACTATGTTTCCTTTGCATCTCCTGCGGTGAAAAACGTGAGCTGGATTTTTCAGGTGGTTATTGGAATTTACTACTTCAAGGACCTGAAACTGAATCACGGTGATTGAATGCTGCATCATCTACAATGCAGTCTTGCGACTGGTCAAAAGCAGACTTGTATTTAAAGGCCAGGCTCGCTCTATTTTGAAAAAACACTCGGGATCTTGTTCTAGCGGTGTTCGGCACTTGAGCTTGACCTGCGTCGCATCTTGGGATGCAATCAGAATCTGCGTTATCTTATTCCGAAATAACTCGTAACAAGTCACGTTGCTGAAACAACCTTCTGCAGCTAATCCTTTAATTAAAGCACAGTGCTACATATTTTTACTAAAAGTGCTCAACTCTCTGCAGTTCTTAATTTGTATGATGTAAGCGAAACTGTCGTGGTTTGAAATATTTTCACTTGTTGAATGAAGGAAAACGCAGTGGTGCAATTCCGAAGGAATGCTTTCTCCCAATTCTTTGAAAGAGAAAATAGTCACGAATTTGTAGATGGTCCTTCGACAAAGTTGTATGACCTGCTGCTATGTATGGAACATACGCAAATGTGCTTTCTCAATAAGACGACTTAATATCAAGCAGTCCTGAAATCTGGTAATAACTGAGATTGTCATGGCAAATAATAATGGGTGACTATTTGCGATACGCGAATAATTAGTTTGAAAGCAGTAAACAGAAGGGATGTACTGGTTTGAAATCAGCTTCGGCAGACGAAGAATGAAAGATGACCAAAATTTGAATTTCGAGAAAAGACTGGCAGGTTTCTTTGGGCAGAATGCTCATATTAACACGCAGAAATAGAGTTTACAAAAACTCTTTATGGTGGAATTCTCTGAAGCATGCCATTTGTGCAGGCGGGAAGGTAAAGCGGTAACATGTGGCAAAAAGAATCAAAGGGGACAGAGGGTGTAGCACTAGTAGGTCACGAGGAGCAAAAAGCAGCGAACTGCTGGCCGCCGCTACTTTGTTGTGAATTATGTAGCCTGTTTTACTTTGCGTTTATCTTGCTCAATCAGTATTGAATATGCTGAAGCAAGAGAAAAACGTTAAAAACTGGTTGAGCAAGAGAAACGCTTAAAAATAAAACAGGCTACGTAACTCATATAGCCCAGCAGTTCTTCACTGAGCAGACCACAGGCGCCGAAAAAATGTTTGCCTGACTCATCGCCACGTCGCTTGACGCTTGCCGTTCCGTAAGTGACGTCAGTTCTGCTTTTCGGCTTCGGTCAGTCCCAGCATTTAGTGATCACAGAGAGTTTGAAACTACTGTACCGTTCCCGCAGTTTCCATGAATCTTGCTTTAGTCTTTCATCATTTCACTCGTGAGCTTTAGCTTGCAATTTACAGGACTGAAGATGCGTACATTTCGTGAAATCGATTTCCTAGTAAAACATTTCCCGAATTGATTCGACTCTGTCGCCTATACCGCACCTCTCGTTAAAGGAAGGACTGAAAGTTGGAAGGTGTAATACAAATGCCGGCCTATCTCTATCGCTTGGACTTTCTATGTTGCCCTTGATACTGCGTGCATTACGTACAGTGTGACTCGACTCCATTTACTGATTGGCGATATTTTGTAAACCAGGACAGAAATTTATGATGAGAAGATTTTGAACTACTTAAGGCAATTCTAGCTTGCATCAGGCTATACTTGAAAATGACTTTTTGTCTGTTAGTTCATTCCTTGTATAAGTAAGAGTCTGAGTTGTACACCAAAAGATCGAATATATATGTAATTTCAATTATATAATTGTCTGTGTCAGAATGGCAGCCCGGTATTTAGACGCTGGGAGCAGTTTCGTGGACAAAAGACCAAAATCGCAGCGTGGACTTGTTCTGTACAATCTTTCGTTCACGTTTATGAATTTACACTGCGACCCACGTGTACGCAGAAAACGTTTGCTGCACAAGTTGAAGCTGCAGGGCAAAATTACGACCAGACCTGCATATGCTGCACCTTGTCAGCGCTGCAAAAATGTTATGCATCGTTACGTGAAATCGATTTCGTATTAAAAATTTTCCGATGAATTCGACTGCGTCACATTCGTGGAGGCTGATTACTTGAAAACAATGAAACCCTGTCGTCTTTTCAAAATTTCATATGTCCATTTTTAAAAATCTAATCATAATTTCAACGCCACTGTTTCTGAATAACTGCAAGCGTCGAAGTTCCAAACTTCTAAAGATGTTGAAGGCACAAAAACAACTGAAATTCAATCATGTTGCTGGCATGCTTAACGCTTAATGTGCGGAAGCAAAGTTGAAAAAACTTTTGACAGCATTTATACTTCTTACTCTTTTAGCGTAATGTGCTCTAAATTACAGTGCAAAACGCATTATGACGAGTATTGCAAATGGCAATCTATGCTGGTAGCATCTCGTCACGAAAACGGTGCTCCATTCTGCTACGGTTGAGGCTTTAAACTTTACCAAATTTGGCCTTTTACAACTTTGGACGAGTATTGAGAAAATGCAAGATTAGTTTGAACAAAAACGCCTCGATTGCCAAATGTGGGAAGCAAATGGGGGAGGACGTGCTTTTGGCTTCTAGTGCTTCCTCTTGGTTACGGCCCTGGTACGTGTTTTCTTGTACAGAGTAGTCGATTTGACAAAAAACTGCGCATTTGCGACAGCGTTATCCATTAAACCATGGGCGCAATTTTGTTATAAAATGTGGGGGGACAGCTTGATATAAAACCAATATAGTCATCGGGCCTATGCGGAAGTGAAATTATGTAAATACAGATTCCCAATCTTGTTTTGAGAGATGTTTTCAAAGTAACAATAATCACGCTTTTGCATTATTCCTACAAATGATTTAGAAATTAGTAAACTTAATTTTGTTGTTGGGCATGGTACTGTAATCCAGCTTGGTTACACTACTATCAGACTATGATACAGTACAAACAAGCAAAGCAATATAGCAGAACACACCAATTGGGTTTTATCAGAGCTGTCAGTTGGAGTGCACAAAACGGTGAATCCCCTTGGTCGCACGTGCCTATCACTCTTAAGTAGAACATATCGATTTTCATGCATTTTACAGGAAATGGAGGTTACAACGTGATTTAATGTCTTCTTTAAGTTGCTTAACCTTAATAAGATATATATATTGCAAGGTATGGTAGCTAAATATTTTTCTTGCACATTTCTGCTCTTTAAAATGCTACAAATCTTTGGCTATTGGGCATCATACATGCAGCCCCACACCTAGCCAAATCTCCATTGATATTCTCTTACAGTAGCAAAAATGTCTGACCAAATTTGATGTAGTGATTTACGCAACAATTTATTGACAAAATGATTTAGGCAACAATTTATTTTAACTGCTGATGGATGGAGGATGTATCCTTTCCATCTCCCCTTGTCAGCCCCTGCATGCTGTTGGGTAATGGGCACCCTTTCGATCAGGGCTGTGGAGTCGAAATCGGAAGGATTTTGAACCTGAGGAGTCGGAGTCGCAGAAAATTTCAACGACTCCGACTCCGGGCTGACCTTTTGCTCGCCGATTGTGACTGTTTGTGCCACAAATGTTCGCAAGCGTCACACTTGGCAATTTAAGCAGCTTAACCT
>JGI24159J19872_10006963_pt1 | contig 14772 bp, 6 predicted proteins | sample Ectturendosymbi4_FD_19872 | JGI IMG/M metagenome (IMG submission 19872) | reverse complement strand
ATCACATGCCGGCATGACGCAATAGCTCGTCATGCCAATTGTACCTGTGTTCATTCTGGCCGCGTGTCATATCGCAGGCGGTCTGTTGCCGCGCAAAACACTGTGCGTGGACGCTGCTTGCAGCTTTCCTGTTTGCTGCGTCTCGCGAGTGTTTGTTTTCAGATGATTTCGCAAGTGTTCGCTGTCAGATCGTTCTGTTTGTGCGCTGGACAGTGAGCATGGGCTCGATTGCAAAACTGGCCTACGTGGAAAAGTGCAGATCTCTTTGATTAATTTGCACAGAAAGACGTCAAGTCGTCATGCGGAGATTGCCTCATTTTGCTTCCGTGCGTTTGAACACTGCGAATTTAAGGCGCAGTTTCTCTGAATCATGGCTTATTTTTGTGTCAGGTTGCGTTTGCCAATGACCGGAGGCTACACTAATAAGGTGTCGCTTTGCAGCATCACGATGCCGAGCGCAGTTCTTGTCATGCACTCAGAAAACAAGGGTAATTTTGAGAAGAAACGCGCAAAGCACGTTGTGTTGTTGCCATGCAAGTCAATGCGTATCTTTTTGTCTTTTGCGTAGTTGCATATGATACATCACACTTCAGTGATACGCGAAGATTTCCCATACACTTGCTTGTAGCTGGTAGCAGCCATGGTACGGTATGGTTTACTCATGCATTTTTGTGACTCAAATCACGAAATAACACCAATGCCGCAAGAGGAAAAACAATAACATCAAAGATCGCAAATTGGTTTCATGTTGATGAGAATATAAAAGCATCAATTTTCACAGTTTAACGATCGTTTTCTAACATGTTGAATCACAAACGGTTGGCGAAAGACCACCTGGGTCAAGTTCTCTCTGTTGCTAGCACACACCAATTTTTAGTTGAAGACGTTTCATAAAGTAGTAAAAAAAGTAACAAAATGCATCGGAGCGATTTCTACCACCCGTAAGGTTTTGAACGGCTGCTACTTCTGCGCTTGGTCTTGCAGTGGTTACGTCGACTGCTGGCGACGTAGAACAGGTGCTTCGGGTAGCGCTGAGGCTGGTGTGTTTTGTAGCAAGCACGCCTTCGTGGCAATAGCCAATCAGCAAACAGTTGTGTTGCCGCATTGCAGACATGCGAAGCAAGTGGTTTGGTGCGTGACCCCGGCCGGGTTGTTTGCGCCGGCGGCATGTTTCTTAACTATATCTTCCTACACAACGGTAACTCTGTGTGAACTCTTTTCGGCCAACTCATCATGGGTAAGAATTGCGAATAATGGAATGCAAACTCCCCAAGGTGCTTCAAGCTCACAGTTTGATTTAATCTCACCAAGAATTTTCTTTGTCCCAGCGACGTTGAAAGCTTGATATTCGCTAAAAGAATGTTTGCTTTAAGTACCGCCTAAACATTAGGATCGGTCTTGGCTTGCCCTGAAGAAGTCTGCTGTGCACTCTAGAAACGAGTGCACGATTTTAGCGAATGTCCATTTTAAACCTACCAAAGTTTTAGACTATTGTAAAGACCGTGTCTATAAAAAGAGGGAAAATTCCGTCTTTTATGCAGTTGTTACAGAATCGCATGCAACTTCTGCATTCAGAGCAAGCTTGTAGTACAGGAGCCCATTTAATTCAGCGACTAGATTTATCGAACAACCAGTTGGGCACGATAGGTGTGAAAATCAGTGAAGTGGTAATCCTGACAATATGCTGTGAAAAACACAGTGTTACTTGTTTTATTGACCACTCGTGCTCAGCTGTTCTTACATACGGATTGAGTATCATAACCTCGTGTTACGGGCTAGGTTGGGTCTCGTTTGTCTTTCAGGTATTTGGTTTCTTATGCGAAGTGGGAGGTAAGCTGCTCGAATAATATTTCACAGCAGTTCATTTTTCATGCCTTTGTGGAATGTGCCAGACAGAACAGTTTGCTGACCAGGCCTCAGTGTTTGAAAGATCTTGCTCTGTTCCTGCCAAAACTTGGGTGTAACCGACGCGGTTACGCTTTGGCAAAAAAGTCACCTCAGTGCATCGTTTAAAGCTAAAGCGAGGGTACCGTGGAAGGGACATGCGCTGTAGTGATGATAAAACGCACTGCTATGTCCACGAACGAGCGGTACTATCCTGTGTTGCACCGTCTTGCGTTTGCCCCTTTGCTGCGTAGTGTGTATGCTTTGTGATAAGGAAGGTGATACGTATCTTCTTTGATGTTAGAAATTGCTTCAAACCGAAAATTTTGCGAATTGAAAGTAGATGATGCAGTTATGGTGCAATTTTATCTGTCTTACGTTTCGCCGCAGTGACCACATGTCGCGTGTCGCAAAATATCCACGCAATAATGATTATGCTTAAAACACGTGAAATTTCGGGCACCTCCTTCCTAATACTGCCTCCCTGTTGGCAGCTGACTGAGTTGTTCCTTGATCGTGTCGGTTAAGATTGCAGTCGCTTGGAATCTAGCAGTGCTATCTGCAATTCAAGTCATTCGCTTTTGCGTTGGAGCCTCGCTCTCGATTATTCGATGCAAGCGGTTGCATTGCCGCAACCTGGTGCAGGGTGCTGTGGCAGCAAATCCCCAGGTCACGCAACACGAAAGATTGATAGTGTGCTTCCTCACTACGGTCAACATTTCAGTTGGCATTCGAGGAAGCAAGCCAGTCTCTAGCGTTATGATCCCCAAGTTTCGCGCTATCTTTAAAATCTGGTTGTATCTCCTGCATACCTGTAAGATGGTGATGAGCTGAGCTTGGTGCGGTATTCGTGCCAGCACCGTAATCGTGGTGACGTGTGTTGACCGAATGGTGTGATATACGTTTAGCTATGGTGATGATGAACGAAATTAACTATAATTGGTCGTTATATTTAGGTACTTTCGTTTCGTTGTGAACACACTTTTCTAGCATCACCTAGACAGTGCTAGTTAGATACTGATTTCATGCGCACTTTGATCAAAAAATACCGCTGTTTTGGAGACAACCGAGGAAACAACGTGGATGCAAGGGTAGTTTCGAACGGAAGAGTTTTCGTTATTTTTGCATTTGCTGTACTGTACCCTCAAACTTGCTTGGTTAAAAGGCAATATAATCATTTTGAAAATGATTTCTATGTCTGCTGTGACTATGGTTCTAAAATTGGTTGCACGTAATTTTGACCGCCATTTCTCCGGAAAGTTTTCAATTGTTCGAAACCTCTGATGGGCCATCCCCGTTAAACGATGGCATTACTGCATGTGGAGAGACTTCCAAACCGAGGAATGCCATCAGAGTTGTTTTGCGCGAAGCTTGATGTCAGTATCGTCGCGGCATATTTGTCAAACAGTTGCGCGAATCTAGTTCAAACACTCGCCGAGTTTGCCCGCATTGTTGTGGTCGCGTGATCTTCGCTCTTGGAGCTTCACAAGGTCATGCCCCGTGCGACGTATGCGTTGCGCCACCTATTGTTCGGAACTAGTGAAAGAGCTGATGAATTTTCGTCAGATATGTTGAAATCAAATTTTGCAACCATGATTACAATTGATTTTTTAGTTTTGGAATCTTTGATGGTAGTTTTCAAATTTCAGCGATTTTATGTTAACTTATGCGTTATTACTTTTTAATCTTGCTTTCCATATGAAATACACGTGCCTTTCAACAATCTTTTTCACAACGAAGTGGACGTGTCGGACTTTCAGAAAAATTCTTAGCAATTATTATTTTTACGCTACAACGTACGTAGTTCTAGCAGACCAGCGTTTCTCAACCTGTGGGCCATGGCGCAGTTTTCGAGTGGGCGTTATACAGTTATCGTAGACATCTAATCACTACAGCGTGGGTACACATTGATTGTGTTCAGCAGCAAAATTCTCACTGAATTGCATAGAAGAGCAAATTCGGTACTTATGATGGTGCGTTGGTTTGTGCGTTTGAAAGCATAGCCTATGCTAACAAGGCAGTGGACCATGTAATTTTTGCCAAAAGTTATTTGAACCACGTAAGAAAAACGGTTGAGAAACACAAAGTAGACTTACAGAGACAAATAACTGGTACCTTTAGCTGTGCTGATTTTCTTACTTGTGTCCGAAAGAAAGTTGTTAGAGCTTATGTTAATAACCAACGCTTAATGCATATATAACTGATGGCAACTGCATTCCGACTTCCGTAGGTGATCCAACCATATTTGCCATCGATTTAGTTTTAACCTTTTTCTTCTTGAAGAAAGTTGCTCGGTATGGGTCTGCAGCATTAGCGTTGTTAATTGTTTCACGTTTGACAGCAGCGGTCCATTGACGTATGATGATTCGTCATATATATATACTGATAGCGTGATCTTCAGAGTCATCGCAACCATGATTTATCTTGCGTGGGCAAGAGGTACATTCACGTCATGCACACTACAGTGTTAAACAATAAAATCGCAATACGAGGTTGGTTTAAGCCAGGTTTTTTAAGGTGTTTTAGGGACCTGATTCGGGCCCCTAGAATTGAAAATCGGGTCCCTACAGGTCTATACCGGGTACCTAACATTTTCCTTATAAAAACCTGCTTAAGCTGCTTTATACTGTTTCAAATTGATCTTTAAGGGAACAATCTTAAATTGTCGCTCATCCACAGGGAAAGTGGAGCAAACCTGAAGTGGTCGATTTCGATTTTTTTTCGAAATTTCATGTCTGCTTACGAAATCAGGGCACGCAGCGCGGTAGTGTTTGTAGTAGCCGCGTTTTGAAAATAGTTATAACCATGTTCTTCAGACAACTGAGTTGTGATCAAGGTTGCCGGAGCTCAACCTTACTGGGCGCTGTTAGTTTGACCCAGTGTCAAGCTGTGCTTTAGTAGAAACTGCAGAATTTCTCCTCACCAACAAAATACTTTGTTGCAAAACCTTTTTCTTCTTTTTGTCAGGTCACTACTCTACTAAAGGAGTATTTGTCTTCTGGCGACAGCGAAGAAGCACTGAGATGTGTCACTGACCTTGACGTTCCCCATTTCCATCATGAGCTGGTTTATGAGGTGAGCCACGCCGACCGGAACTTGTGCTGGCAATCGATACAGTCATTGTGTTTGTGAGAACGTCATTCTATGGCTAGGTTCTTCCCGGTATGATGTATTGAAAACGCTATGTCGCGTTTCCAGTCGAATTTGCTCGCAAGTGCGAACGCTCCTTGGTCCTGTGCGGTGTGCACTGTCAGCCGCGTTTGGTGCCTTACGCTTCTTTTCCGACGAAGCAAAGCACCATCATCCTCAACTAGAAACAAAGTTCCAGGAGTGTTTGAACATTTAAAAAGCGACTTTGCGCAACAGACAATTTGATGGGTTACTGTAACCCAAGTAACTCCTCAAAGTAAAAGCTCCGGCCGACTACTGTTTTCGTTTTTACCCAGGCCGCAGTTGTTGGCGATCTGTCGTTAACGTTCGCTCTCGTTTCAACCGGCTGGGATTTGTAACGCGACTCGCGTCTTCCGTTTGTTGCGATTACGCATTCTTTAATATTTCCTTACGGTTGTGCCGAGTCCTGGTAAACATAGGCTACGTGAGAAGATGCGCATCTGGTTTCAATACCAACGTAATTCTGCGCTTCGCCAAGGCTGGCTTTCTCGTATTCCGCCAGTTGCCACGCGTCGTTTTGCACGTGCGGACCGTTGTCAAATTTCTACTTCACGAGTGCAGAAGAAAACAGCCCTCGCTTTCCTTAAGGTTTCAAAGCGCGGACGAGCTGGAAAAAACAACACGCCAAGTTGATAGCGCTTCATTTATTTGGTGAAAAGGTTTCTGTCGACTTTACTCCGCCGCACCTTTGCATGCCAGACGCTTTCAGTGGTGTCTTGCCCGTGAAAGACATTGCCCAACATTCACACGTAGTGACAGCTCTTAAAAAAACTGCATCGTGGCTGCCGAAAGCAACCCACTGTCGAAAACTACCTTAGTGATGTGGTGTCGTTGGCTTGGAAGCACACAAACTGTCGCCCGAAAGTTGTTCTTGCAAAAGTATCATTGAACGCTGCAAAGCTTTGTCGTTACTTGTCTGTGTCTGCGAGATTCGGCATTAGCAAGCTTTAAACAGCTGCACCGAGCTTAGTATCAAATGCTTTTCTTGCCAGGCGATTGTGATGGCGATCGAAGTGAGCACGAACAGGGCGAGCAACATGCTGGTGCATCTGCTGAAGCGCTTTTCAGACACGACGGTCGTCACTGTCGATCAGATTGTACACGTAAGCACTTCGATTCTATTGCGACATGCTGTAGCAACCCGCCACTTTCTCGGCTTGCCTATCAGCTTACCGCAGGGCGTTTTTCACCTCGCGAACTGTTTCCCAGACCTTTTGAAAGAAAACAGGTTGTTTGTGTAGTGTAGAACACGACACCCCGTCGTGGTCAGTCGAGCGACAATGAATAGCTTTCTTTTGTTCAGCCTCGGTTCCGGTCAGCTGTGTTTGGTTTTCCTTTCGGCAAATCAAGAGTGAGCAAGGATAACTTGCTTTGCGGTACGAAGCACACTCTGCTCATTGCGAAAATGTTGTTCGCTCATATACAGGTCTTTAAAACCACGATTGTTTGTGTGTTGGATAGAGTCCGCAATACCTTGGGCAGTCGGCATTGGCAGGACTTTTAATAAGTTTGTTCAGCTTGTTCACTGCCTTCCGCAGCAATTCTAGCCGTCACTTTCTTCACAGTTAGCTTCCGCGGCATGTCCTGATGTCAACGTGACATGTACCGAAGATTGTGTGACGATCGCGTGTTGTTCAATCTATTGCTTTATAGCTGGAAAGTATATGGATCTCAAACCACTCGTTTGAAACAAGTGCGTTTGAAGTACAGTTTGATCGCGACTTTCCAAACAACACATCCATTTGAGAGCGTTTGTTGACAGTAGTTGTCGGAAGTCGTTCCTGGTTCATTTAGTAAACCATTACGTTTCAACAGTCATGAAAAGCCATCATGAGTAGACCTCCAACCAAATAAGTAATCCCAAACGATCGATTTCGGGCTTAATCTTATTAACGTGGTCTCATGTGACTGTGACATTAACGAATCTCACCGTCGCTTTTGGTCAGGATCCAAATGAACGCTTTGATATGAAAACGCGAATGGATGCAAATCGACTGTGCACCATCGAATGACGGGAAATAGTCCTGTTTTTTATTAGACTATATTGTGGTGAATGACACTCTGTTTCTGTGGAACACGTGGTAGAGTCTGGTATACTGCAATTTATTCGTATAGCAAGTGGAAGCAATAACAAAGTGGTGCTAAAACATTGCCTGATGGCATGGCGATGTTTACTGCCCAGTCGTCGATGCGTTGGCGTTAGTGGGTGGCAGTTCAGTTTGTGAAGTCACAACGTGTCGTCATTGTTCCGAGAAAGCCTTGTTCAACGTAGGCCTTGTTGAGTTTGACAAAGTCACGTATTCCGCTCGCAGCAGCAATGAGCTGTTCTGTCATGCAGTTGTTGTGCAACGTTGTTATCAGTGAGGCGAAACCCGGACCGACCTTTTCGAAAATTAAATCCACGGTTGCATTTCCTCCATCTCACACGTTGGATTAAAGAAAAGTCAATTCGACTGAGACGATCAATCATAGCAGGGGTCTCAACTACAAATCCCGCCCGCGCAGACAGTTTGTCAATAATAAAAACAATATACTTACGAAAAGTTTGTTGATTTGGTAGAATGTAACAGGTACCGAAACAATCACATTACATAAGATGTCCGGCCCTCGAATTGTTGCGTAATAGCTTATGTGGCCCTCTGGCAAAAAAGTTGGGGACCCCTGAATTATAGCAACTTACGAAAATTTTCGATTTGCCACTTCCTGTTACGAGTTTTAAGCCGTCTTCGTTTCCTAAACTGCTCACCGTTTGTTTACCCCGGCAGGGCTTCCAGCGCGTCTACAGCGAGATGCCCGACATCAGCCTGGACGTCCCGAACGCTTACTTCTATTTGGAACAACTCGTCAACAAGTGCTATGATCTGAAGGTGATCGGACACAAGCTGAAGATCCAGGCTCCGAACAGGTCGGTCACTCTGCAGGATTGCTGCGTGTATCGCGGCGCTTTCCGGCTATGCTGAAGTGATCTTTTCGCTCGAACTGTCCGTTTGGTATCGGTGTATGATCAATTACTAGCGGTGCGGAGTCATACAAGGAAACTGTGCCCGATTGAGGACCTCGAATATGATCACTGCTGCATGGTTTGCTGGTGTGAGGTAGACTTTAACTACGCGAGGTGCATTTCGCCCGTTTCATTCGACTCACCGCCAAGCAATGATTTGTCATCGAGTACGTCACCAGTCCACACGTGACAAAGCTTCCGCGGGGGTCGTTGTGCGTGACGTCATATGGTTCAGTGACTCACGATGCCGTGGTTGATAGTCCTTAGGTTCGCAAAATTTGGGAGATGTTGAATTCAGTGAAAAAAAGACAACGCAACTCATTATTTACCGAGGTCTGAAAGAAGACTACACGAAGTCCGGTTGCGGAAGTAGAGCGACAAGACCTCACTTGTCGGCAATGCTGAGTGATCAATTGCTGCTGCTGCGTGGCTTACCAACTCAAACGTCTAATTGCAGACATCGCAATGTATCTTGGTTTTTCAAGTTTTCAGGAGGATGCATGTGGTTAAACCTACGAAATGTTTGATGTGTCCTACACCTTGGTCAGTTCCTTTCACTATCCCAGGCGTCGCTTATCGCCTTACAAGAGCTTTCACCCCATTTCCACTTATATCTTTTGTTTTCAGGAGTCGCAAACGCTTCGTGAGCGAAGGAGACGGTGGCAGAGTGAAGAACAACTTCCGCACCGACAAATACTTCGACCTCGTTTGAAGCGACGGTTGCTTGGCGATTGCCTGGAGAGTCTTTCTTGTTTCTCCGATTGTGATGCACTGTTATTGGGCAACGTACATAAATGCTGTCTGTGTTTTTTTGGGGGCTTCTCGAAAGACGTGAAGTTTCAGCTTGTTACAACGGTAGATTTTTGGTAGCTGTGTTCTTTTGTTTGTCGTGAGTTGTTCTTTCGGAAAAGTTCCTCGATGTGACGTGATTTGACAAAGTGATACTATCGAACATCGTTTTCTGCAACTCCTGCGATATTTATCATTTGACTAGTCGTCGGCCTACCTAACATGGTTTCCAAAACTGGACTGATTTAGTGACAAACAATGGAAGAGTTTCGCCAGAGCGTACCTTGAAATCAGTCTTTCGCTCGCGCTCGTGTTGGCCTGTGTTGAACCGCACTCGTGTAAGTCCTTGTCTGCATCGCCGCACGATTTTCCGCTGCTTTTCTCATCTTATGGAGCTGTGAATTAGTCGGTCTAAACATTACCAATAACCGGTGTCTCATCAGATCGCTTTATCTGGATACTGTTGTAATCATAATCCCTTCCAGTTTTTCTCTGCTTCCTTTATAAGCACTACAGTGTAACAAGCGACAGCCCGAAATGTGCTTTTACGGAGTTGATGAACAGTGGTGATGAATATCTGTTTTGGACACTGCTTTTGCCGTTTCTTTATCTTCGCGCTTTTCCTGGTGTTCGTTTTCGTTATTTTGCCAGCGTTGTGGGGAGTGTGTGTACAGCGCGTGAATGCGTGGATGATAAATGACGTTGGGAGCGTCAGACTGAAGTGCCTGGTAGTGTTTTGACATGGTGTGCTTGTCCCGGTCACGTTTACGTAACGTACTGTGACGTTTTCTGCGTGTTGCTGATCGCGGCCCCAGTTCCCCTTGTTATTAGCATTGTTATTGTTTGGTTGCCAGCTCTAGTTGTGAGCAAAAGGAAACCGTCGCTGAACTCCGAAAGATTTGCCTGCGAGTTGTGGCGCAGTCGCTCAGCTGGTACCTTTCTGCTTCGTAAGTGACAACCGCGCACGTAAAGCTCGTGCGCACACGCTTTTGTCCTGAGCAAGTCAAAGACGGTTTCGAATACAGGCTCTTCCGTTCGGTCTGGCCCAGGTGTGTTACGCTTTTCTTGACCGTGCTGCTTCGCTTCAACCGACGTCATCGTGCTCTTTCGACTTCTGTGCTTTCCACCATCGTCGCGGTCCACGGCGAGCGGCCGGCCTTCCTTCCTTCCGTTGAGCGAGACCATGTTTTTACTGTGCTCCGCAGTTGCGCGCGTGCGTCATCCGACGTCATGCGCCTGTTTGTTTCTTTTGTCGCGTCCTGCAGTTTTCGTTGCTCGCCGGCGATGTTTGCTTTGGTCAGACGACGATCGGTGTCGTGTGTCGCAGAACGCTTCGCAAACGTACGTTGGACCAAACCCTGCGCAACCACTCTCGCGCGCCGACGCTTCAGGCCCGGCAGCTTGGCTTAGCTGTGTTTCCGATCTTTTTTTTCCGCGTGCACGGATCGTCCCTTGTACATGCTCCGCTTCCAGTGATCTCTCGTCGCGATTCGACCCGCTTGTTTTGTTGCACATCGGCCGTTCGTTGCCGACAACGCACGTTTCTGATTCATTCGGCTTCTTTTCAACGCCTGTCAGCGACTGGTTTCTGCACTAGCACCCTGCTGTCTTCGGCCTTGTGTGTGCACGCCTCCTGGCTCTGCTTTCACGGATCTGTCGTGGTTTTTGCAGCGCAAAATACATCCGCGTGTAAGGAGACATCCTCCCGTGCTGTTTTGTTTTCAAGGGTTGGTACTGAGTTGTAAAAAATCGGAAGCTAAAGTCAGAATTTCGAGCACCCTTTCCAATGTCCGATTTCAACCAAGGTGGATGTTGCAATACACAGTGAAACAAGTAAAAGTGCCCGAGCAATGTGCTAGTTTCAGCATTTCCAGCAAAGTGATATCTAGGAGCCCCTAGATATGGACGGAGTTTTTGGTAAGTTCTAAATATCCCCTGGACGTAATTCTTGGTGATTCTGTGGCCTCACGTGCAGCAATGTGAACCTTCAAGGCTTATGGTTGGGACTGGAAAAAATATACCACAGATCCTGTTTGCTGAGTGCCTCAAACATTGTAACTTGAACTTCGAAGTTGTACGTACATGGGCGTATCTCCAACGTCGCAAAATGCTGGGNAAGGTTTTAACTGAGTNGCAATCACTTGCATGTGTGAGGTTTACCGTGAATTGAAGGACTAAGGTTTTTTTGGGCCTGTGTCATTCGTTAAAAATTGAATTTTTTATTTGGACGTCGATTCAGCCTGCATCTTTCAGTTATGCTATTCGAATTTGCGTTGCTTTTCAGATTTTTCCCGCCTGGGGTTCTTCAATTTCCAGTCTATGAGTTATTCCATACGTAACAAGATTACGGCCAGGATACACACGACATTTAATTCTGTCTCAATTGACGTAAGCGAATCTGATGTGCTTCTGTTATTACCCTCGGTCCTTTTCATCCACGGAAGAAAGAGCACGTTTATTCAGGGTGTGTCAGGTTTCATGGATCTTAGCTAATTTTAAGCGACAATAGTCTCTGATTACCCAACAGTTTGCTTGTGCTTCAAGAATAAAAGCAGAATGTGTCCTGGGTTAGTTTCCAAATTTGAAATGCTATTTTGGTGATTGCAGAGTGAATGCATCTGCATTTCAATATCAGCAAGAGCGTTAACGTTGACTGGTCTGACAAGCACCAGTTTTGTCCCGATTCATTGCCAGCCGTAATCTCTAAAGAAAAACTGTGTCATCAGTGCTTCAAATCGCAAAGATAAAATTACAGCAAGCAACCATGGCGATCACACGCCGCAATCGCTCTATTATTGCTTGTTCGCGCCACGTATATATGGGTATTAATCTTCGCGCATATCCCGTTCGTGGTGAATCCCACATTCAACGCCACGCCGACCGAGAGGTTGCAGCAATATAATCAGGGTTTTTAAGGTGTTTTAGGGACCCGATTCGGGTCCCTAGAATCAGAGAAATCGAATCCCTGCAGGTCCATCCCCGGTGTCTTACAATTTTCTTTAAAAAAAACCTGATTAGTACAACTTCGTGGTTCTCAGGATTCCATGTCAGTTTCTCGTCAATCACACCAGCACAGGCTCCTTGTAATTCAAAACACTTAATACGCTGTTTACAGTTACGTTAAAGGAATATGTGCCAACTTATAATGTGTTTTTAAATTATTTTGTGAGACCTTCACAGGAAACGGAGTTTTGCATTTTTCGAAATTATTGGCTAACTTCACTAAAACCTTATCCGCAAAAAATATGATTTTAATATTCATGCATTTTTGTGGCTCAAATCACCAAGCGACACGAATGCAGCAAGAAGAACAATAACACAGTGAAGAAATTAATTTCATGTCGATGAAAACGTCAGAAACTCCAGGTTTAGCAAATTGACGATTGTGTTCTAACATGTTTGATCACAAACGGGTTGGTGAAAACTGTGTGGGTCAAGTTCTCAGCCAGCCAGGTTGCTAGCACAAATCAGTTTTATTGAAGTCGTTTCACATGTAGCAAAAGCCAAGTAACAAAATGCATTGAATCAACGCCGGATAAAATAAGTAAACAAGCAACAAAAAAACCGGGAGAAAATGTGGGTACGTCATAAATAGCGAAAAGGATTACTCTTAAGTCGAGCCCGGTCTGGAAACAATTATTTGTTTAGAATATGCCTTGGAAACACTGACATTTAAGAGCATTTTCTCTTATTTCGTTGGGATCACTCAATTTTTGCCAGCAATGTGGAGTGATTCACTGAGTCGACGTTTTTTCTTAGATGTAAGCAAACCACATACGATATAGAACCGTCGCCAGAAAATCTTCAATATGGGTCTTTACGTTTGTGCAGGGGGGCATGACATTTTAAAATTTGACAAAAACTCCTGATTTATAGTGTTTGTTATTTCAATTTGGGGTCTTGAAGTTTTGTTTGGGGGGCTTAGCTCACCAAATCCTAAGATGTTAGCTTCTTATTAAGGTTTTCGAGGAAGTTTTCGTGCAGGTCTCTAGGCCTAGTTGCCAGTAATATGGAATGGTTATTGTGAAAACATATCGTTACTCACTTCACACATTGTTTTTGGTATGTAATCATTCAGTCGTGTGTACAACGGTTTTTCAAATACTTTTGACAAGTACGTTACAGAACCGATATTGGTATGTAGTTAGTGGAAACACAGGTGTAGGACCAGGCAACTTTTTTGTGTGCAAAGGATATTTTGCCCGAATTTGCCCGTAAACTTTTGTGCGACGAACTTGCTCTCTACAAATTTTCTACAGCTGTTGGTACACTACATTTGCCTTTACCATGTTGCCAGACTTGAAAATCGTACATTTGGTACTTCAAATTTCGTTTGTTAACAACCCAATTGTTAAACGTTGCCTACGCTATATGGCTGTACCAGAAGATTGTCAGAAGCCAGCTGTCTCAGCAGCGCCGGATTTCACTGATGCGAGGCCCTAGGCTAATGCATTTCTGAGGCCCCCTCTTATTTTTGCGAGGAAAAAATGGAAAGCGTTAATCAGTTTGCGAAAATCCCAAAATGACGCTCCGAAAGTACGGTCAGTAAAAAGTTCTAAATCATTACTGGAGTGTCCACGATCACTGCGCTTGTTTCTGCCTTCGACGCAAAAGCGTTCAATTGCACGGAATTTTTGAAATCCTACTTGGCTGGCGGGAACGGATTACTAACTGCCACAGGCAAAACAACCGAAATCGTCACAATTGAAATATTTGACAAAACACTTCGCCTACGTTTTTTATAAGAGTCATCTGTTTTTCTTATATGTATTTAAAAAAAACCAAAAACGAAAACACTTCACCTATATAGTATGTGCGGCGGCGTAAAGACTTTTAAGCATAATGTGAGGACCACGTTGCAATCGCTCACCACGGCTGTAAAAATCTCACACACGAGCAAAACACGTCACGTAAAACGCACCCAAATGGTTGTAACTTTTATGTTCACGATTCACGTGTTTCTTACTTTTTCAGACTGGTAAGAACCGAACGCAACTAAACTGTCGCGTGAAAAGATGTGAGGTTTAAAAAGCAGAACCGTCGCCAGAAAGTTTTNAATAGGAGATTTAAATTTGCGCAAGGGGACTTGACATTCTGAAAATTTGATAAAATCTTTACTGATTTGTAGTACTTCATATTTANATTTGGAAGGGCTTAGCTCACCAATNTCCACCNTGACGAGTTGACTGGTTTAAATTTCACTTATGCTGTCATTATTGAAATACGTATAAAGAAATAAAAAGCTACAATCATCAAATCAAGTAAGACTGAACATAACACAGTAAACGGTTAAAAAGGTTTTGTCCTACCTTCTTCATAACAAAATTATCTAAGAATTCATTGCAAGTTATTTGCCCAATTTGTTACTTTTAGTGTACCGAATGCTTAGTGTGGACAACCTCTCCTGGAACATTGCGACCCTTCAATTCATTTTTACTTCTTTTGAATGTTGAAAAGGACCTTTCGCCTCTGCGGTGATGTGACCCTCAAGCTAAGAAATAAGGCTTCGCGTGTTTGCATAAGCTAAGAACCACAAAATCTATCTAAGGCATCAGACCCGAACTCGCTTTTGTCATTTTTTTGCTGTTTCCGTGTCTCGTTGGGGAAGAGTTCTGCGGTTGCCAGCTGGCAAAGTGGCTTTTGCTTGTAATTCAAGCTCAACAAGATCTTCTCTGATTTGCTTAGCATGGGAGCAGTACAAACTTGCGCAAGTACTCAATAGAAATCTCATTTCTGAATGACTCTACTGCAGAAAATTCAAATGGAGAGAAATCGCATCTAAAAATACCAATCGAGCTTTACGCGATACGAACGCTGACAAAACTACTGCATTGCTCAGTCACCTAAGAAACAACTATGCTTTTATTGTAGGATACTGCTGCTAGCCCTACACATAGCTCTTATCTGCAGTACAACCTTGCTTTGAT
>JGI24159J19872_10006962_pt1 | contig 14774 bp, 8 predicted proteins | sample Ectturendosymbi4_FD_19872 | JGI IMG/M metagenome (IMG submission 19872) | reverse complement strand
CAATTGCGAGTACAAGTACCTGCACACACACAGTAGCGGCGCAACAGGTGTCCTTCGAGTGCCTTCGACGATCGCCCGGGCAGAGATTTGTTTAAGGTGTTAAAGAGATCGCCCATTTCTCAACCGCACGCGTTTGGTGGACGAGGCTGTTCCGATGGGAAGGCAGTAGGCAACACGATCGGATTCCGACGGAGATTGCATCCATATTGGAGAGTTTCCCTGCTACAGTCATTATGCCGAGCGCTTGGCCCGACTGAGGCAAGTTCCAATTTTTAAGGTCTTGGCACGACACGGCCGAGATTCGAACCACGCCGAACAACGACCTACCAGACATGAAGGGAGCGCTCTAACCACTCGGCCACACGTCCGGTCATAGGCAATATGCCCTGTATGAAATGGGCAGTATACCCTGTAAGTATACAAGACTTCAAAAACTCTTGCTTTGNATTTTCTTTGCTCACTTCTTGCCCGCGTCTGACTATTTTATACCAAGAGGTATTAGACCAAAATAGCGAGTAGATTTGTGTGGTGACTGCATTCATGAATGCTATTGTTCAAAAACAATGGCATATTAAGCCTAAGCTGGAGTCAAATTAAAATGTTCTCTTGGCTAATTAAGCCTACGATTTGTGGGTCTGAATACTTTTTGCGGTTACACGCTTTTCAGTAAACAATTGAGTCGATTCTGAGTAGAAAGAGAAGTTCTTCGAATCAAACAGAAAAATTGAGTTGTTGCTGCGAAGCAACAGATAAATAATGTTAGTCTAATCGCACTAAAAAAATTAACTCAGGTATTTCCACGAGAGAAACAAATCCGTCCCACTTTCCCTGAAGATGACATTTAAGTGAGTCAGGCATGAAAAGCGTCCACTTCATACTTGCTGAAAAAGGGGAGTGACCTCGTATGTCCACTTGTAAATAACAAGATCGACATCACCTGTATTTTTAAAAAGTTAAAATCCAAAATACCATTAAACAAAGAAAACCAGTCAAGAAATTGTTGTGAGTTCCTTTTATGGACCTGCGTGCTCATATAGCGAAATGCTCATTTGTTATCAGTTGATTCTTAAATCGTGGTTGCCAGCGGTCCATAATCAAGGAAATTTCAGCAACGTCTTGATAGTGGTTCAATGATGCCAAGCTTGTTTGGTTTCAAATAGGTTAATTATTTTCTACATGCCCAACATTTGAATGTCTGCTTTATATATGATCTTACTGGAACTTGTCAAAAAAAGACAAGTCTATGCGTGGCCTGCAATGTAGCGGAACTTTGATCCTGTGACGTAGATGTAATTCGTTTGAATGAAAAACTATTTTATTTTGCAAGTCAATTTGTCAGTGGTTTGCAGAAGCGCAGAGCACCTGTGAACCGAATAATTCTCACGGAACNACACAGAAGTTCAGATGTTCACCTGAAAGCAGGTATAAACAGTGGGGAAATGGGGACCAAATGAAAATCCAAGATCAGGGTTNCTCCAGCATGATGAGACCTTCAAAGTGACCTAATCCTCAAAACTTTTGGGCACAACAAAATTTGGGAGGCACTACCCTCGAATGCCCCCCAGTGGCTACATGCCTGCCTAAACCCTATGCAACATGGTCTGCATACGACTCGATTACATTGTGTGACTGATGCTCAGACGATATTGTGTTGGAGAAAAAATGATAACTTCATCTAGTTCGGAATGCACTGAATAGGTTGCGTGGGGCGTCGTTACAGCATCGGGTCAAAAACGTAACGTTGATGATAAACGTTCAATGGTAACGTGCAGTCTTCAAAGCTTTCATTTCACACATGGGTTTATGTTCACAATTGCACAGCAGGGTTGATTGATATAATGATTGTTCAATAGTTAGACTGCTGAAATTTTTTTTAAGGAAAACGTCAATCAAAGCGCCGACCACTTTTAAACCAACGGTTACGACCACATCGAAAATCGAGACAAACTTCGCCACAAGAGCGTCCAAGTTGATTACGCCGAAGAAAGTTGCCGTAAGCTGTAAGTTGACAAGTGTTCACACTTTGCTTTCTGCGTCTTGCAGCCAGTGCTTCTATTCGTCATCGTGTTGTTGCAGTTGCCAAATCTCCGAACAAACCAGACAAAACTACTGGCCGAACACCTTCTGCCAACAAAACACCTACAAACAAAGGCAAGCGACCGTCCCGGGCTTCTTTGACCCCATTCAGGCCGGCTGCAACTCCGCAATCTGCTAAAAAGAAAGCTTTTAACCTGCAGGTAGAAACACGTGGCGATAGCGCTTTGTTTTTGTTTCTTGACTCCAACACTTCATCTGCTTTTACGGAATGAGATGGGCAAACAATTTGTCTGAAATAGTGCTGATACACTGCCACGGTGACAAGCAAGCACTTATTGCTTTTTACCAGCGGGCAGCGGAAGTGGATTTTCTTACAAAAATGTTAACGCTTGTTCGATAATCTTCTGTAAGGCTTTTGCACAGCTTGCTTGCTGGAAACGGCAGACCTATGCCCAAAAAATCTTCTACACCCAGTGCGTAACAATCTTCCCAAGGTTGCGTTGAGAAAAGAAAGCTGTGCTTCACTCGGCATTCTGTGCTGATGAACCCTCACCTGTTTTTCCATTTTCATTAAATCTAAACTCGATTTGTCCACAAAATCCGATACGAAATGTTATGTACTGTTCATGTTTTTGTTTGATGAAATCAATCTTTTTTTTGTTCAGGAAAGCCTTAAGAAAAATCTACCGTACGTCCCACACAAAGGCCCGCTTGCCAAGTTCCAGGACACCGCTAAACAGGCATTCCACGAGCGTCTCAAAAACGTTAAGAACCCGAAGATCAAGACCAGGTAGCACACGCGCTGTCACGTGTTGTATTTGCACAACGTCACCGCTGTTCGTGTTAAGCTGAGAGTAGTGGTCTCTCCAACGCCTTCTGATGCCATTATCAGTTGTGTGATGTGCTAACCTTGCACCGAGCGTTATCAGGCTCGGACAGGGCTGTGGAGCCGGGGCCAAGCAATTTGGATGATTGGAGCCGGAGCCGAAACTTTGGTGGAGTTGAGCCAAAAAAAACTTAAAATGTCGGAGCAGAGCGAGAGCCTGAAACTTGCTTTCTGATCCACAGCCCTGGTTTGTGCTGTGTGTAGATCAGGGTTCCTCCATCTTTCTTTTCGCATGTCCCACTATCCATCCAATATATCATTTCGCAACATCTCGTCTGCGCTGGTGTAATAATACAATACTACAAATAATACAATGCTTTTCAGTTTTCACTTGACCAGGTCATTTTGGAGCCGGAGCCAAAAACTTTTAGATGCTGGAAGGAAGCTGGAGCCAAAAAACTTGGATGTCTGAAGCAGAGCCGGAGCCTGAAATTTGAGTTCCGGCTCCACAGACCCGGGCTCGGTACTGCTCAGAAGAGGAAGGAACGATGAATCGTTGTGTCAATAATCTAAAAAAAAGAAAAGCTGGAGATAATCAACAGCACGTTTCTTTTCAGTGGCTCGTCTGTTACTTGAATGCAACTAACTTGATTTAAAAAAAAACGGTCACCGACACATAATCAATGCTGTTGCGTCACAGAGTTTTTTGTTGCGTGTATTTAAATACGTGTTATGATCGATGTGGGGCATTTTTGTGTTCTATGCGCATAGGCGTAGCCAGGGGGGGCCATGGCCTCCTCCAAAATTTTAGAACATAAGAGTCATTTTGTGGTTTGAGAGGCGGTATCCCAAGCAAAGTAGCGTTATTCGCCTACAATCAAACACTTCGCCCCCCCCAATTTTCCCTCAAAAAATTTTTGGGTTGGCTACGCTATTGCCTATGCGTACTTATCTTGTATAAAGTACCATCTCACTGTGCGCGTTCACGAATATCCGGTTGTTTTTAAGGGAAATGCGTCGGAAGGCAAACGCAAGTGCTCGCAAGAATGCTAAGAGCGATCTCATGATGAAGCGGCGTGGAGTGAAAGTGTCCTAACCGTCGGGACCGCTGGTGGTCTTGTTTCGGCGTTTTACACCCATCGCGTTTGCGTAAAGTTCTTGTTCTGGTCGTTTTTGTATCTCTCCTCGCGTGCATCTGACGGATTCGCATGTTGCCGTTCGCATGTCCGTTTGTAAATAACACCTTGGTAGGTGTCGTTGCTTTGCTCCCGCAAGCGTTTCTTCGCTTACCATTGCTCGCGTCAAAGTAACGCTCGGAAAATGTTGGCCCCAGTTTCTTGATACACTGCGCTCTTCGTCGCAAACCTTTTCCCTCTTAGTCTTGTGACCAACCGTTGTCCAGTTCGCCTCAAAACTCACTCCCTGGTCGTACTGCCAACTTTGTTCAGCGCATTGTTGAACCTGTATATAAATTACGAGGTTTACAAATGGTGTGTGACTTGTTTTTCGATGCCGTATGTGACTACTACGCATCTCATCAGAATAATTAACAAGGACCTTTGCTCAGGTACATTCACGAACTTGCATTTTCCTGCTTGCTGCAAATTAGGCAGTACTGTACTTGTGCGTTGATAAGTGACATTTCTGGCAGAGGTAAAGCTGTTTACGTCCTATTTGAATCAGGTTTAAGTAGTGTTATTGTGTCAGTTAATTTCCATTCAACCTACTGTGTTGTGCTGACCTATCTGGATATAAAACGTTAATATTGCGGACAGCAAGATAAGATAGAAGTCAGACGTATGGTCCAGAAATCAGTAGAAAGGGTGCAGTGGCATACGGTGGCTATTTTTGCAGGGTGTTCACCAGGCTCGCAGCCAACCCAAAACTGAAGGTTCACCAGTCGTGGTGGTTCTCGCCTGCCACAAGTCATTCGAACACTTGAACAGATTGACACTTGATCATAGTAATCAAACCACGTGCAGCACGTACCCTAGAACGTCGACAGCATGGGGCACGAACAAGAATTGGTTAATTTAATTTCTCGTGACAAAATCTTTTCAATTGAACTCACTGATAAGAAATAAATAGCATTTTCGACATAGAATCATCAAATTAATCTACTGACTTACGTGTTAGGAACCATCCGTTTTTCGACTGCTATCAACATTCCACACTTTAGCGTTAGGCTACTTTGCACGTGAGCCGAGGCTCACCAATACTAAAGTCAGTAAAATTCAGCTTCGTGTATTCTCATTAAAAAGTCCTAAGTGTTACAGTAATCACCACACAGACAAACCACATAGGGTTGCCAGATCACTTGAAATTTTTTCAAGGACGTTTTGTTTTTCAATAGATACGGTGGTCTACTTTCATGGGTGTCCGCAGAGGGGGCAAAACGCGTTTTTTTTCCCCCTGGAAATTGGGTCTAAGAACCAAAAAATGTTAGAAAATCTGAACCCAGCATCTTGATTCCGATTAATCGGTTTTGTTCTTGCAATAAGACTTTATTTACCGGTATGGCACTCACACTGCACAAAATCCAGCTTCACTGTTCTGGTGTGATTCAAGAATTTTCAAGGGCGCCGGAAGATATTCAAGGACAAGTCTTGGCGCTCAAGGACGTCTGGCAACCTTAAAACCAAACCACCTACCTAGCCAAAGTAGGCTATTTCAACCTGAAGTAAAACCCATCTGTACAAGGAATCCAGCCTATTGCACAGCTTGCTTCCACTGTACAGATTAAGCGGAAATGCTGGCAAAACAACGCATGACGTAACCAAGTTGTTCAACAGACATGGCGAACACCCTGGCTGCTTAAAAAGCGCTATAGTTTGGCTCCACCGGCTTTTTTCGTTTCCTTGTTTATCTATTTAACTTCGGGTGTTCTTGAACAATCTGCAGTCATGCTTGAGCAGACAAGCAAAAATCGTTCGGCCGTGTTAAGAAATATATCCGCTGCATGACAAAACAATACAAATAAAGGCAGTTCTTGGCACTAATCGCTGACGAATGCCCTAAAACCGATTTTTGAAATTTGTTTCTTCATTTCCAGGTGTTCACTGAACACCCTCAATATCCACCACTGGAAGGGCGTGAATGTTCAAGATAAAGTTGAAGAAACGGCATGACAGGAGCAGCCGTAGGAAGATAATAACAAAGAACTTAGGAACTTCTCAGCGACGGTGTTTAATTAAGTTCGCTGACGTTAAGAGATGATGAAGATGTCTTGAGTCCCCGCCACCGGTGGGAAGTAAGTTTCCACTTGGCGTGCGACGGTAGTTAAGTTGCTCTGCCCACTTTCAGATCTTCCAGAGTATAAAGTTGTGCTAGCGACGTAGCCAAAACGGATTGGTCATTTGTAATAACATTGAATGTGGTCACGTGTCACGTAGGCTCAGACTGTTACAGCGAAAAGATTGCTGACATGAAACTTCTACTTGAATGTTGAAACGCTGAACTCGATGAAATTCCTCGAGAGGTCGGCCAAAAAGGACGATGTTTCTCGAGTACAGCCGGACAGCCACTCGCCCGACAGTCTCATCCTGATAAGTGAAGAACGGTCCAAAGCTAAAACCTGTCTGCAGAGAACGTCAGTGTGTTGACGTGCTTTCTATGCAGGCCAAGTTGGTTAAAATGCGTGTTGGAAGGTGGCAACCGCTGGTGAAGTGAGGAGAATGCGCAGTGACTGATAGGTTCAGCGACAAGTAGTAAGGAAATATGCCAACCGCCACGCCCAACAGTATTCATTGGCCGAAGAAAAAATATGATCCGAAATGTCAAAGAAAGGGCTGGTCCGTGGTTCCGTGCAGAGCGATTGGTTGCGAAAAAGCATGTTGAAAGTGAGATTGTAGCTGAAAAGACGATCTTGAAAGCAGTAATTGCGTGTAGTGAACAGACATCAAGAAGAAGGATGAAAGCCTAAAAGAAAACGGTTGGAAACAAAAAGTTACTGACAGAGAAAACGGAAAACACAGAGTGAAATAGAAAATACATATGGAGACAGGAGCTGCAAAAAGTCTATGGATGCGGCGAAACCTAGTAAGAGAGAATTGGTGAAACTGGATGATTGTAGACTGCACTGCGGAGGTGCAAAAATGCAGTAAGTACGGAAAAAAGATATCACAAAAACACAGAAGCGTAATGACCTATACGATATGCGGAAGAGAAAGTAGTCAGTGGTGTTTACGGGTTGTGATAGTTTGGTCTGCTCACGGCATGGATGCGAGTGTGACGTCGTTGTGATGGAGATGACGTTAAGATGAACGCAAAACCCTCACGAACAAGGAATTTTGCACAAGTTATGGGCATCGCTGCCAGAGACGTATCAGTGCGCTGCGTACGACAGGATGGCAGGTGTTGTTCAGCGGTGGTCATAATCGTGGCCGAATTAACCATTGAGCAGGCATACTATACGTCCCGTTTTAGCTGGGGCAGTCCCGGTTTGAAGGCTCTGTCCCGCCAGCATATCCCTACACGAATATCAGCATGCTGTGGTTGGTTTGTTTAGCCAACTTTCTGAAGGGGTGAATGAGTAGCCTACATTTACAAATGCTTGAACATAGTTTTGTTTCTTGGTAAAATGCATTATTTTTGTTTTTCTTCGTGAGTTACAGCTTAGGAATCCAAAATATCTACATGTTCCAAGATATGAACCACATTTCTCTGATAAGTCTCGTTTTTCTGAAGCGTCCCGGTTTTCAATCACAAAAATATGGTATGACTACCATTTGACAAGCCGGGCAAATGCCCGGGGTCTCGCGCTTGAATATCAAAACACTCCTTTACTGGTTTTTCATGATTTTAGGCTGTTCACCACGCGTCAAAATTGTAGAGCTTTTTGATGACTGCGTTTAGCATAGGCTGGGGGAGCGGCAGCCCCCGGCTTGAAAAATTTCAGAGCAAACTCTGTTTTCAGGGCAAGCGCAAATTGCTCAAAAATCCTGATTGATAAAAAATATATATTCAATACAGTGAATTCAGGGCAAACTCTGTTTTTCAGGGCAAGCGCAAATTGCTCAAAAATCCTGAACGGTGAAAATTTTTTCAATTCAGTGTATATTCACTGCGGGTGGGTGATCCGTGTAATTTGGGCTAGTGTAGTGTATAATCTGGACCAAAGTCGTGACTGGTTATAATAACTTTGATCCAGACCAGTGGTTCTCAAAATTTTTTTCACATTCCTCCCTTACAAACATAAACACTGTTAACTCCTCCCCAACAAAAATCACAAATAATAATTGCAAAAATTTCACACTACCTACTGTGAACAAAACAATAGACGATTATGAACCAAACAGATTCATTTATAACATCAGTAATTGCAGTCAAAGCAGCTTGTACCTGCAAGTTACTGCGATTGCTACCTGACAGGCGCATGGTTCGGCTGATCATGCGGAGCTGGTTGGTAAGCACAGCTTCGCCCTTACCACCACTAACGGCAAACGAAGCAGGTTACGACACCTCAAGAATGGCATCCCTCAGGGATCCGTCCCGGTACCCCTGCTCTTGAACATTTACACCTCTGACTTGACAACCACCGTCTCCAGAAAGTATGCATATGTTGACGACGCAGCAACCATGCATGCTGATGGAGATTGACAAACAGAAGAAGGGGTGCTAAGCAAAGACATGGCAAGGTGAATACTTTCAGACCTGGAAGTTAAAGCTCAGTACTAAAAAGCAGTGTCGACAGTCTTCCACCTCAACAACAAGCTAAACGTGAGCTGAAAGTCAACCACAACAACGAAACCTTGCCTTTTTGCTCTGAGCCCACATACCTCGGAGTAACGATGGGCAGGACACTCACGTATCGCCGACACCACGTCACTTCGCAAAAAGCTGATATCACGCGTTGCACTCTTGAGGCGGCTTGCTGGCTCTGCTAGGGTGCTGGACCAACAACGTTGTGAACAGCCATCTCAGCCCTGGTCCATTCAACAGCAGAGCACTGCGCTCCTGTCTGATGCCGCAGTACTCACACCCGCCTCATTGACCCCGTCACCAACGACACCTTGCGAACTGTGACTGGATGTCTGTGTCCTAGAACAACGGACAACCTTCCTGTCCTCGCATGCATCCAACCTACTGAGCTTCCTTGTAAAGGAGCCACACTGTCTCTAGCACGCCGTCCCATGGAGCCTGGGCATCTCGGTGGGAATGCACGGCGTCTCAAATCGAGACACCCATTTGTACCCGCTGCACAACAACTCATCAGTTCATCTGACGACAATAACAGAAGTGCGGCGCTCTGGGCAGATCACCGGTAGAATGCGGAAATGTTGGAGAGCACTACAAAACCCCGTACTTTCATCCCCTACCCACCTCCCTGGAGTAGCACTGCCAAGAACAGCGTGAGTCCGGCTCAACCGCCTCCACATTGGCGTCAGACGTTTCCACTCCCGTTTGCACAAATGGGATATGGCCACTTTTGTGGCTTGTAAGTGTGGCGAAGAAGATCAAACCGTTGACCACGTCGTCTTCCAATGTCCAATCCATCAACCTCCCCATGTTTTGTACGGCCTGACGGCTCTGGATGATGAGACAATCGATTGGCTGCTCAACACCTGCCCCGAGATCTAGTGCGGCCAAACAGTGAACTGAAAGAACTGGCTCAAACGATAACGATGATGAAGTAGCTTGTGCTTGCGTACTGCAGACATTCCCATCTAAACCAACCTCGTTGTGCAGTTTCTAATGTGTTGAATAAACTAATAATAAAAACTTAATGATTTTTCATCCACAGCTTTTCCTCCAAAATTGGATGTCGGTAGGTCAACAGTTTGGTATAAGAATTCAAGCGCACAGCAACGATAACACAGGCAGGTGTAGGGAGTCAGACCCTTCGGAACCATCGCTTTTAACCATTGCGTTGCGCCATCGAAGTCGCATACATATTTGCATCAGCAAAGGCGATTACCGTAAAGTTTCTTGTCTGGGAGAACACAACACGCACGGAACTTCACCCCCTTGAGGTAACAAGCAAGGTAACTACAGAATTTGTCTATAACGGCACCTCTGACGCAGGGGCATAAGGAGGGGGGAAAGCAGGGCGCAATTCCCCGGGCGCCGAGTCACTATGGGGGCGCCAAATCACTGCGGGGGCGCCAAAAAGTCCCAACAATGTCACATGTACTTTCTTCAATATAGTACATTTGCTTCCGAAAGACCTCCGTTTCGATCATGGGGCGCCAAACTTGCTTCTTGCTCCAGGCACCATCTAACCCCTGCTCTAGGGAATTGCATATAGAACTTTATTGCCGGATTGACGTTATAAGCGAATTGAAATGCATGTAAAGGATGCCATCGGGACCGAACAAAATGTAACGTTATAGGCGAATTGACGTTACAGATAAAGCCGTTACAAACGAATTCAACTGTATAGAACAGATTTACAAGAGGTTTCAGGTCCCTTCGGATTAAACTAAAAATTTAGTTTCAGGGCAAACTGTTTATTTTTAAGGTAAATTGTTATTTTCAGAACAATTTTTTTCCGCTTCCACTGGAAAATGCCTTCCCGTACGCCTATGGCGTTTAGTATATATGTTAACGAAACTGACAACTTGGCATTGATCAATTTTGAGTGACTTAGAATAATTGAACCAAACAGCACCACGCTTTATGGGCTCCCATTCATTTATTTTAAATAAAACCCATATTCGTACAATAAAAAGCCAGAAAGCTTATGTTACGAACAGTGGCGATTCTAGAATGAAAAAAGTGGGTGGGGCACTGCGGGGCCAAGGAAAAAAGTAAGGGGGCCAACATAAATGTCTGGTGATTTCCCGTTGTAATGAAGATTGATTTGCTACAGATTAACCCTATCAAACCCAACATAGGCTTGTGAATATCGTCAGAACCGTCGCCAGAAAGTCTTCAATAGGGGGCTTACGTTTGTGCAGGGTTGCTTGACATTCTAAAAATTGACAAAATCTCCACTGATTTACAGTGTTTCATATTTCAATTTTGGGGTCTTGGAGCTTTGTTTTGGGGGGCTAAGCCCACCAAAGGCCCCCGTGGCGACGGGACTGAATATCGTTAAATATAACCTCGCGTTATTATTCATTAGAGACACCTGTGCACCACTAGATGCGATCGCACACTTGCACTGCTATGTTGAATATTCTGTGCTAAACATGGAACTTCCACAGCACTACACTCTGACTCTACACGTGTAAAACGAAACACCATTTCCCGTACACCATTGTGCCGGTGCCGGCCCCACATGAACGAAAACAGCTGCACGAAAGTGAAAGCAATTCACGTGAAAGCGAATTGGTTCCATCGACGAATGCTATCCTGACACAGAGACAAGTTCTCTGTTGATAGCCAACTATTTTCGTCAAACTAATCTTTCTACAAAGCAAGTTTTTTTAAATAAACCATCTGCCAATAGATTAGTGACTATGAGTAATCTGTTTTTCTGGTAAGTTACAAACACTTTGTGATGTAACAATAACAATGTTATGCAACTAGTCTGTTAATTGTTTTTGCAAGAACTCTTGTTTCCTAGGATGCTTAATCATGTTGTATTTGTCAGCACAAAATTTATGAACAAGTTAATACGTTCCATGTCAAGTCATAAATGTCATTTTGCGAGTAAGACACAACTTAATAGTGAAACAAATCTTTATTGTTGTAAAAACTTGAATGTGACCAAAAATGCACGAAAATTTCATTGTTGGTATGCACAAGGCAATCTTGGAGAACGAGATACTGTGTACTACTGCGCATATACTACATAACAGGGGTGGCCAACAGGTCGGTCGATCGCCGAGTCTCAGCTGGTCGATCGCGCCTGATTTTGCATTGAATTGAAAGTAAAGATCCTTAAAAAAAACATTTTTCAATCATTAGTCCTTTTTGCGGCATTTTATGACATTTTCTACATGTGATTTTGTTACCGACCTGTCAATCGCGAGTTCAAGAAATTTTCTAGTCGATCCCAATCGAAGACAACTTGGCCACTCCTATACTACATAACATGCCATGGCTGCATTTTTTGCTGTGAGATTCTGTACCTTTTTGCAATATATATGCTAGCGCTAGAGGACTCCTGTATCTTCTGAATATTTTTGGTGATTATGCTGCTGAAATTGAAATCACTTTTAATTGCTAGAAAACTATTGATGTACTTTTTTGGTCCAAAAACTATAAACAACCTTCTCCACCGAAAGTTTTTCTGAATGGTGTACAAATATGATTTTTTTACCAAGCCAAAATCTTGGTGTATGGCTAAATGTCTCACTGAAGTATGATGATGATATCCAGAGACAGGTGAAATCGTTGTACTGTGTAGTAAACAAGCTCAGAAGCAGTGGGATAACTGACAGAGGGGATAACTGCCTCCCTNTGACAGGCTTAATGCAAAAATAGGCCCATACTTAGCCTATTTCTGTATTAATATGTTTTTTTCGTTTTTCGTAGTGTTTTNTGGTTAATTCGGGTTTCAGTATAGACATCCACATACGGATTCGCTATCATTTCTCAGCTTTTTTTTATTGTTGGTGAGAAGGCCCCTTATGTGGCCAGTGGGCCAGCTTCAGCTAAGTTTTTCCTCCTTGATTCAAACCTCTAATTTTATGCCACTGCTCAGATGCACTTTTGCTCAGTGCTCACCTGAAGTAGAAAACACTCTATTCTGTGCCTATTGCATACCAATTTATGCGGATGAGCTTGAAATAATTTGGCATATTTTTGTCCTGTTTGGCATATTCTGAAACACAATTTGGCATATTTTGTCTTTGTGGACTTGGCAACACTGGCAACTACTATCACAAGTGTAATACCATGTGCAGCGTGGGTAGGGTAAGGACCAGTGGTGCCACTCCTAGTGTTTTCCGCTAGATCTAGTGTTTTTTCATTTCATCTAATGTTTTAGTCAGTGGCGATTCTAGAAATAAAAAAGTGGGGGGTACTGCAGGGCCAAGGAAAAAGTAGGGGGGCAACATAAATATCTACCTTGCATGGTGATTTTTCATTGTTTTGAAGATTAAGTTGCTATGATTAACCCTATCAAACGCAACATTGGCTTGTGAATATCGTTGAATATGAACTAACGTTATATTATTCACTAGACCAGCTATGTCCAACCCGCGGGCCGCATGCAGCCCAGTCGAAGGTTTTGTGTGGCCCAGTTCAGGTTTTCGTTGTAATAAATGTTTCCCGCATACAGACAACTTATCCTTATTTTGAATTTGACATTTTTGTTGCAGGTAGTCCTCAATGCCACTTTATCACGTCTGTTACCATCGCAGTTAGGATTCGAACGCTTTCAGTACCTCAGCTTTAGCTACATTTAGTTTTCTAAGATCACAGTAAGTGATTCAATGTGCGGCCCTCATTAATATGTTAATCAGTGTGAGGACCTGGTTAAGATAGTGACATACTTTTTGGCTCAGTAAACCATTTGGGTTGGACATAGCTGCACTACAGACTCCCAAACGCCACTGTAGATGCAATCGCACACGTGTACTGCTATGTCGAAAATTCTGTGCTAACCAGTAGTGCAGGAGGCGGGGTGCAAGCGCACCCCTAAAAGATTTGATTAATTGAAAATTCGGGCAAAATGACTCCCAATCTTGTTTGATTTCATAAAATGGCGTCCAACGTTTGCAGAAAAACACATGAAAACCTTTTTGGAGGTCATCCCAAAAAAGGTCTTCATGATCTTTGAGGGAAAAAATTTGCATTTCCATACACAATTGTGCCGGACCCACGTGAATGAAAACAGTTCCACGAAAGTGAATACAATTCACATGAAAGCGAAATGATTCCAACCACGAATTCCATCTTGACACAAAGACATGTAGGCTGTTGATAGCCAACTAGTTTCATCAAAATATTCTTACTGCTAAGCACATAAAAATAAACCATCTTCCAACGGATTGGCGACGACTGACTAAACCGTTTTTGTGGCAGCTCGTGGACATTTTGTGATTGTGGTGTAAGTGTAACCATAACAATGCTATGCAACTACTATTACGAGTGTGCAGCATGGATGGGGTGAGCACTATTCAATGCAGTATACAGATAACAGCAGCGAGGTTTCGGCACCAGTTGCACCTAAGTAGCATAGCAGCGTCGCAGATAGGTGAGCATCGGCATTTAGGGCGTGTACCTGACAGGCGCGTAGCCAGAAAATTTGATAGGGGGGGAAAACAACAACCAAGTTTCAACATAATGCCCATTGTTTTCAAAGCATCATTCAGAAAATGTGCCTTTCTCTGGCACTTCTTTTTCTGAATAATTCTGTTCAGAAGCCGGTATATAGAAAGGCTGTTTTGATTGAATGGACAAGTTTTTAAGGTTTGTTTTTAGTAAATTTCCAAGTTTTTACTTTGAATGAAAGCCACAATTTGCGCGTAAAACTTATTTGCGAAATCGTTTGTGATAATCTCAATGCTATGAGTGCAAGATCTGCAGTACCCTCTTTTCAGCCAATATTGCAGTCGAGCATGGAGCCATCGCGGCCGTCATTGTTATTGCGCTTTTTATATTTACACGCTTCTGATGTACACCAACACACGTTCAATCGCGAAGCCGAGTAGTGACTTTGCTCTATACGACACCTACTCCCGATGTACTGCAGGTCTACAAAACCTGCGCGGTATAGACTTAAGCTGTATGCACACGGCATGCGTCTGGCGCGGTGCGTTTGTATTGTCTACAAGTACCGCTCTTTCCTGAACCCGGAGCAGAGAGTCTGATGCGTCAATATAGAAACAGGTTCTACTCGAAAGCAGGCCATACCAGACGCATCCGAAAAAGACACGACATAACAAAATCAGACCCATGCGTGCGCCAAAAAGACCCACAGGACGCAGCCGTGTGCATCTAGCTTAAGACGTGGATCTTGTCCAGTTTTTGAGCGACTGGTTGACGGATGCAACTGATAATGCAAACTCTAGAAAAT
>JGI24159J19872_10006961_pt1 | contig 14774 bp, 9 predicted proteins | sample Ectturendosymbi4_FD_19872 | JGI IMG/M metagenome (IMG submission 19872) | reverse complement strand
CATGAACACAAGTGAGACTTGACTGAAAATGGGCTCTCGCACATACCCTGGGAAAAACTTCAGGAGCTACGTTCTTTTCTTCTGACCAGTACTTGATAACGTGACTGAAAGCACCTAATTTGATTCTCCACAGTAAAATTTTTCTGTTTATAAATATGCTCCTTCTTTTGTTATCGAATATGTAATCCATCTATCTTTGATCTCTTACCAACGTGATGGTTCTCCCATCATAGAGAAAGGGCAAACTGTTTGCTAACAGCATCAATAATGGAGGTCTAGAAATGTAGGAGAAAAGTGAAGTTACGTTCATGACTAACAACGTTACTGAGTAGGCTAATGCGTCACGCAGCGCACCAGGCAGCAATACAACTGTCAGCGACCATGCCATCTTGCGGTTTTCCACAAAACTAGTAGTTAAAATCGTAGTGGAGAAGCCAATGAGATTTTAACATTTCAAAGGCGATTGCACCTGCTAAAAATTATGTTATAGAGGATCACAAACGTTAACAATATCGTGTTCGTTTTTGATTTTTCAGAGCGTAGAAGAAACGTTTCTCAAGCACTTGCCAACCGAACAAAGCAAGAAAATGGCCAAATTCTGCAGCTTGCCCTGATTGTGGGATCGTTTTGCTTTGGATATCTGCCAAGAGCAGGTACAGGTATTATCTTTATGATAGGGATAAAAAAGGATTGCTCACTGTTTTCATGAGGCACCACGTAATGAACTGCTTGGTCCCCAGACCGCACCCTGTTTCCTGTACTTCAACGATTTACAAGATTTGTCAAGTGGAAAGAGCGAAATGCAGAAATGAAAGAATCCCAGCGGGATAGCATGCATCATTTTGTTGCAAAACAGACTGGTATTCTTGCTTCCAAAATTGAAATTTTTTTTGCACAGCAGAGTCTATTTTCTTTCATTTGAGATCGGTTCATTTAGGACCAATTTATTGGAGAAAACATTCTTTCATCTGAGACCTATTTGTTTGGAAAGATTACCAATGAAACCGCTTGATTGATATTTTGGCTAACATATAACACACATTTTTATTAAACATCTTTTATCTTTTACTTGTAAACATCTTTTACACTATTTTAAGGTCATCTGATCTACTTTAGCCTCTTTCAGTGCGGCCAAAAATTCAAATCATTGATTTGTGGTCAGTGGCGATTCTAGAATTGAAAACGCGAGGAGCCACAGCGAGGCCAAGGAGAAAGCAAGGGGCAACATACTGTAAATGTCCATCCTGCATGGTGATTTTCCGTTATTTTAAAGATTAGCTTGCTATAATTAATCTCTCACACCCAACCTAGGCTTGCGAATATCGTTAAATTTGATCCAGCTTTATTATTCACTAGAGATATCTAAATGCTACTAAGAAACAATCGCACACTCGTACTACTATGTCGAATATTCTGTGCTAACCATGCAACTTCCACAGCACTACACATGTGAATCGAAACACCATTTTCCGCACACGATTGTGCTGGCCCTACATGAACGAAANCAGTTGCATCAAAGTAAATACAATTCACATGAAAGCGAAATTGTTTCAACCACGAATTCCATCTTGACNCAGGGAGAAGTAGGCTGTTGATAGCCAACCAATTTCGTAAAAATATTCTTAAGACAAAGCAAATTTTTTTGAAAATAAACCATCTTCCAATAGGTTGGTGACTACTGACGAATCCGTTTTTGTGGTAGCTTACGGACATTAGTGATTGCGATGTAACCACATCAATGTTATGCAATTACTATCACAAGTGTAATAACCATCTGCAGCGTGGATAGCATAAGGACTATTCAATGCACTGTGTAGTTAACAACAGCGAGGTTTCGGCACCAGTAACACCTAAAGTAGCATAGTCGCNCCGCAAATAGGCATGTGTGCATCGGCGTTTATAGGGCGTTTACCTGATAGCAAGATGTAAAAGCAGGTGCAAAACTTGCTTTGCAGAATATTCCCAACAAAGATGATCATTTTAATATTCACAATCAATTTTCCTCTGATTGATCCTCAAAAGCTGACTTACAAACCGTTCATTAATTTATGACTTTCTTGTCATAAGCGAAACACATCCTACCTCGTGTTACAGGTCCGATTATATTGTATTTTAGAACAGTTCCCCAAGAGCACTGGTTAATTTCAAACAGGAACATGTTCCAGGCGCGCCCGAAATTATAATGAAGAAAATCAGGCCCGCCTTTTGTTATTCGACTTTTACGCTCACTTAATCACAACGAGAAAATTGTATTCGCTCATGATTTTATTTATATAGTTTTAAGTGATGCGCTATAAATCAGAGGTGCATTAAAATAACATTAATATAAACATAAACAGGGGTTCTTAACACGAGTTCAAGGTATTTTTCATGAAGGAGAGAGTAACACGTAGCAGACTATCAGGGATGAAACAACCCATAAGGTTATAATTTCCTTGGTCAAGACTCTAGTGGGAATCTTGCTGCCGCTCAGGCAGTGGCCTGAGGAAGGCTGATATTGTACTCTGGATATCCCTCCTTAAATAGCCCAAAGGGACTTTCCAATCGCGTGACTATTGCCTCAGACTTAGTGCTCGCACTGGCTTGAGACATCCAGTGGCCATGAGCTCAGTTTAGCTTGCTTCATCTAGTGGTCATGCAGCATAACTAATCCTAAATCGACGTGCTTCATCACTTTCATTTCAATTAGATTTTCAGAGACAAATTTAATCATAAAATCAATATCGATTTTTAAAGTAAGTTATATCAAAAATATCAGAGGTCACTCTCATTCTTAATACAATGCACGAATTCCTTGCAAAATATATGCCCACTACATTCAAACGTAAACTGTTCAGGATATCCATTCCGGTTGAGCTGAGTGTCTAATTCGTCCTTTTGTTCCAGCTTTATACTTCCTAGCGAAAGTACATTTCGCTGTAAAGGTTTGGTTTCCTCAGTGTTCCTCCAATTCACACTTGTCCACAATAGATGACACTAAACCTCAGGGTCTTCTTCTTGACTCGTTCTCTCAGTCATTGAAGACACTTCTTGGTTGTATTCCGAGGTCTGAAAATGTTTCATGTTGAGATTGCAACGTGAACTCAACACTCATATAAACCAAAAAAAGATTCAGACAAATAGACAATGAGCAATAAGATTCTCACGCACATCTCTGCAGTCAGTCTATACGTCAGAATTTCATGTCAACATTAACGCAACGTAACTTAATCCTTCGATTATCACGTCGACTGTCAAATTCAGCAAAGAAATCATCCATATCTATTTTTAAGCTCGTACCTTTTCAATTGAAAGTAGAGCAATCTAACTCAATCTTTGACTGATCACAGAATTTCTGAGAAATGGTGTCACTGATTTAATTTTTGAAAAACGTCACTCGCGTGAACCGTTGGTGACGTAAAGAGTTACATCTATTAGTAACAACTTGTATGAACAATTAAACGCAGCTTTGTAAAGAGCTTTAAAAGAAAGAAATTGTTCGAGCGATGTAGGCAACTGCGACTCTTTCCCAAGCAAATACTTTGCCAAAGGTATTTCTTGTATTAAATAATTTCACTATTTGAATATGCATTTGAGAATTCTTTCAAGTGTTTTCCTAATAGAAATATTTGACCTCCCGAACAAAGACCAGAAATACCGAAAAGAGTTGCTCCTGAACCATTCACAGAATACAAAGTTCCATGACTTTGCAGGACATGTGTGGGTCGACTTCACACTGAAATCATGGACCAGTAACGTAAGATACTTCGAAGTCATATATACAAGGCAGCAGAACACACGACTGCAGTCAGGATAAATTCTGTCAAATTTAACTGACACCAATTTTTAATGCTTTCACAAATATTTTGCTACTAGGGACAAGTAACAATCTGCTGGCAGTAATGTAATCCAGTTCTCCCTCACACTGAAAGGTATGGAAGATCAATCTTCGCATTTCTGCGACTGTTTCTTAGCTTCGATCTGAAAGATTCATATCGAAGCTAAGAAACCACGACCGCTGTCGGAATAAAAATCACGCAGGATCCGAGCAACCACTGGTGTGTGTCGTCATAAACAACTCCCATTACCTTGCCGCCAAGAACAGCAATCCAGCTTATAATGCATTTAGGAAATATTGAAGGTAGGCTAGAGGACTTTTAAATCATCGTTTAAAATATTTTGCCTGAAAGTTATCTGCTTTGTATGTCAACCAGAACTTAACTGTGAAATCAATAAAAGTGGGGGGAAAACTGGGGTCCCGCCAAAAATCTGGGGCGGCATGGCCCACCTAGGCTCCCTCTTAGAATCGCCACTGCGTTTACCAACAACAGAACGCCAAAATCGACCTACTCTATCTGACAGTGAAGAAACAGTTAGAAAAAGGCTACAGAGATTCGTAAATTACAAAATATACCTCCACCACCTTCATAAAAACATGCTACAGCAGCTTGCAACAAACTGGGAAATAGTTTCTTGTTTTGTTATCAAGAACAAAAATTAAAAATTTGTCAATTGACAGAGTTCGTACTTGTAAAAGCCATCTGCTAGTGCCAGAAATATTATATTCACATTGTACATTGTACTGTGTTTTGTTAATATCGTGGACTATATTTTGACTTGGAATTCACATAAAAAATATTTGGGCTATGGTTGAACTTCGAAAAATTTAGGTCATGATATGGATCGTAAGAAATGGCAGTCCGCTCACATCTTCTCTTTAGACGGTTCGTGACGTCATTTTACACATAAAGGTGGCTAAGCGTATGTCCGCATTACTTTATGTGAAAAATACATAAACCTATGGCTAAGTTATAGTGACGGCTAGCCTTTCAGTAACATGTCTATTCGCTAGCACAATTACTGTAAATACAGTAAGTACTGTGAGCTAGCTCTTTATAGTAAGACTATAATGTAGTTACTTCATTTACAAGCTGTCATATGTGATAGTTCATTTGCAAGCTGTAATTCTTTGCCGAAGCGATTCTTTCATTTTCAGTTTTGGAAATGGTGCACTCAAACGCAACCGAAAAAATAAAGAAATATAAGCAAAAAAATCAAGCCTCAATTTCGCAGTTGAGACTAAGTCATCAGTTAAGCAGTGATGAGCAGTGATCTAGTCCCCCAGTCGACAACCTTTTAATACATGGCGCTTCCGTGCAATTTCTACGTAACGTTGACACCTCCATTTCAGAATTAGAAAAATAGATTTGGCCTAAAAAAACGATTGGCGAATATATTCCGTCTTTGCAAAATATAGAATTTGTCCCCAAAGAGGTGTTTCAGCTGATACTTAAAATTGTTGAAAGTAGTTTCAATAATCCGCAAAGTTACAAGAATTGGTCAATGATCAAGATTGTCCTACTGAGCCAGTGGTCCCAAACCAGTTCAAAATTTTGGGGGGCAAAAAATTTTGATTTTTTGCCATAAACGGTTTTTGTTTGGGACACCGCCGCTCAAAGCACAGAATGATTAGATATTAGGGTGGTCCAAAAAATTTCTTTTTTGAAAATTCCTGCTCCCTGTATGAATTATTTTGACATCCCCAGATATATGCTGACATGCAAAGAGTCAACAAAAAGTATTAATTTTAGAGGTTGCTATACCCTCTTGGATGCAGTCTAGCTTGCTACATTAGGACGTGAGTCAATTTTACTTAACTAGAGTACCGGTATTAGCACATTGACTAGAGAAATTTGAATCATGAGCCAAACTCCAAATGTTACACGGCCGTGCAACATTACCTAAAAAGTATAAAAACTTGTTTTTAAAATGAGCAGGGCGAAAAAAGAACAAAGAAAACAAAGCAAAGAGAAGCGACAAACCTGTCGAAAAATAAACTAGTTTTAGTAAGATGTTGGATAATCCATTTGACATAGCTCATGAAACTGCCATTCCTCTTATTAAGATTGAAGATTGTTACTTTTTGACAGCTCAGAGAAAAGAAAGGCTTGGAAAAATGGGGTCCTATGAGGAGCAGCTAGTACTACAAGGAAAAAGAAAAGCTAAATGATCCATTAAATCAGACTGACACATCTGAAATTAGAAAAGAAACAACAGTTTATTACTGTATTCTCTGAGTGCTTTGATAGTTCAAGCACACCGTCTTTTTCTTCTGATCACAATGATGAATACCTTCCTCCAAGAACCTACAAAAGAACTGTTCGGTTCTTTTGGAAAGCCTGCACATGTGATGACTGTTGGTTTAGCAGCAACAGTTGACCACACAAAGACAAGTGACAGAGATGCAACTAATATGCTTGCTGAAAGCGTTAAATCTGTAGGTCATATTGCAGTAGTGCTGAGCAGATAAATTGTAAGAAGAGGATGGATGGAGTTAGAAAGAAATCTGCTACGGATTGAAAAGATGCTTTTGAAGCTGATGTTCCGATGACAATTCATTGGGATAGTAAAATGATGCCTGATATTTATGGCAATGATGTGGTTGATAGACCTCCTATTATTATATCAGGACTTGGTGTAGACCAATTGCTTGAAGTGCCTAAGCTTCCAAGAAGCCCGTGGAGAAAGCATAGCTGCAACAGTTATAATGTCGTTCAAGAATGGAGAGTAATAGAAAATGTGAAGTGTATGTGTTTTGATACAACCACCAACAATACTGGCTTATAAAAAGAAGCTTGGACTTTATTTTAGCAGAAGCTTCATTGACCTTTGCTTCACTTTGCATGCAGACATGATACTTGTATATGAGACGTACTTTTGCAAATTGTTTTTAGCAACTGTTTTGGATCTTCGTCTGGGCCAATACACCTCTTTGAGATATTTCCAGCAAACTGAAACTAAATCATCCGAAATGATTTTGATGTTGATTTGGGTTAATGGCACACAAAGTTTAATTTGAAATTTGCTTGACTGCTTCCTACAAAAAGATCCAGAGCAGTGGACGAAAGTAGAGAGCTTTAATATTTTTTTGGAAATTGTCCTAAATATAAGGGCTAAAATGATGCTACTGATAAATGGATTACTCTCATTCAAGAGTACAACAACCTGCACACCAAATATGGGAATATGAAGTAACGTTTGTTGCTGTTTGTGTCAGAACATAGGAAAAATTTCCAACTTCCAAGAAGAAAACAGTGCTTTCTGAAAGCTCCACCATAACTATGCCAACAACGACTGAAACTTAAAGTGCTGTACTTTTTTCAAAAATTGGCACTGATACGCAGCTATCCTGCAGTGAGTACGTTTGACAATTAGTGTACTTGTGCATAGCTTTTTTGTGTTAGCGATATTTCATTCGCATGTTGATTCTTTTTCAAGCACTGCATAACCAAATTGTCAAAAATGTGTTTATTACCCCTGATTTGTAGTGGTAGGCCTACAGTACTATATCATGCAAGCCACAGTGATTTCGGACAAGTTAGTAAAAAGCTGTAAACTTCAAAATGTGGTAGCAACCTCTAAAGCTGCTTAAAAAGCGTAAAGTTTTGAAGGAAGACTTTTTAATGATGGAGCAGACTTTTTTCAATAGGGAAAGCAGATTCAAAAAAAAAAGAATTTTTCCCTATATTTTTGGAGCACCCATACTAGATATGCTAAACATTTGGGGGTATGGCCCCCTGGGCTTCTTACCATGGCTGCACCTATGCACTGGGAAAACTATTTTAGGTGCTTTTTAAAGTTTTAGAGCAGTGGTTCCCAAACTTGTTCGAGATGTTACCCCAATCAAGTTAGCCATTATGTCTAGTTACCCTCAATATTTCGCAGTAATCACTCATAATACAGAACATCATTGTGTTTTTGAATCCGCGTTATGCCACGAAGAATCGCATATTACCCCCGGGGTAATTTACCCCCAGTTTGGGTATCACTGTTTTAGAGGTTATTTACACTACTGTTGGGTGCTGATTCTAAAAATCATAATCTTTATCCTCTGTCTGGTCCACTTGTGTTATATGAAAATAGCTTGTTCAGTTATTTTCAATTTTGTTTCATACAATGGATTTTATCATTGACCTAGCCTCACTTCGTGGCTTCCGTATGATATCACAAAATTCAAATTATGTGTTGTCTGATATGATATACATCACTTGATTTTTTGTAACATCATAAATACAATTCAAGTAATGTCACCTACATTGTAACTGATTTCTTGCACACGTGCTATCTTTTACTCCAGATTAGAAGGTTTTTGGGCTGTTGCCTGCTGGGGGGGTTTGTGCCTTGGTGGCGTGTTCAGGGAGTCTGGCGGTGTCTGTTGTGAGTTCAGTGTTGGAGTCAGGATTAAATTTAAACAGACTGAGAGTGAAATTAAGGTTTGCATTACACTTATGAAACTACATATCATCTAGAATTCTTTAGGTTTTGTTTCTGTAGTTTTGGTAAGAATCCTTGCAGTGGATAGGCTACATCATCGAAAAGACGTTGTTTTGATGAACCAAACGCTTTCTACTCTATTTGTGGCGAATACACATTCAAGTACAAAAGCAATCAACAATTTTGTAAAGCATGCTCACTTTATCTACTCCAAAGTGATGTTGGGTGATCAAGACAAGTCTTGGGCACCGCACAATGTATTTAAACCGTGCGTAGCACGCTTACGCCAAATGACAAACAACACTAGAAAAATACTGAAAACATTTGCGTGGCGTCGGCGAAAAGATCGCTGTCGCGACTGCTACTTTAGTGCAGTGAAACTAAAAGCAAAAATATATTCCTAACTCTGACACGGATATCAGGCCAGTTCCAAACAGTGAGAAACTCCCTGTACCTGTGTTTGAAAGCTTGCCAGGATGGATTCTTCTTCCAATACCGAATTGCGTTTTTCACCCGGCAGTGATTCCATGTACTTGATGACAAAAGTCTGCTGACCCTCATGACATTACTGTTAGGTTAATGAAAATGAGTACAAATATCATATGTACTTGCTTATCAGGAACATTTTTTCATTGTGTTCAAAAAGAAATTTTCCTGATACTTTGAACTGACACTTTTTACGAATATTCCAGTTTTTAAGTCTGGAGCTAAATATTCACTGCTGCGAATTATAGGCCAATTTCAGTTTTGCACTATCACACTTTTCACAATATTTGAAATGATAATACATAATGTAAAACCTGGTCAGTTTCATAGATTCTAACACTATGCTGTAATTACAAATCGCTTTGGGGTTAGATGCGGGATCATACATTTTTGACCTTCATAACTATATAATATATCTCCAGTAAATCGCTCAGGACAATACACTNGTGGCATTTTTCGTGATTTAAAAACGCATGTGTTGCTGTAAATCATACGATTCTATTAGATCAGTGGTTCTTCACTGAGGGGGCATGAATGAATTTCCACGGGGTGGTGAGCCCTTAAGCGCTGTACAACATTGAAAGTATGATCAATATATTTATCTAACAATACATTTGCTTTGGCAACTTATTTATAGCAAGGGAAGGTTCAATACAAAGGACAAGTACTTAAGGGAGGCGTGGTAAACAAAAGGTTAAGAACAACTGTGCCAGACAAACTCAAGCATATGGAATTTGTGGTTTGGCTTTAGATCTTTTCACATTACATTTACAGAACATTCATCAGTTTGTCTATGCCAGCGGAGTTAAATGTGACAAGATGTCAATTACTGGCGGTGTTCCGCAAGGTTCGACACTTGTTCCTGTGCTATTCATGTTATCTGTAATTGAACTTCCCTTGTGCACCACCTTTTCAATAATATTTTGCTGCTGACACAGCATTATATATTCCTAATATAGATCTTACTCATTTAATGAAATCATTTTTTAATTAAATGGAGTAGTTTGTAAAAATAGCATCAACACATATTAAATCTGTCTTAAATTAAAACAATTTTTGCAGCAATTATGAAACACCTACAGTTCTGAAATTTAAGTGCAACAACGTTCAACTGACACTGCAATATATTAATTTTTGATGATTTCGTGATCTGGGAAATAATCGTTAGAATATTTGCTCTTGTGCTCCAATTCTGCATTAGCAACAACCATGGGCGCAATTTGTTGAGGGACATGGGGGACGTGTCCCCTCACATTTTCAGCCGGGGGATATAATATGTCATGTCCCCCCAACAATTTTTTCTCTTTAGGTTTTGTATTTGGAGAGGTTTCAAAAATAAAAGTGATGTTTGTTACGTTTTGTGTGAAGAGCTTTTCATGTTCCAATAGATGGTAGGCTACACATTAGCCATGTTGATGTTGAAACAGGGTTTGATGAGGTATCACTGCTTCTGTTAGTTCATAAATTTTAGCTTCGATAAAATTGAGCATTTTTCAAGTTTCTAGAGACCGTGAAAGATGGTTAACTCTTTCTGTCCCATATTTTACCCTGTCCGGTTTATCCTTAGAAAAGTAATTTTCTTGTTTAACAGTGAGAGTTTTACAGCTGCACATGTGAAAGACCAGAGTGTACAGCCATGATCTGTTTCGGGCAGGAATGTAACTGGTTTTGCTGTAACGTTGGTTGACACGTATTCAGAAACAGACAGCGTATAATTTAATGATGCTTGTGTGCATGTTAAAAAGTTCGATCTTCAGGCAAATCTCGGCGAAGCTTTTGCCAAAGGTAAGAAGCAGCACTTTTGTGGAGACTTACTTTTGAGATGGGTAGTTTTGCAAAAGACGGTCTTCAACCGTTAGTTAACAGGATTTTAATCAAAATGTTTGAGATGTAGCCTATAGTATTAACCTCACTGTATTTTGACCTAACTCAAAACGTAGGGTCTTGACGCGGAAATAAGGATAAAATATACATTTATCCTCACTTCTTGCAATGTCGCGACAATGGTGACCAACAAATCCAAAAGATAGTTTTTCCGTGACACTTACACTCTGTACTTGTGCTGATTGCATTGCTTCGTAAGTCATCTGATTTACTTGAGTTTAACCAAACCCGCAATGCAGCAACGTTTTCATCCTCGTGCGAAACATTTTCTTTACAGGTACATTACACCTAGTTTTGTTGGACATTCTTTTCGTGTTAAAGGTGAAACTTGGTACTTTTTTGCCAATTCACCGCTGTGAATTTTGCTTTAATCTCAAATACATTTTCGTGTCGTTATGCAAGTAGAACTCTTAGAATGAAACTTTTGACATGGTGTAGAGTTGTAAGTTAGGCCGGGATTTTCGGATCGGGCCGCGCTCGGGCTTAAGTTTTTCAAAATATTTCGGGGTTGCATACAAAAAATTTTTTGCATTAAGAGTAACGATTTCTTTTGTTCGTGACATAGATTTGTTGTGCTCACCGCGGTTACTTCTGTGAGTGAAGTGATTGTGATTTTTCTTCAGCTATTTTTGTTTGCAAACACAGCTGCTTTCTTTTATTCTGTGCTGGGATTATTCTCGCCCTATTTTTGAGAAGGCGACAGCGGCGAGGAAATTAGCACGCGATGGCTTTCCCTCAAAGAGGTCAATCACTCACGCCATTTTTGGCTTGTTTGAAGAAGCCTACAAGCCGAATTTTCATGCCTATAGCGCCATCGTGGATAGTTTGGTGATAGTTTCGTTTTTATCTTGGGAAACATTATATTGCGCAGTATTATCGTTGACTAACATGCTACATGTATGCAAGATTATGCCAATTTTTTTGTTAAGGTGGTTGTTTTGGGTTTGATAAACCGTCTACCTGCAGCTACACCCGAACACAAGGTTTTTTGATACTCCGCAGTTGCGCATATCTTAATTCCCTCTGCAAATTTGGCTTTTGGGCCTAAATCGGGCTTCAAAAATAAATCCCGGTTCGGGTTTGTAATTTCGGGCTCCGGCAGGGTGTAGGCTTCAAAATGAGGCCCTTTTACAACTCTGTGTCACAGTGTAGGTATGTATGCAGGCCGCAACAAGGGGAGATTGAAAGGACACACCCTACACCCACCAACAGAAAATCTAGATTGAAAGCAACTTGTGAAGTAGACTACGCTAATTTAAGGTCAAATGTTTTTGCTGCTGGTAAGAGGATATCAACGGAGATTTTGGTCGGGGTGGGGCTGAATGCACGATGCCCAGTGATATTAAAAAGATCTGCAGCTTTTTCAAAAACGGAAATGTGCAAGAAAAATATTTATCGTCTTTGTAACGTTAAGCGAGTTGAACAAGACATCAAATCGCGCTGTAATCCACACTTATAAAATGCGTGAAAGTTGAAGTGTTCTACTATAAGAATGATATGCACGTTCGACCAGTGCGATTCAGCATTTTGTGCACTCCAACTGACAGCTCTGATACAATCCAATTGATGTATTCTACTTTACTGCTGTGCTTGTTTGTATCTAAATGCAATATTATTGGAAGCAGGGGCGCACAATTCCCCGGGTGCCGAATAACTGCGGGAGTCGCGGAATGACTGTGGGAGGCGCCGAAAAGTCCCAACAGTGTCACAAGCACTTTCTTCATCACAGTAGATTTGCTTCCGAAAGACCTCATGTTCGAACATGGGGCGCCAAACTTGCTTTTTGCACCGGGCACCATTTAACTTCGTTACGCGCCTGATTCAGCAACAAATTTAAGTATATTAATATGCAAATCATCTGCAATGACAAAGTAAAGTGTAATTAGTGTTGCTCTTAAAACACTTTTAGAAGTAAGATTGGGAATCTGTATGTATAAAACGTCACTTCTGCAGCGACCGGATGACTAGATTGATTTCACACCAAGCTGCCCCCCCCCCATGTTTCACAACAAAATTGCGCTCATGGCAACATAGATTAAAGCCTGACTACGACATACGCTACTTTCTTAGGACTCGCCTGTCGTTATTATGTACAGTGCTTGTCGTCAAGAAGTAAAGAGCTTTATGCATATCATTCTTTACCAAGCAGCAAATGCGCATTACTAATACGTTCTTTCCCACTCAGAACGAAGCTCTGGAAAAACACTCCAAAACAGTTCATCAGTGCTAAAGCTTCTTTAGTTCTCTCAAATGTGTCTACTCACTTTTCTCCCTTATGAATTTAACCTTTTTTTAATTCATTATGTCATTTTCCACGAAGTTTCATCTACTGCAACGCTAAGTTTTCAAAAAACGACAAGCAGAGTTACCGCCACTTCTGTTCTCTCTAAGAGCATTTTTCCCATTTGTCATATTTTCATCAGAGGCTTTGAACGAAACCCTGAAACACATTGCACTAGCTATATTTATGTTATGACTGCATTAGGGAAGGAGGAGTGCATTTCCCAAACACGAACGATGTGGATAAAAAATGAGGGAAAATCCCACAAGCACCATTGGTTCAAAACCTACACAAATGAACTTCCTTCTCCTACTGCTCACACTAAGACACAGAATGAGGTACACAGTCATAATATATGGCAATAGCAGACAAAACATGGTAGTAAATCTAATTGATATAGCTTGCAACAAATACTGAAAGGACTCAACTGCTTTCAGCTCAGGTGCTATACACTACTTCTCGTGTTGCGCAGTGATCATTGTATATCTTTAACAGGTATCAATTCCTAGAAACTAGTTTTGCGATTTCAACACCAACTGTGACAACGAAGACGACGAAAAAAACTGTTCCACAACAGAAAGATTTTATTGTGAAAACGGCAAGCCGCTTTTTGTAGCCATAAACAAGGTGGGTGGCGATCAAAAGGAAGGAAAATGAAAATGTGCGTCAACGTGCCTTTATTTTAGTTTCATTTCATTTATTACTCAGGTATTTGACAGCCGAAAGGATTGCACGGACTGGAGTGATGAATGTCCTACAAGCTCTGCTGCAAAGAAAGAGAACATTCTGGCGTCCCGTTACGAATTGATTGGAAATCCGTTTCTTCGCGCAATTTCATGGATCATGGGTATTTTGGCAACGATCGGAAATTCGGTGAGTGTAATGAGGTAAAACATGCAAATGGCCTTAAAAGGGGCATTTACTCAAAACGTCCTCGTCATATCAGGCACTGGTTTCTGCATACACTCAAAAAGAAAGGTAGTCAACTTACACGAGGAAACCGAACAATCTATGTTGGCTTCTACTAGTGGACTTAACAAAAATGTCGAACGGAATGCCAATGGTTCAATTTTCGCGCCATCAATTTCAGCGCCTAAAAGCCACAGGAGCATTTATGATACGATATACGCTATTCAGCTAATTTGAAGAATGCTTCTAGTCCTAGACTTAAACTAAGGGGAACGGAACAAGAAAGGACAAGCTGCATATCACCAGTTCCTCGTTGTTTATTATCTGCATGCATACAACTCTCATCAGTCTTTTTTATAAAATATGATGTAAGTTTTTTTCCATTTGGAACACTGCTGTGATGTTCCAGGACAAAAGTGTGAAAATATATTTATTTATTAGGCAGTCATATTCTCGGAGCAAAAAAAGCTTCGGCAAATCCTCAGGAGATATGAAAATGCATCTTTTACCACAAACCATCTCTTGATTTTCAACCTGGCTCTTTCGGATCTGCTGATGGGAGTGTATCTGATTATGCTTGGAATAGCGGGAGCTGTATATAAAGGACGGTATTGCAATATTTCGTTGGAATGGCTTTCAAGTCCAGCTTGTACAACAATGGGTGTGCTGGTCGTTCTGTCAAGCGAAACCTCCATGATCACTATGGTATTACTCACCATCAGCCGTGTCTACGCCGTTTACTATGTAAGTACACGCAGTTCACACAAAAGTTTTATGACAAAGATCTAGACTCGTGAATTCATCAGAATCTTCCACTTTTATAATGCCCTGTTCAACCTCCTTGTGAAAGAATGTTTTCTCTTACAGCCGTTTCCTGCAAGAAGCTTTCCTAAACCTAAAGCTGTGGTTGCTTCAATCGTGACAGCATGGACAATCTCTATCGCATTAGCTATTATTCCTC
>JGI24159J19872_10006958_pt1 | contig 14777 bp, 8 predicted proteins | sample Ectturendosymbi4_FD_19872 | JGI IMG/M metagenome (IMG submission 19872) | reverse complement strand
GTGGTTGCTAGTGGCAACCACCGAAATTCATTTTAAAACCTGTTTTTGTGCAGTTTGCCAGGATTTAAGACTCCCCTTTTTCCAAGATTTTTTTTCGGCCCGCACTAATATTTATTTCCAATATTTTTACATATATCAATGAAGATTATTTTCAAAAATCATGTATTAGTTTAAAATTCATACAGCCGCAACAAAATAACTTTAAGTCATAAAAACAGAGTCTACCTTTATTTTTCGAAATATCCAAAAGTTCTAACATTCAGTGGATTTTTGTTATTTTACTCAGTCTTTTTGTCATAAGAAATCATAGAGGTGCGTGATTATCTGTCGAAATGCTGAAAGGGGTGCGTGGTCAGAGAAAGGTTGGGAACCCGTGTCTTAAACTATATATAAAATACTTCAAACGTTAACTCTGTCGGAACTTGCACGGGGTCCTTCATTTTGATAAAAAAATCAAATAAGCTAAAAACCGGCTTTGCTTGAGAAGTACTGCCTTTCAGCCTTCATCGTGACCGGCAAACTTGGTCTAGCTGTAGAGTTGGGCTTTTTCCAGTTACTCGTACATGGTGTTATTCTTTACTGTCGTTCGTTACCAACAGACGTCTATTTCGAAAACTATTACCATTTGCCAAACCCAGCATGGTGTGACATCTACTTTGTTAATGCCCAGCAGTGATTACAGCGTTTTAAGTTCAACTGTAATCGCTCTGAACAACTTTAATCAGTATTGTCAAGTTGTGCAACTGTTCCGATTAACGTCCCTTATAAAAAAAAGTCTTCACCACGATCATACCTAAATATATCGTTTGCCCTTGCATAGCCTTTCAGACTAAGGTTCATGCCTCTAATTTATCAAAATGAGAACAACACCTTTTCAAGGTTTTTGTTATTGAACTGACTTTTTCTGTGACTACAACTGTTAAGCGCACATTTGAAGGAGTCTTCTACGAAACACACGTTGCCTATCGGCTGGCTCTGATTCATTCTGCTTGCAGTTCAAGCCTACAATCTGAGCTCTGAAGTNCCCACACAAACACACCAACTGCACTATCTCGCTTCATGGACGCAAGGTTGCCAGATACTTGACAAAGAATATGGCAAGTGTTTGTCNTTTTGACCATAGCAATGTTATTGGTAGTATTGATTTTCGCAAATTCTTGTTTATGGAAATTNATGTATTTTCCATGCTTAAATTTTGACAATTGAACTGAAATTCCACTGTACAACACAGTACTCGTAACTATGGTTCGGGGAAATGTGAGGGTTATCATAAAGATAATTTACAGCGATTAATGTTGAGCTGAATTTCTCTCTAACGTTTGGGTATACAGTTGATAAATAACGCAGAATGGATTGTTTTGTCAATATTGACAATTGGTATTTCAAACAATGGCAAATTTGTGGCATAAAATATTGCCAAAAATATTGGCAAATATTTTGGAAAACGGTGATTTTTAGCAATATTTGCCAAATTTGGCACCACCTGGTAACCCTGCAAGAACGTCATTTTCCGAGACTATGACCTTCTAGAAACCTTCATACAGAAAAACATCAGTTCTACTGAAACTGAGCAACGTTATCTTTGCAGAATCTTTCACTTCAACCGCAAAAATTTAATTTTGATAAGCTCACCTAGTGACAGGTTACAGCTTGTGATATTTATTGAAACTATCCCACTGAACATTTAAAAATTGCATGAAACTCACCAAGAAATGTTCGTCGGCAATGCTTAGTTGTCCGATGATGTATTGATGTGCCGTTGGGGTGTTTCTAAGGATCGAACGATAGAAGAAAAAGGATTAAACTAGCCTTGACTATTTACCGTGATTTCATGCAAGGCTTACCTGATTTTGAGTGGGGGGAGGCAATATAAAACTCGAACTACCGGAACAGTAATGTTTGCTAGTCTAGGGTCGAATGTCATATCTGTCCTACGTTCAAACAATGTTTGAATTGGGTGGGAGGAAATGGGTTTGGCTGGAAAGAAAGATGTATGGACTGGGGGACAATTAAATATGTTAAATAACCTTGAGTTCAAGACAAACACTGGAGAATTTTAGCACACTGGATTTTACTCATACTTTAGAGTAAACAATCACTCTACAGCCACATTTCCTAGTTTTTTAGGTTTGCCTACCATTCTACGACTTCTAAACACAAAAACGGAAAAGGGTTAGAACGTTTCAAATTTTTTAAAACATATTTAAAATAATAAAGAAGAGTTAGAACTTAAACTACTTTCAAAAATTAAATCTTATTCAACAAATTGCCACCCTCCGTAGCCCCCAGTCCCCCCTTGTTAAGCCACTGGTTCCGAATCGTCACACGCCACAGCTTGCGTCCTCTTTATTGATGAACAGGGTTGGGAACTTGGCTTTTTTGCGGCCAAATTGTGAGAATTTGGCCGTTTTCAGAAATGGTTTGTCCACAAGTACTTTGCTTGGCGTTTTGGCCTTTTTTCAGTATTTGTGAAAATTTGGGTGATGTTTGGTCTAATTTGCATGTGGAACCACATTCCGGAATTCAAACACACAAAATGTGTCCATGTGCACTCTTACAGGTACACTTCCCAAATCCCACCCTGACAGTTGAAATTAAAAAGTTGGATTTCCATACCCAGTGAATGGAGACAATTAAAGACGCATAATGGTAATTGTTATGTATCGATCGAACTTCTAATCTCCAGTATATTTCCTGGAAACCACATTTGGCCTTCAGCATGAGGCTTTGGCCGTTTATGAGAGTTCACCTGGCCATTGCGTTGATGAAGTATCTACCAACCCTGCTGATATCGATAAAATTGCTCAAAAGAGTTCGATTTGCAAATTTTCGTTGTTTGATTGCTTTTCTGAAAAACTATCTGCATGTAATATATTTGACAATTTCGTCCGAAAGCAACGCAAGAATGACTTTTTGTTCCTGATTATAAACTTCTGATCGAGCAGTAGATAAAGTCACTTCAAGATTCAACGTGAAGGCTCTTGACAAGGCCAACTCTCAGTACCCGGCCAATTTCTTGCGCATTTTTAGGCAAAAAAACTTGTTGTGTTCATGGCTGGTCGTGCGTCCCGGTTTTTCGTGGTGTTGTCTCGGTCAGTTCCTCGTTTACAGGTGCCAAGCCAAATCGCTGACCTCACACCATCTGCGCATGCGCAGAGTGATATACCAGGTCATACATTTCGCAGGGCGTAGCTGATNGGCTGTTCACTGAGATAAAAAAAAATTGCTGAGAACTGATGGTTACGGTTAGATTTACNTTTAGGGTTTAAGATTTAGGATTGGGTTAGAAAAAGAAAAATAATTGACGTCTAAGATTAACATTGTTCTTTCTGCTGCTCATGTTGTTGCGTAGCATTTGCCACCGGGTTTGAAATCAAGCAGATAAATTCGACATTCTGGCGATTATTTTATTATTTAGCCGACGTTTCGCCCATTTGTTTCTTGTTATTGGTAAACTGCATGTTATATGTGGTTAAAAACATTACCCTGAGGAATCCTACTTGAATAGGTGAACGAAACATCGGCTAAGTAATAAAATAATCGCCAGAAAAACGAATTTATCTGCTTTGTCTAAGATTAAGTCAAATATTTTCCCAAACAGTCGCTTGTTGTGCACTATCTAACATCCAAATAAGGTTTTTATTTTCCTAAAAGACATCCAAACGTTAATCACCAAAGTTTATCCCTTTACTCTGAGAAGCGAAACAACCGACATACAAGAGTAAGTCAGAAATTTCCGCTTGGTGTGTCACGCTAAATCCATGACTAGGTCAGACATTTTCACTCAGAGGTCAGAAATTTCGCTTAACACCGGAAAGCGAGACCGGCCGCAAGCAACCAGAAGAGTGGAAAGCAGTCAAGGATTTGGAAAGTATCGCACACAAAAGTGTTAATTCTGTCGTAAACGAAGTAGGCAGCCCATGAAAAATTATGTTCAGCGAAAAACAGTGATTTATCACATTTGTTGATTCACAGGCCCTTCGAGTCAGAGTCGAATCGGAGTCATCTAAATATTCTTCGGGGTGAGTCAGAGTCGAGACGCAAGAACTGTCGAGTCACTTCGAGTCATTGGTTTGCAAGCTCGGGTAAATGTCGAGTAATATAAAATTAAATGGTTTCTCTAGGTTTTTTTCAACCTGCAAAGTGGTGTCTAATGAGCTAAAAATGGCGCGCAACGTTGTTTGAACACTTATGTTACCAGGGTACTTAGATCTAATCATTTGGTGACAGCAGTTTTTTAGCTTTCATTTTACTTCTTTCCTTTTCACTCAGTCAATTCCACTGATCCAGCTTAATCTTGTTTCAACCAATAATACTACTTGTATTTCAGTTGTCCCAACAATGACCCGAGGTAAAAGTATGAGGCCGACTGCCACAATCATGATATGTAAATACTACACCTAACCACGATAATGTGTCCAATGTACCGTGCGCTGCTGGCCCCTCAGTGAAAAGCAAAGTCTCAGCTCTGCCTCAGTGTCAGGTGGAACCCCTGATCCTTAAAAACTAGCATAACACCACAGTGAGACGCAGTCACAACATAAAATTTGCACCAATGTCTGTGGCATAACTGACGTGAGAGAAGGGGTGTTAAACACCCACCTGACAAGCTAAATACAAAAACCGGGCCCCCGCTTAGCTTATATTTTGGTATTTAGTATTCTTTAAGTTTTCAGTAGCTTATTGNTTTACTAGCTTTACGAAGTGTTTTCTGGTGATTACGGGTTTTAGTAAAGACATCTATATGCGGATTCACTGCCATTTCTCNACTCTTCTGACTGTTGGCTAGTGAGCCTCTTCGGTGGCCAGCGGGCCCCCTTTAGATAAGTTTTCCCAACCTGGCTCAAACCTCCAGTTGCTAGAGGTGGCCGGAGTCACTTTTTCGAACTCCGACTCCGCTCCTGTTGTAAAATTTTTTAATCCGGATCCGGGTCCGGAAATTTTTCAAACTTGAGAATCCGACTCCTGTTCAGACTCCGGCGGCCATCGATCCAACCGGGAATTTACCCATGTTTTTACAGAAATGACCACGCCGACTTCTGNTACTGCCNAAATTGAAAGTGACTCCGGATCCGGGCCGGTTTTTCACAGATTTTTTACTTCGGCTCCGGATCCGCAAGAAAAANCCAGAATCCTGCCGGAATCGACTCCGGCACTCCGTATCTATGGCCAACTCTGCCAGTTACGCCACTGCCAATATTAGTCACCGAAGCGAAAACTGCTCTTTCTTGTGTGCAAAGCTATCTGTGTGTCATGGAATGCGCGCATGATTATCATTCTGTTTCTTGTGTTCAGTGGTCGCGCGTTCGTAATTATTGGACGGTGCTTGCCTGGTTGCCGCAGCGCTTTGCTACACGTTCGCTTATTGGCCTGCTCCGCATTATGCGTTTGTTGCTCTAGAGATTGGTCACCGTTTGGTTATGAGAGTAATGTGTTTATTAATTTTTGAAGGGATTGACATTTTGGTCGATTTAAACTAAGTTAAAAAACTGGCTGAGTTCTGTTGTGCTCACAACACTGTCAATGAAACCTTTGGAGATTTTGTAAAAATGACCCTGACTCGAGTCCCGAGTCATTTACTGTGACTCGAGCCGAGTCATTCATTAAAAAACGGGACTCGCCTGGAGGTATTAAAACATCGTTTCTCAACGTGGCTCGTTTCGAGTCACTTAAAATCGTGATGCGAGTCGAGCCATTGACTCCAGTCAGCCAATCACTGGCGAAAACACGATCAACCTTCTCCGTTTGGTCGTCACTTTTATTTTTTGTAAGAAAATCATTTTCAAATTTCGTTATCAGATGACTTTTAAGGAAATCAGTCGGACGAACGATTTCTGCCTTGTTCGGTTTCGTGATACACCTAGATTGACTTGGCTGGTCTTTCCATGTTTGAAAAACAAGTTGCCGGAATGTGCCGGACTGCAACATTTACTTTATAGTCAACCTGTCTGTCTATGTGAAATGAAGTGTATAGTATAGAGAGCCGTATAATATTATAGGGAGCCGTACAAGTTTAAGTCATTGCCCTGGGTGAATTAGTAGCAGATTTCAGAAGCGCAGCCAACTGCACAGCAGGGCTGATCACGGAGCCAGGGTGTTGGAGTAGATTGCGGTGGGCGTCTACGTTTATTTACAGCAGCTGTAGAAGGAAAAGGAGTCGCAATTTTGAACATAAACCACGAAATTTTGAATTCATCCGGAACCGGATAATAGCTTTCATCGCATTGAAAATTCTCTGACAGCAGGTTGTTAGATCAATGCTATGTTTCCTTTCTCTCGGCTGTATTGATTTGTGAATGATTCCATTCAGTACAGGGGGGTGAGGGTGCAGGCTGTAAGTACTGTAGTCGTATGAATCAAAAGTACTGTAGTCGTATGAATCAAAAGTACTGCAGTCGTATGAATCAAAAGTACTGTAGTCGTATGAATCAAAAGTACTGTAGTCGTATGAATCACAACTACTGCTTCATACGAAACAACTGTAAAACATACGATTTAGGTGACGCCTCACTCAATTTATCTGCAACTGTGGCAATGAAATCAGTTGGTTTTTGAAACGTTCTTGCGGTGGCGTATAAAAGGTGGTTTTCAGCGTTACGATTTTTTATGCACAGACCTTGCAAGATTTTCAACCTAAACTCTCCAGTTTTTATCTGGGTACTTCTACTTTTAGTTGAGTAGCTCATTGGCCAAAATAATATTTTAGAAGTTTCACTATGTTCTTCTGTAGAAGGTAGTTCACATGTTCTAGTTGCAAGATAATTCGCATTAACGGAAGTTACCAACGCTGGAAAGTAGTATATTTTTTATTTCTCACAGTCATAGCATTCAGGTTCGGATCTCAGCTCATGAAAAGAAGACTAAAACGAGATTTTTTCGTTCCTAGATTAGACGTAGACGAGTGTGATTGCGAAACTTTTCTGTGCAGAAAAGGAAACAATGGTTTTGCAATTTTACCACATCACAGGACTACCTTAATCTCAAACTACTTTCATAAGTAGCTTAAAAGTCTTCGACTTTTTGTTTTCGTAATTTGCGTAGTTTCAAACTGCAGTACTTGTACTTGTGTTAGAGCAGATTTTTCCTAGAGTAACATCAACTTTGCTTGAGACTACTCTNACTAAACTGCTTATATCACATTTTGGAGTTATTTGTACGGTCGCCAACAAATATTCTTACATCAGAATATATTTGCCCTGGTGAAGTGATATTTGCCCTGGTGAAGTGGTTCTCCCGATGTCAAGTACATGATTCGCGCAGGCGGTCGTTGCCGCTGCATTTTAGGTCATTGGCGTACAAGTTTATCTTCTGATTTGTTTAGGCAAATTTACGATTTGCGTAACTAGGCTTTGAAGCTTTTATGAATGAAGAAAATTTACTCTTTATTTTGTTACAGTAACTGTTACTTTCGTTCATCACACCTGGTTTGTTATCCTCTAAAACAGTTGGCAGTTGTTAAAGATATGGGCGAAAAAACAACGATAGACCGCAATGTCATAGATAAGACAACAGGCTCCGGATTATTTCAAATCAGAACCATCTTTCTCCTTTGTTTGATTAGCTGCATAGGAGGAAGCGTGGTTCTGTGTAGCGTATTTCTTCTTTATACTCCCCCACATCGCTGCACAGTACCAGAAGTGGACTGGATCAATGGAACACCTCCTGCAACGATATTCACTGTATCGAGCAAGTAATGAAAATCGATTGTTCAGTAAAGATTTTGCATCTTTTTTGTATTTACGGTATTCACGCTGAACAGTTTAAAGCAATAAGAAACTTAGCTGGTTCGATTAGGCTAATTTGCTCAAGCAAATGTTATTGCGAAATAGCTTTCACGTCAAAATTGGAAGACAAATTTCGCCACATCATTTCGTTCATCACTTTTCAACCGCCAGCAATTGTATTTCGAATGGGCTGAGCATTCGCATATTATTTTAACGCAAAATCCAGCTTCATGGGGCCGGAAGGGGGTGAATGGGACCTTAATTTGATATACTGCTATTAACCTTTTAGTAGAAAAAATTTCGTAGTTGGTAAAATGATCACCACTGTTGCCCTGCCCCGGAAAAAATCCTTCCGACGCCCATGTCTAGGTTTCTTCAAAAAAATGTTCTTGCCGTTCGAGAGGCCATGGAAACCATACTACAGCAGTATATTGCAAAGGTTAGCGCATGAATGTGTGTAAAACGCTGTTAAATGAAGTTTTGTTTAGTTAGCAGAAATAATTCTTGTAAAAACAGACGGGTAAGCAGGGTTCCCACGCGGCGTTGAAAGTATTGAAAAAGTACTGAATTTCAAAAGTGCTTTAAGGCCTTCAAAAAGTATTGAAATTTGGCCAAAATGTACATTAGGTATTGAAAAAGTATGGAAATTCTAAATGGAAAAGAAATCTTAAATATCTGAGCAGAATTGTACTGAAGGCAGAGCACTTATGCAGTGTTATGCAATGCGTAAATGGAGTTCCATGATTTAAGAATTTGAAATATTAAGCGAAATATTGGTATTGGATTTTTTAAATTTAGTATTGAAAAGGTATTGAAAAAGTATGGAAAATGATTTTTTTAAATGTGTGGGAACCCTGGGTAAGGTGATAGTGAGAACATTCGTGTTAGGACTCTTTTTCACAGCCTTGAGTTAAACCTCAAACTCCGCTTTCATGTAGACAATTCCAGCTATGCATTGTTTGAAAGTAGGTCTTCAATAGAAATGTATTGCTCAAATCGTACTTTTTAATTTTAACATTTACGCAGAGGTTAAACAATCNCTGGCTGTGCAGCTGAAAATGCAATTTCATTAAAGAATGAAGTAATTTTGCGCTGTTCAATAACAACGGATTACTCGCTCCAAGTCTCATACATCACCACGTGGGGATATTCACTGGTGCAGCCTGGTTTCCGATCAGTTTGGTTTCCGTTTCCTAATTTTTGCTCGGATGAATCGTCACAAGCAGTTTGTGTCATAAGTTTTTTCGTTTATACATTTTTCAGACCAGGCATTACTTGTTTACGTCGGCAAGAGTTAAACGCTTTTTTGTAAGAATGCTCCTTTTCGTGCACCATGTGAGTTGCATGCGACATGTAGAAAGACTGAGCGCAATATGAAGTTCGAAATAAAGACATTTCCTGTGAAGGTTGCAAAATGTTAATAAAAAAGTTGTAAAAAATCATTNTTTACGACTCCTAAAAACAATGCTTAACTAGTAAAAGTATATAAGGAAATTGGTGCAATTATATTAGATATTTCAGAAGTGTGAGCACTTCTATCCAGACAATTTGTTCAGGGAAACATACCAACAAAATCGAACACAGAATGAAATTTACTTTTGGAGAATTAGGAATATCGCATCACGCAGTGTTTTTTCAAGCTGACCTTGACCCTTATATAAGATATGGCCTAAATATTACAGCACAGCACTGTGGAATGCATCGAATGGAAATGCTACAGTGATGTTGCGCCGGTTCGTTCCAGTTGAGACAAGTTTCGATGGAGGGACGCGGTGGAGTCAATGTTCTCGTTACAATGAGAGTGCGATTTGGGAAGATTTAGGTAAATTTTTCTAGCTCTTCTGCACAACCAATTTTCATACTTGATCGGCTGTATTGAAATGATTGCTTTATTGTTTTTGTTGTTCTTTTGATGTAGTAAATTCTCTTCGTACATTCACTCAGGGCATCTAGAACTTCAATTCACACTTAACTCTGTTACATCTGCGTTCTCCGCGTGCGGGATAGACTATTGTATAGCAGAGATGAGTGAGTGGAGTCTAAGTCCAACCATAGTCCAAAACATTTCTCTGAAAGGCGAAGTCCAAGTCCAAAATTCACAAAACACAGGTTTTTAACAAACGAAATGCCGTAATTCTTTTCTATTAACTCAGTCGCAATCCAGTCCTGATCCTAAATTTTTAAAGCGATTTACAGTCCGGGTCCAATTAAAGTTTTAAAAAATGTTATTGACCGGATCAAGTCCAAACCACGTCCAGTGCAAAGCCCCCCTCGGCTGTATATTAGCCTAAACTGTTGATATTTTTGATAGAATAGTGAAGTGTTTATTAGGATTAGTTTTAATTCTCCATGGAAAAAACTTAAGTGTAAATTTAGCTATGTGTGTTCCACATTTGGTGTTTGTATTCAGGTAACATTTCTTTTTCCAACCAGTCACTTACTGGGTGCAATGAAGGATGGACCTATTATGTTCAACCTGGTGAAGTCTCGGCAACTATGGAGGTGCGTTTTACGCTTTTGATTAAAATGACTGTCATCGGGAATGTTGAAGCACTGATAAAATGACATCTTTGTATCACATAAAAGAAAGTGAAAAACATCTGGATATGTCCACGATGATCAGTGGTGGTTTTAGCAATTTGGGGGCTCCTGTGCTCGCGTACTTAAAGTTTTCAAGAAATTGTTTGCATTTACAGTGACACTAATATCTGATGCTGAATTTTACACCAACTCATGTCTTCTTTAGTACTGTATTACAATATCCTCTCCATATGTGGTACACCATAATCTACTACACAAGTAACACAATTGCACACACCATTCAACAAAACATAACACCCCACTGCTCCTTGACTTAAATGGACAGAAAATCCCTCAGCATCTCAAGCTTCATTCGTTTGCCTTGCACAAAACAGGGAACCAACCCATATGTCTACAAATCACTGCAGTCTCCCATCTAAAATAAACGTGCTCTATGTAGGCAAAAAATATGAGAAACCAGCGCTGGGGAGCCGTCGTAAAAATGACACAGTTCCTGCTTGGGAGCTCTTTTTCATGAACACGGCTCCAGCTCCGGAGCACTTGGTTTTCGTGAGTGCGGCTCCAGAGCTCTCGTTTTTCATGGCTCCGGTTCCAGCCCCGGCTTTTGTTCATTTTCACAGATATTTTCAATTGTCTTGCTGTGCCTCCAGTTGAATGGGAAAATTAATTTGTGTTAAGTACACAAAACAACTTTTTCAAGTAATTTAATCCTGGTAGTTTTTTTACAAGCAGCGCTTTCCCAATGAGGAGATCAGCAAAAAACAATCACAGGTTCAGACCATTGAGAGAACAATTACTAGCAGAATCGTAACGCAAGATAACTGTAGTATAAACAATTTCTGGAAAGGCCGTCGCTGGTTTTGCCGTCAATTCATGAGAACATTTTGTTATTTCTTACGAACCAGAATCAAGAAAACTGCTGTTTAGAAAACTGCATTTGTCCGAGCATTTAAACACAGACCAGTCCCAATTGACCAAGCGTTTTGCACTCGTTGCATGCTTTGCCTGTTGCAGTCTTGGCGATTACAGCTAGCAGCGCTGCCCGGGCAAACCATGCGAAAAGCCCAAAACACAGAATCGATTACCTCTCATTTGTTGTTTCAAACATGTATTGTACACATTTGCAAACTTATCGACAGTCAAACGATCATCGCGTGATGTTTGCGCTGCGCAAGTCAAGTCAAACGCTCAGTGCTGCCCGGATGTTTAAAAATTTTCTACGTGTTTAGATTTATCAACCTTGCCCCGTTCATATTTATTTCAATTTTCAACGATTTTACCGAAGAAAGGCATTGGCAACTTACAGACACAGCCACTATCAGAAAAAGGAACGATGCATTTGTGACATTGCTTTGGATAAATAAACATTCATTTCGGGCTAGTTGTTAATAGCTTTTTACTCTATTTGAAATCATCTTTACGATGAAAATGCTTCCAATGAGTTTGAAATGGACGTCCGGACAAGGTTATTTGTTGCTGTAAAATTTTGTCTTTACATTTTGCATTTTAAGTTGCCAGCAGGTTGTTTCTCCTGATCCACAATCGTCTNCCTTTTGTTCAATTTCGAGTTTTGATTTCTGGCGNAAGTTCAGGTGAAAGAACACAACGTTGATTCCACGCAGACTGCTGCTGACGGGAACACAAGTTCCCAGATACTAACTATGGTGGTTTCCCAGATACTAAGGTTCCTTGAACGATCAACATTTGCAGTAGAAACAAACACAAGAGACCATTAAAAACACAAGCGTTTAACGCACATACGGTGTTTCTGGTAATTTCCTTGTCTCCCAGGAAGGGTCGACCTTCAGCTGATGCAACCGATGCAGCTGCATTGGGCCCCGCGCCTCCGGAGCCCCGCGCTGTGGTGTTTGGGTAGATTATTCATTTTTCCCAGATTCACCTTGCGCTTGAGACTTCAGTAGAAACGCCATATAAATTTCATTGTTAACAAAGAACGCTGTCGTCAGAACTAGCAAATTTCCTCTCGAAAGTTAGCAAATGTGCTCAATTCTCGTGTTAGTGCTGTACTGTACATCTGCGCTCTACCACGATCGTAACACGGTTGACTGAACACGATGACGTCATAAAATCACTGCTCAGAGGGGCCCCGTGCCTAGGTCTTGCATTGGGCTCCGCATCTGCTAGGGCCGGCCCTGCTCCCAGGCTGTGATATCACCGTCACCTTTAACGTTTTACAAAATTTCTCACTCTTCTTTCAATCTGTTGTTCGAAACGAAAATCCTCATTTGCGAGCATTTATTTTTTGATTTCAGTTTGCCTTGGTGTGCGACAAATCATGGCTGAATCCTCTGCCGGTAACGATGCAGTTGTTTGGTTTCATGGTGGGTTCAGTAGTGGGAGGATATTTGTCAGACAGGTGAGATGCAAACTGTGTTGAGAAACCTTCAACTTCCTTGAAAATGCGGCTTTGTAAGAAAACGTTCCAATAATCTCACTTTGCTTTTCCCTTATCCGCTGTCGACAACATCAACATGTATGTTGCAGGAGCTTTTTCAGGAGGTGCTTCGCACTTTTCGATAATTTCAATTAGTATTTTTGGTGGATTTACATGACTTGCTGAATAAAATTGTCATTGAATTGCGTTGATGTTACAGCTGCACACATTACTTCAGCAAGTTTTGCGAAGCTGAATTTAAAAGTCTCATTCTCTTTGATGCGTTTTCTGCGTATGTATAAATAAAATCGCATTTTCTTTGCGGACGTTTATCATTTATCATTTTAATACAATATTTGAACTACTCATTTTAATTTCTCTGAGACGTTTCGCATTATCCATATCCCATAATTGTATTGAAGTTAAGCCGCCAGTGTGAATATTATAAATACACAAGAACATCACCAAAAAATAAACGTGGGGCTGGGTCACAAGAAGATAATCTCGTCAGGGTGCAAGGTGTTTCTATATTTGTGATAAGTACCTTGGTGGCCGTTACGATTTGAATTATGTAAACCTTTATTAGAATTATTTTTCGTTGGTTCAAATTGCACTTGCATGCTACAAAGTAGCAGACCAGCCGTAGATGCATTTAGGCAATTGGGACTACATGTAACTGAAATTCACCTAAGCATTTGAATTGATTAACTGCATTTGTATTAGTTTCAACACCTGGGGAATCGGTTGCAACCAATCATCTACAGATTATTCTGTTAAACTCAAAATGACCTTTTACGTTGCTTCATTAGGCTTCCTACACTTCTTTGAAAGATAAGTTTGTCAGCGGAATGGATTTTAGCGAATGCGTTGTAGAAAACCAACGATGTATTTGCCTACAACTTCAATCTTGCTTTTTGTTACAAATTTCGCGTTGCCTTCCGTTATTTGAGCCGTTTCGAATGCTGTGCGAAGGTATGGAAGAAAAACAACGTTACTTTTGTCAATAATAATCAATACAACGGCCACTTGTGGTTTGGCATGGACCTCAATTGCTGCCGGTCTGAACATATGCATGTTTCTAATGGGAGTGGCGTCTATTATGAGATCGAGTGGAAACGTGATCATCGGTGAGCATGTGTGCTAAATGCATTGTTTTTTTCCTGTTGCTTTGTTATTTACAGCGATTCCACGTTGCCAGGGGCGGATCCAGGGGGGAGCGGTTGGGGTGATCGGCCCCCTATAACCTTCAAAAGTAACTTTATTCACCATGATTATGTGCAATTCGGAAAACAGCAATCGCCATAGAAGGCCATTTTTGCCATTAATTGTTTTGTCGCAGCAGTGTTGTGAAGTATACTTCATCTCTCTTACAGTAGTGAACCCGTAATGAAACTTGACCACGAACTATTACTGAAATGGGCCCCCCCTAACCTTACTGGCTGGATCCGCCCATGCGTGTTGCAATATTGCTTTGCAGATAGGCTCGCAACAAAGTCTTCAGTTTAAGGAACTTCTTTTTGCAGCAAGTGATATTGTCTGACAGTTGCCTTGTTATACTTACATAAATTTTTGTAGCCAAACTTTGTGATCTATTCCACAGTCCTGGTAAGATCGTACTTTTGAAGTTTTTAGCAGCCAACTGATTTATTTTCATTAATCCTCGGTGTAAGTTTCTCCGCGTATCAAATGAGGGAAATCGTCAGTGGTGTATTCGTTTAGTGCTCACAATTTGTGGCAAAGGATGTATGTTAATGCTGTACATATTTTATCTTAACGTTGTCTTCGCGTCACTCCAATCTGAGTTAATATTTGGATATGCGCAGGCTAATTTACAATTTGATTACCGAACAGAACATGCAAATGAAAACTTTCCGTGCAAATACGGCATAAGAAAATGTTGATCCCTTTTACGCACTCTAAAACTTTTGAGATTTGTGTTGTTGAAGGATAAGTCGGATTAGTCTCGTTCACGTGTAAAAATGTTCAGCCCAGCCAACCTACCTTTGCAATATTTACTTATAGCGTTATTGCTTTCCCTCCTTTTCAGTGAACGAAAGTACACCTACGAAACGTCGAAATGTGGCAGCTACTCTTGTTGTATTCTGTTCAAGCTTGGG
>JGI24159J19872_10006957_pt1 | contig 14777 bp, 7 predicted proteins | sample Ectturendosymbi4_FD_19872 | JGI IMG/M metagenome (IMG submission 19872) | reverse complement strand
CGGACGCCCATGAATGATCGTGCTTTCTCGCTTTCGCTTTTTGTTACTTTCGTGCTTTACCTCATTACGAATTGTTTGTTTCTTTCCGTTCTCTTAATTTCGGTTGCAAAATAAACACAATCAACCCGCTTATGTTCTTATTTCATCAAAATTACCTGCAATAACAATTATTATACACTGAGTGTTGCAGACTACTCCAAACGATAATTAAAAACTGTAAGGTTCCCCATTTGAAGAGCACTGATCTGAACCTTATCGAAGTGACTACCCCCGCTTGCTGCAACATACAAGTCAACAACACTATGTTGGCTACTGCCACCAGTAATTGTGCTGTAACAAACGTAACCTACAATGACAATAAGTATTATGTCGTCACATGAATTGTTTATCTCTAGTCCTCAATGTACCTGCACCGACGCCGGTGACGTCACCAGATCGTTGTTGTGCCACATTGCTTATTGGTTCTGTAGCGGTGCAGTGTTAAAGTTTGACCAGTTTTATCACTCAAACTTCTAAACTAAACCAAACTTAGACTTGTTTCCTCGTAAATGTACGTATGCGAAAGTGATTGATTTACGCAATATGGTCCTGTCAAGCATTGGGTTCATTTCAAATCGATATCGCATCCCCCCCACCAAATCAGCCTGTGTCCGCTACTGCCAACCACGATGGACCTAGTTGTTAACATGCTGCAATGGCTTCAGAGAACCTGCAAGGAAAAACGCTGCTAAATCCTTCCTGCGGGAACGCCAATCTCGCCTTTTGTTAGCTGGAGCTATAGGTTGGGGAAGTAGGTTATATACTCAAGTCCGTTTTTCTTTGTTATTATATTTACATCGGTGAATGACGAGTGCGAAAACAATTTCCTGTAAAATCGTCCACAACTAAAAATCACATAAACGTTAACTGACACTGTTCCAAAGTTACACTGCTATGGAAAAGTTGTCGCGTTCACGATTATTCAAGAGAGATCAAGATATTAAAGAAAGAGCTGTTAAACAACACGTGTGTACAGCAGAAACAAAAGTCAGAGTAAAATGTAAGGGTTTGTCTCCTCCAAGAACGATCTGGACTCTGCTTTCACACCCTGAAAAAACAAGTGCTCCTTCAAATTTTACAAATACTAAAAGAAATTTGAGTGTAGATAAGCAGCTGTCACTTGGGTTGCAAGGCGCTAAAGAAGTTGCAACACTGCTTCGCTCGTACAGCTTACATAGCCCTTTGCCTCAAACAAACATAAGCCCCGCTTTGTCAATGCAAATTGAACTTTCATCAGCAGACAGAATTATACAAACAGCGGCAACTTGGCGCACAACCACTAACGTTGAAAACATCGCATGCTTACTGTAGATACCCAGTCACAGACTATGGATCATTGTTACCCATCCGCGTGATCGATTTTTCAACGCAGCACTGAACGAGGTCAGTTGATTGGAAACATCCCGGTAGGATTCGATGAATCAAATGCTTTGCTAGCAAGGCGCAAACGGCAACCCGTTTTCGTAAATCGTCAACTGAAACCAGGGTATTGGGACTCCACATCATTCAGTGATTAACAGGAAAAAAAACAAAACCGAAAAACGTGCACATTTCAAAGCGATTGCGGGCGGTGTCAAGCGGCCGAACATCAACTTCAAACTTGCTCTAAATCGGGTCGTCATTCAAGGCTTAAAAACAAAAACCCAGCTGACCTTATCGGTGATTAATAACACAAGAGATAACGCAAAAACAGACGGAAAAAGTTAGGCGTAAACATCGAATGTGGGTCAGTTGATGAAACGTTCAGCGCTTCACAACACTTCAGCCCTCCTGTGAGGATGACAACGGTGCAGTTAGCCTTGGGTGGTCACTTCGAATCAGACACCAAACTTTGCCGCACAGCACACAATCCACGCCAATTCGGATTTCCTAGTCTTTAACTTAAGGCCATCACTTCTCTGTAGCTAAGAAATATGAAATTACGTGAAGAAGCATTTTGATACGCTGTAAGACCAACACTGGGATTAAGATACTTGAATATATATCAAGACAAAACTCATGAGTTTTGGTGTTCCAAAAGTGTGCAGAAATACCCGTTCCATAGAAAACTATTGGGAATGAGGAAATGTGGCATGGATTGCATGCACGACAATTTCTCGTTCAGTTGTTTGGAAGCGCTAAAGCCGAACGATCGCGGCTGACGTGAAGAAGATGCAAACAAACAAACAGCACACTAGAAGCAATAAGACGTATCCGAGTGAGCAAACCTCTTTAAAAATGTCAAAACGTTTGCATTTCATTAAAATCATGGAAATACTTGCTGTACCAAGGCAACAAGAGTTTTCAATTTTCTTCTCGTTCCAACATACGGAACGCAACGTTTAAAGGTCGCACTTTGTGACGTTGGTTGACCTTTCCATTTTCTCGACAGAGAATCTAAAAGCGAACTTGATCAAGTTAAAGAAAGAAAAGTGTTTTACAGATCGCACGATCATTAATTCGAACAGAAAGGGTTTTGATGAAAATGAAAAGGCGTACAGCGATAGTGTCTGAACTTTGATGCAAGAAACGATCCAACACCCAATATGTGTAGAAAAAAAAGCAAAAGCAAATACAACTCAAGACACGGCAAGCCATGTACCAACGGCGCAAAAGCAGAAGAGCTGTTCGGGACGAACGATAGCGATCGTCTCGCGCGGCAGATCTTCACCACTTTCTAGCTGAACGGCGTCACCATAGCAAGTTTGAAGCAACAAGCATGCGAAGATTTGTTTGTCCAGGCGGCATGCCTCGCACCAAACAGTGAAGCGTTCTGCAGCAAAGCAATCAACGTTTCCGAATCTTTGCTGACTGCGTGATCCGCAAATGACTCCGCTTGGTGGCAAAGCACCATTCGTTCTGATCGTCCCAAGATTCCCAAACTGTCTGTACACGTTGCGCTGGCGAACACCTGATAAAAACCTTATGCTGGGAAGCACAGTCTGGCTCTGGCAAGACGGTTTTGACGCGCCGCGCCGTTTTCCGTTAGTTTTCATTCCTATCCTTCATTCAGAAGGGCAGTGCTTTCAAACGCAGCAAAAAAAGCAAGCCCGGTTGGCATCAGTTCTGTTGCGGACAAGTAGACAATGTAGCAGAACTGCTTTTCTAAGTCTGTCAGACATTTTTAACGCCCTCTTCGTCTTGCAACCGCGCGATGGATTTCTTGATGCGGAGAGCGGTCAGTCGCGCGCTCGCGTTCTCGTACCAGCATTCCTGCATCAGCTTCCACATACCACGAGTACTCTGTGAAACGAAGCGAATGTTTAATTTTCACTCCCACAATCGCCCGATTTGTTGCTGCAGCGTTTCATTCAGCAAATGCATTAAATGCGTGGCAAATGTCGGATAGCGTAAAATAAGCTTTACAGCTGACTTTTTGCAAAGCTTCGGGTGAACGCGGGCAGCAACAAACCGGCATTATGCATAAGTATGGCAAGGACAATGATTGTGCATACCTCTGTGACGCAAACCATTGCTCGCACAAACGCGAGTGGAACCAGTTTGTTGTGTTTAAAACTTGTCTTAGAGGCACCAAGCTGAGCAAGGTTGAATCAAGCGGTAAACACTGGTCCGACAGTCTGCGACTAACAATGAACGCAAATCCCAGCAAGCAACCCAGTGCTTTTGCCAACACAAAAATCCGCTGCTAACATTGCTGGAGGTTTTGGGAAAGCACGCACACATACAAAATCGATCGATGAATTCCAAGAAACAATAAGCGTGGAGCGATGGGATGCTGCCGGCACGTAACGATCATGATATACAAATCTGTCCACGTGGTCAACTAATTCCTCTCGAATCCACGTCTTCCACAAAGTGGTCATGCTTATGCTCGGTTTAATACAATGCATCCCATTGCCGCAATACTGGCTTCAAATTATCAGAATAGAATATACTTATCTGTTCTGCAGAACTTAATTTACCTATCTATCTATTCCAGTAAGAGAACACGCTTATCATCGTCTGGGAAATTAACTTCAGTAAAAAAACGTTGTGGAACGTTCCTAACACTAATCTGTGTCAAACAATTCTTTGCTCACAACTAAATAGCCACATGTTGCTAAAATAATTTTGCAACAAATGTGTGGGCAACGTTACTTGTTACTACATGCAGTCGAGAAACCGTGATCTCTTTACTAATTGATAACACGCTCTCAGCAGAACGATACAATTCGCAAACATGAGCGGAGTTGGATGCCATTGGCACCAGAATATTGCTCGGTGGGAGATGAGCAGAAAATTGTTTCATTGGAAAGTGAACTCTTGCATGAACGTGTGGCACTAACTAGACACCAACCACGAATTCAAACAACCGCACCAGACTGCAGTGGTTTAACGGAGGCTTTCGTAGATAACGCTATCAGCAAATTAACAATCTTCGGCAAAAGGATGTCAGGCAACGTCCACCAGTCATACGTGACATTTGGAAATAAGCCACGGAGCTATATATGTCAGGAAGTCCCTGACGTAACAATCGATCAGCCAACGAGAATCGTTAGTGCTTTGGTCTCATTCGCTACTGCAGACACTGCAGAGTGACCAAAACGACTCTTAAAAGACTGAGTCTCTCTTTATAACGAACCGCTAGTTAGTGAACTTTTGATAATCTTCCAATCACATTATTAGTGCGACCGATATTTTAGAAAGAACCCGAGCAACAACCACTCATTAAAACAATTGAGCACTTGTCGTTTTTTTAGACAAAGAAGCTATTGCCTTTTTTTCTCAATTCGTTCAGTTATGCTCAACACAAGTCCGCCATTAAAAACGTGACCTTAGTTTCCGCAGTCAAGATAATTACTAGTTTAGTACTAACTACATAGTAACAGGTTGGAGCATATGAACCGCGCGCGCACTGCAATTAATTTTTTGAAGAGAAAAATCAAGAGTGAGTTGAGATTTCACCAGTGGTTTAAAATTAGGATTTGATTAAGGCCAGGCATCGTTCCCACAAAATTTCAACAATCAAAATCCATGACTCCCAATGGCAATATTAATAATGTTTCATGAGTTTTTACTGTCTATCAAGAGGAATCCTTTCATAGCAAAGAATCAGACAGTACGATCTTATCAACGTGTACATTTCGCCTACTGGGTAGGCATTATCAGCTTTTACCCTGAGTTACGTGCATAATAAGCTTCCATTATCGAGTGTTTCCGCCTTACAACTATTAAGTACACCTCCGCTTTACGACATATTATCATACTTTAAATGGTAAATCAGCCGTTTCACAAAATGCATATTTCTACCATACAGGCATGTACAGCACAGTACGCCAATGAAAGGTACAACAAACAAAAAAATTAAGAAACGTACTGCATAACAATGACAGCATACATTAGTTACAGTCTAGATGCATTTTGCTGTAAATTTACGTAATACAGTAACTAGGGCCATTTAAAATCATTAAAGTCGTATTTTTTCTGTGATTCAGGAAGCTGTGAAACGAATTTTAAAACAGAAATCGCATCCCTACTAAGTCTATATCAAAAGTTATAAAGCCATAAAAAGTCGTATCTTCCATGTTAGGTCATAAGTCATATTTTGCATATTTTCAACCTAATTCAATAAGGAAACCATTGAAACAATATGAAAATATCCGGTGAAACTACTACATCGATAGGTCTAAACTGCATCCTGCAAATTGAACCCACTTGTGTACCCCGCGAATGTTGGAAAAGACGTAGGTCAACCAAGTTACCGTATTTGGATGAAATGTAATGCACTGTCCAAAATACATGTTCTTGCTGCCCCAATGAAACCAACCAATGTCCATGCATGCTTTCAATTTGCTTCAAAGTTCAAACCATAATATATGTTTTCATCATGTTTTGATATGTTTATTTTAGTGGGGCTTCAACAAAACATGGTGCTACATCCCTTATGCCTATTTTTGCTGGTAATGCTTCTTTGTACAGTAGTTGTGCATATTCTAGCTCAGTAATTTTTGTTTGGTCAAATAAAGTCATATAATCAATTTTTTAGGTCATAAAAATGGCCCTAATAATAACCAATACAGACCCGAGGCCCCTAGGGCAACAGCTAGGGGATGGGCAATTGAGAAAAATTTACTAACCCGGGATTTAGTCCATAAGAATTAAATCGAATCCAGAATTCTAATCCTATTCCGTTTTTGTTTTTTTTTACTTTCTGGTAATGCTAGAATCTTTTAATCTTTCAAACAAAATTCCACAACTCAGCAATTTAACATTTTTGCCATAACTTTTCCATGACTTTTGACGATAACTAAAGTGTCCATGATTTCCATGAACATGGAAGCCCTGACAGGTGGTACATCATTACTCTACACCTGAGAATATGCATGCTGTGTCAATGATAACGACAATTTCAAGAAAAGATGTTTGTTTATCGTACACGAATAGTTGAGCGGCACGCCAGTTAGTTTACCTCTCCCGGATGTAGAAACTTTCAAAAGTCCCTGCAAGTGCGGAACTTCTGGTTGAGGCACATCTCTTGACTTGTCGCCACAATATGGCCGGCGTCGCGACACCGCTAGCGCCGCATTTAGCGACAATAACGCACGAATGACAGATCTGTGCTACACCCCATACATCAATCTTGGATGTATCACGAACTGCACGCGCTCACATCTCCAGCGAAACACGCAAAGCACGCTTCACACATACGTCGTAATTGTCCCATGCGTTCTCTCGGTGCGGTCTGAGTTTTTGCTTGCACACAATCAATCGCATGTCTTCGATTGTTGGGTCGTCTGGGGCGACGTCATAGTAGGGTAGCTGGTATTCAAGGCTGTTTCCTGCCATGCAAAATCAATTTCGATTAGATTCACTGTAAATCTGTGGACGTGGCAGAAGTACATTACTTAAATGGAAGTTCAACTTCAACAAGTTTGCCAATCTTGCAGAAAAACAAAAAATAATATTAAATGCGCCGTAATTTTAGGAGTGAGGTTGAGTCGTGTTACGTGAAATCGATTTCCTTAAAAATGTTGTTTAATTGGTTCGCTTGTGTCACCTTTTGTGGAGACAAGTTACCTGAATGCACTGTACATAGGTCGCACACATTAAACCACTGACTAGGATCACTTTCTACACAGATTAATTTTCCATTAATGTTTAAAGGCGCAATAAGACTTGAACCGAAAGCAATTTCAAGCGAAAATTAGGAGCAACCTAAGAACTCACCACCAACACTGCAGCGACGAAGGATCTCCCAGTAAACAAGCGCGAGTGCGTAGATGTCAGCGCGCTTGAACGAGTCGAAGTGGTGCATATTCAAGCTGCTGTCAAGCACTTCCGGAGCCATGTACCTGATGGAGAATGAACGTGTCGAATGGCAAATCAAGCTTTGCGGTTAGGGAGAAAAGCAATGAGCACTGCGAGCCAATCACAAGCGATATGAGTTACTTTTTTTGGCTCTGTGGCTGACAAAGATTGAAGCATGGGGTCAAAAGAACGTTCGCGTGGAAATCCGTGTCCGCGGACGTTAATTACTCAAACCGACATTGCTAGCAAGCCCCGAAAGACATTAAAATCCGGGCTCTCAAACAGTACCGATCAAGTCATGGGATCCAATCACGAGCTCAAAGCGAGCAGGAAACGAAAAATTCAAACGCAACACGAAGCCGAGAAACCGCAGCAACATGTTCAAGTGGCTTGCGTAATCGAAAAATCTGCATGACGCAGAAACTTCTACCGTAGAGTCCTCAGAGCCGGCTAATAACTGAGAGAATTACATGCGTGATTGGCTCAAGTTTATCTAAGCTCAACGCAGCTTGTCTGGAGTTGTCATGGTGGTTTCAAAGTACAACTGAGAAAGTCGAAAAGCAGAAACCTGAAGGAGGAAACCGTTTCTTCAAGCAACAAACGCATTGGCTCAAGCACCGCATGGACGAGCTATCTGCTCAAGATTGCCGAAAGGTCACAAGCGCACAAACACCATCGATTTACTACTGTTTCGTGCAATATAAAGGATCAGCGCTAACTCTTCGCATAAGCATAAAACGTGGAACATTGTTTCAACCAAATATGAGCTCATGGTTACGATAAAGTTAGTTGGATTTATAGTTCTAAAATATCATCTGTAAAGCAGCTAGGAATATGTACGAAAGGTACCTAGTAATAGAACCATAACTACTAAGAAAATTTACGTGGGTGGTTTGGTTTAAACATCCCGAGTTTGGTTACCCGTCCTTAAAGGTTACCACTTCTTTCACGCACCAGCTACTTTGCATACAGAGGCCGGCATGCTTACGATCTACCCGGCCTAAACAATGCACTTGTTTCTATTTTTTGAATGTTGCAATGCTAACGCAACCTTTTTGCCTGTGGGCACAAGCATTGATGGCATTCATACCTTCTGGTTCCCACGCGGTCGTTCGAGGGAATGTCAATTGTGTCGGTGGTTGAATTGTGACGGACGGCCAAACCTAAATCAGCAATGGCGCACTCTCTGTTTTTCTTGACCAGGATGTTCTTCGACTTCAAATCTCGGTGGGCAATCGGAGGTTTGCCTGAAACGAAACGATTTGTATCTGTGTCTTACTGCTACATAATTCAGCTTCACGACAAGGACATAAACCTCCGAGGCATACTGAAACGGCCCAGGAATCTGTGTGTAATTTCTCAACAGAACCGCGTCATTTGATCAAAAGACTAATATTGCATTGAATAATAAATCCACATGAGGTTCGTGAAAGATTCTGACTGGGAAACCTTTCTAGCTCTGGGGTTGAGCGATGGACATGATCACTTTTAACACACAGGAAAATCGCAGGATGTAAAATCTTAGGACGCGACAACACGATCTTAATGTCTTACCAAAAACGATCGGCAAAACCAAATCTCACCCAAAACGAAATGAGCTGAACGAGAACAGGATTTATAAGATTAAAATATCAGCGTCTTAGACAGAGTGGACTTGGTGCAACGAAACGGAATAATGAAACAAACGGTGAAAAATGTGTTCAATCGAGATTGACTAATCGGTTAGATCTGCTTTCGGTGTGCGCTTTCGTTCTTCGCATCAGTGGTCCAACGTCATTAGCCACACGGCAACAACAAAAGCGAGCGCTGGAGGAACAAAGCCAATTCAGCTTTACACTTGCAGTATACCACAGCCCGCCATTAATAATTTAAAAGCTCAGCTAACTCATGTTAGGATTCACAATAAACTACCGCCAAAGCTTCGACGGGCATTATAATACACCGAATGAGTGCTGTAGTTTCAGTTATACTCCAACATTATCAATATGTTGGAGGTCCATCGACCTCCTCATGGACTGCACGGCCTGACGGTTCTGGACGATGAGACTATCGAATGGCTGCTTAACATCTGCCCCGAGATCTAGTGCAGCCAAGCAGTGGTTAGAAGAGCAGGCTCAAAAGATGAAGAATAATTATTAATATGATGTATATATTACGATGCGGTTTTGGCCAAGCTTCTTCTGCAACATGGTTAAGTTCCAGGTATTACACACTGCCAAGAAATACCATAATTTACCAAGAAACATCTTCCGTGACGAATGCTATCATTTTACTTTCAACCAGTTGTAAGAAACATACATGATTCACTGGCAATCTACAACTTGCGGTCGTGCAATAAAATCATGGAACTGAATTGGCTTTAACGAGCACATCACAAAAACACAACTGGACGAAGGCATTTGCGTTGATTCGCGCCAACGGCAAAATCAGATCTCACCTAATGTGCCGTGTATCTCGTTGTGGAGATGAGTGAGACCGTTTGCAATCGAGCAAGCAAGCTTAAACATTGTTGGCACGTCGATCGTCGTTTCTTGCAGGTAATCGAACAGCGAACCGTTTTCATGATACTCCGTGACAAGCCACAGCTCCGTCCACGTCCCAACATCTGAGTGATACAGCGTTCGTGAAATGCCAAAAGAGTTCAAACTTGATTTGCAGGCATTTGCTAAAAAAACTGTTGCTTTTTCTTGATGCGTCACCCCCACCCGATGAAAAAAGCTCGCGCCTGCGTCCAAACCGGCCACGTAGCACGGTCTGACTTTTGTCATGTCTTTCGCGTGCCGCGTCCTGCTGCCAGGAGTTCGCAACGGTTTTTCACCAGAGCGGTGCGTCTACCACGAGGGGTGACCAAGCTCAAACAAGCGTTTGATAACAAAACCAATCAGCACTCATTCGAACGCTTCCGTCGAATGTCAAGCGCGTCACCGAACAGAAATCATCCTTTTTCAGTAACAAGTTACTGACACTGGGCGTTCGTTTTGATAAACAGAAGGCAACCACGGGAAACCCACGTGAGCTTAGAGAGCGAAGAAATCAACACAGGCTTTTCAGCACCATTAACTTTCAAAAGCGAGAAATCACGTTGACGGCGAGGCGCTTGATATTTACCTTTGTTATCAGCGGCAATGAACCCCAGAATGTTATCGTGACGCAGCATGTTGGTCTGGTAGATCTCCGCCTCCCTGAACCACGAGCGTTCGTCGCGGGTAATGAACTTCTTGACAGCAACGTCCTCGCCCCGCCATTTGCCGCGGAACACTTCGCCGTACCTACGTGGGCAGAGGTCAGTGCTGTTTGATCACAGCTACAATCTACAATTAAGTAGTCCGTAGAAATGTGCGAAACGCGCTTTACATTCGAACGTACGCAGCGTTTGTTAATGATGGGCCACAAGTAACCGCAGCATCTCGCGTCAGCGGATTTGCTAGACAGGAAATGAAAAGGAATTTTTGAAATTCTGTTCCGTACGCCTGTCCGGTTGTCGGCGCATGGGCTAGACCCGAAACGTCATGAAACCCAAGTTGCTATTTATTTTTAATCTTTTATTGCAATGAGTACAACACAACGCGGCGCTATCCACGCAACTGAAATTTGTTAAGCAGCACGTGGGCGAATCCAGCAATGAGCAAATGGATCGAGTTACAATGCAAGAAAATAAAAGTACAACGTACCAACTTAGTAATAATAAACAATGCCAATGGTTTAATCAACAAAAAAAATCAATCGAATTAATTTCAGCTTTGAAAAAAAGCTGATCTCAAAATTATAAAGACACTAAATGTTGCTACGACTGAACGTGACCACGCACTAAGCACCCATTCAACAGTCCGCTCCATCTACCAGTAGAGCTTTTGTGTTTTTGGTGAGTTACCTTCCTTTACCAATCACGTCCTGGAGCTGGACTTGTCTGGCAATAGTTCTGTGAACAAGTAATGGCAATCCCGCTCCTGAACCGCTGCTCGACCACGGCTCTGACAATTGGTCTAGCACAAAAATACACCATGCACGTTGAAACCTTCGGCAGTTAAACATTTTGTTATGTTGCTAAACATGAAATTTGATCGTTAACCATTGTTTGATCAAACGCAATTTCATTTTGGCCTTGGAAATACGATGCAATTTCATTACTCGATGCCAAGACATGTTTTTAGTAAAAAGTAGGCAGATGTCACAGAACGTATTCGTAAGAAAAATCAGCGCTTGACGTAGTGCTTTCTGACCGGGGAATCCCGGTGATGCTCCGCTTGTCGAAGCAGCATAACGACATGTCTACAGCGCCTTCGGCAATTAAACGAACAAACAGTTTTATACGTTAAGAAAAAAGCACGTCGGTCAGTCACACCTGCCTTCAACAGACCGTAAAAATCGCTACTCGCGCGTAAACGCACCTTGTATTATGGCGTCCGGTGTGTTTTCCGTCAGGCTCGGCTTGAGCAAGGATTTCGTCGGAGCGTTCTGCGATCGTTTTTGACACATGTAGATACCACCGACCACCATCATCGCCAGAAAGAAGAATAAGCCTACAGCAACTGCAACAGACATTTCAAAAATGAAAAACGATCCGCGCGTGTCCTGTCAACACACAGGTGTAAAAATGTACTTCAAAAGCAGTGATCAATTTCTTCTAGTGCTCGCTTGATAAAGAATGAAGGCAATTTTCATAATTAAAGCTTACAGAAATCCGAAACTAGCCTTGTCATGCTGTTCCACGTGTAGTAAACACCCACCGGGGCAAATCGCATGCACACGAAACAACAACGAATCAATCATGGCTCGTTGCACTGATTCACGACCGCGCGATTCGCTTCTGCTACAGGAGATCGTGCGCCACCAATCAGGTACAGATGTAACACAGTTACAGGTGAAAATAGAAGATGACAAATTATACGTAACCAAGAAAAAAAAAAGACCACAATGAAACGTTCACCACGCGATGTTTTTTTCTTGGCATATAAACCAAGGCAGAACAAGCATGGAACTGATCGCGATTTTAAAAAAAAAGTAGTTTAGAAACAAACGCATGAAGCACTTTCTTTAACATGAAATCTTAACAGGTCCACACAAAAGTAGAACACTTAGTAAAACAACACGTGGACCACTTGCGTAATGCTGGCATTCGATGCAGTTTATAGTTACCGACCTGATATGCCTATCGTCAGTTCCAACTTCGATGATGCGGGATGACTCTCTGTGAACCAACAATTTGTTAGGATGTGTTGGATTAACAAATGACATAATGCCAGGGTCGAAATGTCAAACAGCATTGACGAATGTGATTAGAAACCGGAATAAAGATGTATGAAAATGGATTGACAACAGTTCACTAGCGCAGAAGTCTTGCCAATCAAACAGTGCAAACAGGTTTCGCTCAACTCTCACAACCTGGCAAACTCGAAAAAATCATCATACCATGCAATGTTTGCGCATGTGTGCATAAACATTACTGAGATTCCCGCTTCCGCTACTTGCTTCAAGATGAATATAGACATCAGAAAAGTCGATTGAAATTGGCAGTTACCAATACAAAGTGAAATCTCGACTAAATTATGTTTTGCAAAAGTATGTAAGGCAGGGTTTCCTAACGTCTTTGGGCCATGAACCTCATTTCCGGATTTTTTTTTCCGGACTCCAATCCTACGTCGCACATCAACTTTTTCGCCCAACTAGCATGAAAGAATAATACAAAACGAATAAGAAATAACGCTGAATAATGTTTAAGTTTACAAAACTGACAACGTCAATGGGACGGACGGGTTGCTTCTTACTGCTCTATTTACCAATTCTCGGAAATTTCTGACAGTGTGCACATTGTAGAATGTATGTTCGACTTTTTATTTTTTTTCATATCTTCACGCATTCCTGTACAGTCGTCGCGGACTCCAATGGTTCGTGGGCCCCAGTTTCGGAAACCGTGGGGAAAAGAACAATGTTGCAATAAATCATGATTTAAATAAATACACACACTGAAGGTTTCGCAAAACATTTGTTTCACTGCTTTTTGCTCAGTGTTTTTCGAAACGTCCAATATGGCTTCATTTTAATCACTGATTGTTACGTTAATGTTTCTAGCAGGTTTCAAGTAATAATTGAAAATGTATACCAGTACCTATTTCATACACACCACTGGAGACTACACTATGACGGTGTGCAAAGCAACATGAGTTTTGGTTGCTAGTACGTTCGCTAATGGGCTGTAGCAACTGAAACAAACAAGTGACGATCTGTCTGTCAGTGAGACAAAATATCGGAGACATCAAGTTGTCAGGAGAAATGCTCTAAGCATTAACACTTTCATCTAAAATCTCTTTAAAAACTAATCTCGCGTTCAACACGCAACAACAAACGTAGTTCGTTCGCAGCATCAGATACTCCATTTCGGTGGCGTTAATAATTTACAACAATTTATCCCGTAATAATCCCAGCGTTGCCATCGCTTAGCAGTCAGACGCAAGAATAGGCGAAAATGATACTACCAGTGAAGGCAAACACCAATTACTGGTACTATTTTAGCGGCGGTAACATCACGCCGTGATTGGCGTGCCATTGATAGTGAATGAAATGAATTCAACACGACCCGCCCACGCATTGCGAACAGGTGAGTCATGCGAGCTTTCACTCTAAGCTACACGCGAATCTTTTTTAAAAGAGCCTTTAGTCGAAAACACGAGCTGGTGGCACCTTTTTGGTTGCATGACAAAGCTCAAGGACGATGGTTTCTGCGAATACATGGGACACTACCTGGGGACTTTTACCTCTGTTAGAAATAGTAACTGTAAAACCTGCACTTGGTTTTAAAACAGACAAGCAACAAGGAGTTGCTGGCAAGTAATAACAGCATACTGAGAACGAACAGAAACTTAGCGATCTTCACAAGCAGTCTGAACCTCTGATACACGACATAGTTGCTAAATGATGAAAATTACGTTTCTGAACATAATGGATGTGTGTATTGCATTAGGCTGGCCAACTTCACATGAATAAAGCGCTAGTTGTAATCAGGGTTGCGGAGTCGGAGTCGTAAGGAGTCGTTTTTTTTTGTCCGACTCGACTCCGGATGTCCAATTGAACATTTTTACCTCACACTCCTAAATTGGGAATTCCTGCTAAAATGGTACAATTTCTTTTGAAACTTTTGTTGAAATTGAGGTTTCTTACACACCACGATTTCCACTGATTTTAACAGCCAAATCTCATTCCTTTTATATTAAGGAGTCGGGAGTCGGAAATTTTGGAAAGGTCGTGGTCGGATATTGTAGCTCCGACTCCGCAACCCTGGTTGCAATGAGACAGTTAAGGAAAGCACACTGAAAAAATAGGCAGTTACTACCTAAAAAAGTGTCAAATGTTTTACAATACCATAGAATTGTGGTAGTCTGATGATGCAGGGTTGTAGAGTCGCAGGTAAAATATCCGACTCCAACCTTTCAAAAATTTCCGACTTCGACCCCAGACTGTAAACTTTCCGAAATTTCCGACTCCTTAACATTAAGGGAATGAAGTTTGGTTGTTAA